>Ga0065711_1028039_pt1 | contig 44125 bp, 16 predicted proteins | sample Hoacrofraction12_FD_59098 | JGI IMG/M metagenome (GOLD analysis project Ga0065711, IMG submission 59098) | Hoatzin crop microbial communities from Cojedes, Venezuela - Epithelial fraction 12 v2 (version 2) | ecosystem: Host-associated > Birds > Digestive system > Esophagus > Crop | place... | reverse complement strand
TGTGGAGTCTCCTTCTCTGGAGATATTGAAGACCCGCCTGGACAAGGTCCTGTGCAGCCTGCTGTAGGTGACCCTGCTTCGGCAGGAGGGTTGACTAGATGACCCACAGAGGTCCCTTCCAACCCCTACTATTCTGTGATTCTGTGATTCTGAGACAGCAATTCACTTTTATGATTTTCTTTTTTTGGTCAGTGATCTGAATGGTCCCAGGGCAGCATTAGAGATGTGCCAGACCTGGTGTAAAATGAGGAGAGAGAAGGAGAATCAGGAGCAAAGAGGTAAGGCATTGTTACAGCTATTGGGTCAACTTGGGCATAATGTGTAATTTCATCTTTATTTATGCTTTGATGGAACATTCTTCTTAGTTGCGCTCCCCTGACTGTACAAAGACACAAGGGCAACAAGGGTCCACATTTGGGGGCATAAGGTAAGTACTGGAGTGGGACGAATCAAGATCACAAGTCTTTTGTTGTGTGTTGTTTGGTTATCCACAGTTAAAGATACAGGGTCAAAAGTGTAAAGTTCAGCTGATTAAAAAGAGAATGCTGACTACAAATAATAATGCAAAAAAAATCTGGATTTGAAATAACGTTAGAGCACTGTTTACTAGAAGGTTATTAACAGCAGACCCCATTGTTCCTCCAAACAATGTTTTATGCTCTTCTGATGGATCTGGAAAAACAATTAAAAACCCTATTGGTTAACTAGACAAAACATATAAAATTTCTTAGTCTGAAATCTGCTGAAAAATTTGGCTGTACTACCTGTACTTGCTATTCTGCACTGAGAGTTTTACAAATGGCATCACAATACTGTGTACACCAGTTCCTTCTGATAGCTGAAAGAGGGCAGCAGCACTGTGAGGGCTTTATTATGAACCTCATAGAATATAATCTCAGCATGATCCTGGATACTGATCATTCATGGCGCTGCCATTGAAGTCCCTCTCAAATAATGAAGTTTGCATTTATCCACATGAAGAAGACAGGAAGAGTTACCATACCAACTAATTCTCAATGATCTAGATTAAAAAGTTTTCCACATTCATTTACTAATTAATTTAGAAAAAAAAAAGGCAATAGAAGGCCAAGAAACAATTAAGAATTTGGGCCAAGAATACAGCCCCCCCCCCAAAAAGCTTCATTTTTTTTTTCCTTTCTAGGTGGACCCAACCTTTTTAGAATACATATAGTCAAATGGTCCTTTTTCACTTTAATTTTCCACAGCAAAATATAATAATCATCATCAAATTAGCTTTGTCTCCATAATTTGCAATAATCAACTATTTTATTACATTAATATCTGGTGTCATTTTTTTTCCTGTAATAAAAGAGCTTACGTAAGAGCTCTACATGAATTTTTCCAAGATTCAGACTTTAATATTCAACTTTTTCTTCTTCCAAGTTTCCTCCATGAAAAGGGAAGGAAGATTAAACATGAATGTATTTCTTTATCTAAAAAGTGCATAAAATGCTGTAATTACCTCCAAAGTAAGTACTACGAATCCAGCTGATATCACAAGCAGATAAAAATAAAACCCCCCAATCCCTCAAACCCTAACATTTCATTAAAAAGAGTTAATGCAGTCTGAGACCACACAGGCTGGAATACCTTAAGTCAAATCTGTATACTTACTGAAACACATCGCTGTAAGACAGCATTAACATCGTTTTGGCACTTTGCTCGTACTTTTAACATACCTAAACTTCAATTTATGTTAACTATGAATATCTTGGTTTTATCTATTCAAGAATTGTAATGTTTTTACTTGCAAACATGAGGGCAACAAGGTAATTCCTAATGAAACATGACAGTTTAGTATGTGCAATGCCTCAACAAGACTGATAGTAATCACATTACATGATAGCATGTACAGAACACATAAAAACATAATTCGTATTTTTTTCAAACTGCAATATCTGTATTTAGAGATTGCATGTTACTTTTATTTAAAAACCACATACCTTGTCTAAATGAAGTCAAGTCTCTTTTAGACCAAGATTATAAAATTTGGGTTGTGTTTTTCTATTAGCAGGGATATTTCCTGTGAAATTTTGATATTTTTGCATATTTAACTTTTTATTAAGATAGCAAAAAAAATTAGTGTAAGACTAATTCACTGTAGACTAAGTTGTTCTAGCCTGTAGAAAGATTTCAATACATGAGATAATTGCCTTCTAGAGAAATTAATAAACTGTGAAACTACTGGAACAGGTCTGCATTAAAAGTAAAAAATAAAAGGCTGCATTAGGAATAAACAGAAGTTACAAAAGTTAAACATACATGCACACTTGTTATTTTCACACATTTTCCTAAACCAACTTCAGCTTATTTTTGCATTTCTTATGGGTTTTTTTGTGCCTCGTACTGGCATTTAATAATTTTCTTCCCCCAAACATGCAACTTCTAATCTTTTTCAGTATTTACATCCTTTTCTCCATACATGCCTTGAAAAAAACATTATCACTATTAGGTAAAACAATATGACTAATATGGCCTATTTTTAACAGAAATAAAAATAAATTTGACAAAACTACAATAATTTTGGAAATATTTGCTCAATTTCTTAACATCCAGGGTATGAGGAACATTCAAGATGAAGTCTGTTTCAGACTCAAGTATTTACTTTCTTTTTTATAAAGCTTGCCTCACTCAGCCTTGCTTGCATCATTGGCCACAGTTTGAAAATGTTACGTGGTGAAATGACACAAAGAAGCAAACTGCAGCATATTGAGAATAGTTTATGTGGGTAGTCATAAGGGCTAATGTTGTCTGGATGTAAACAATGTCGCACAGCTTTGAGGTAGAAATGTTATCGTTTTCTCACAAAACATTGTTAAATTTTACCTTTATTTATCTCTTTCTACTGATTTTAATCAGCTGCAATGCATGTTGGTTGATATGACACTACTAAAACTAGGTAACCAAGGTGTAATTACTTAAGAGCATAACTACTCGGGAGAGGAGCAGGAAAAGGAAATTTTGAAAGAAGTTAATTTGAAATTAAATTACCTGGCTAAGGCCTATCATATTGGAAATTCAGAAAATTCACTACATATTTATTAATTAATTCATGTTTCCTCAGAGTATTTTTCATTGCAAGAATATAATGATACGATAAAGACTCAATATAATAAGGCTTATAAATTATTTGGAAATGCTTTAAATGTTTTCTATTACATTGATAGAGGGCAGTGGGTTTCATAGAAACAAAAAAAATCACAAAAAAACAGAAGAAAAAAACCAACTCAAATATTACCCAAACCAAACATTTGCCTTAGTCTCAATCTTGAATTCGAAATTTAAATATACAATGTGTATACAGACATCAGAAATAAAAGCTATTAAATGATTACTTCTGGTGTACAGATGTTCCTGAGGGTCAATGACACCTGCAGTGTGGAGAAGCACGTCCAATTACTTTCTTCTATAATTAGACTATTGGAACTTCATAATCACTACAATCAATTCAGAGAGTTAAATGCAAAAACTATTCTAGAAGCACACTGCATCAGACATCCATCCACTTGCATGCTAGCCAAATCATATAGGAAATTTGGGAAATCATTTAACAACTGCTCATGGTCAGCTTTTGGTTTTATATTTCAATATTTTGTAGATTCAGCAAACTTTCCATATTACTATTCACTCTTCCTCAGATCATTTGTGTATGGGATTCCTTTGCTAAACTTCACTTATTTCCATCCTTTGTTTCAGACAATCTGCAGAAGGAATTTCTCTCATACTCCACGACATGTTAGTCTCTTAAGACTGTTCAGGGAAATCTTGACAAAAGCCTTCTGGGAATCCCCATACAGTGTGTTTATGTCTAAACGGCAAGATTTTGCACACTTTGAGATCCAAGAGTATATTTCAGAAGTACCCTGACTCTCGTCTGGAGGAAACCTGGATGACTAGTGTCATGTTTCCTCTCCCCAAATCCTATTTTGGGGTTGAAAAGAAACTCAGATGCGTACACTGGAACTTCATTGCATAACGTTTTGTCCAGGTTTTTGGTCTCAATGATCGTGGAGCAGGGAGAGATCCTGGGGCATACCGTGGCACATGCCTGCTTGCAGATTACGTGTGTAGCAACGTCATCACCTTTATCTAAATAACTGTTAAATGCCTGCAGACACTGAACACTTTGCAAAGCATGTCTGTTGTATGCATGAGAAAAGAAAGAACAGTAAGACTAAGTCAACAGAGAGAATTTAGCAACTGAGAGTACAATTGAGAACCTCCTGAGTGCCTGACAGACATGACCACCTGTGTTTCTGAAAACGACACAGACAAAAAAAACCCAACAATTTTTTCCCATGGTTTAAGGCTGAGGAGACAAAAAATGCACTTATGGTAGAAATGCTAAAAGAGGAAGATTACCTCACGGTGATTTAGAAGTCTCTCCAAATCTGCTGCCATTTGATTCTTGACACGCAGCAAAGCTGTCTTTTCTTTATTTAAAAGACTGGTAGAAAGAGGATAGGAAATGCAGTAATAGCAACAGATAATCTCTTTTAATCTTGTATTCTGGCTGAAACATGCATTTTCTAAAGCTAAATACTGGCAACAATGAAAATCTGCTCCAGTAATTTTATCAAATGATCCTTCTCTATAAAGCACTGGAATTTTTATAAATGGGCCTGAATGCACTAATACATACAAAATCTTATTTTAGTCAAACAGAAATACTATGCCAAATCTTCATAAAATGAGGGGTGGGTTGATTCTCTGAAGGGTAATTTAAATTATCAGAATCCTCTATTATTATCTCTTGGTTTCTTCTAGGCAAAATAAGTTCATTTTATATGCAAAGTAAGGCTCCTTATATCTACACTTCTATATGAAAATGTGGATTTCTTTATTGTATACATCACTAGTAGCAGCACACACTGTTCTTTCAGTATCACATCTTTCAATACTACTCTATTCAGAATTCAACAAATTCTACTGTATTTAGAAAATAACAAATACAAGGAAGAAAAACATCCAGCTATCCCTTTCAGCTCTGTTGTTTCTGCAGAAACTGTAAATGTATTTTTGCCATTTTTTACTTTACATTTCAGGAGAATTTAGGGGATCAAGTTTGACTTGTGAACCAAGTATGAAAACTGTTTTAGCATGAAGGCGTGCTTTTATAGTACAATGCCAAGTTTAATTTTTCTTTGTTTTCTTAGTTATAGAATATGAACATTTGAAATGTTTAGCATACACATTCTGATTCTAGGCAGAAATTCTAATATAATTAAATGTATTTTCATATTTAGCCCTAACATCTGTTTCCAACAATAAACTGCAGATTAATGCATACATAATACCAGTATATAACCTAGTTTGTTAAAACAGCCACAGAGATTTTCTTGGAAGACCAAGAATATATGTATGCCATTATCATGACTTAACTAAATAGATTGTACAATACAAACTATAACATAAACCATCAACTATGCAAAATGCAATTCTGCATATGGAGTACAAATATGTAGTACTGAATACAGGTCAGGAGTTTAAAAGCAAATGTATTAAAATTTTATAAATGGAATGGAGCAATTACATGTGTTGCATACACAAATTATTTAATATTCACAGTATTTAATACAGAAGTGAGCAACAAAATAAATTAAACTTTTCTTTAATTGGCTGTGTATCATCCGCTTGTTTCAAATAAGCAACATCATCCTCTGCCCCAGAGAATTTCTGGCAGTTCCTTGTAAGCTCTGTACTGTAAATTATGACTGTCAATTCCTTCCAGGCATTCATTAATTCACAGTAAAATTGTATGCTTTGGCCAAATTGCTTAGTTGTCTGAGTTATTTAAAAGGAAAGAAGTAACATTCACGAAAAACTACAGAGATATTTTAATATTTTCAAGAGCGTTTGCTGTGACATTTTTAATCATGATGAAATTGCTGTACTAATTTTTTTCCTGGGTTCATGTGTTGTAACTTACCGATATGTCAAGCTTTCTTGGATTTCTGTACTTCCTAACAGCATAAACGAATCCTTTTAGAGAATGACTCACAAACTCTTAGAGAAGCAATAACAGTTCCTCTATGACTTAAATGGCATACTGAATAAGCATAAACATCAGTGTTCATGACTAAACTAGAAGTTCATATTCAAGGTTCAGTTTAACCTACAGAACAGAACCTATTTTAGCTATACTAGTTATACCTTCTGAAAATATATGACATGACTGATCCATGTGGAGCAGTTCTAATTTTCTATGTTCATGGTCAAATAGAAGAGTGAGACTGCTACATTATTCAGTAGCACTTGCTGTGTTTTCTGTCATACCTATGAATATACAATTACCAAAGCAAATGCAGACTTCAGATTTAGTAGTTTTGCAACAGTTATGCTTTTTCATCACTGCCGATAGAAAGAAATAATTCATATACTTCTGAAAGAACACTACAGAAAAGGCATACATACATTTAACAGAGCGAGTAAGCAGTGTTACCAGACGCAACGTTAACAAATTCACACCTGTAATGACCAAGTAAAGCAGAAACTCCTTCAAAAGTTCGATTTGGGGAGGAAGACTGATCATTTTAGCCCCTGTTATGGAAATGTTCTGAATGGACATCTTGGCAGTAGTCATGTTAGTTCTAGTTTTTAACTACCTTGCACTTCCATAAAACAATAAACTAATCCAGTTTTAACTGGTAGTGTAAAAAATCAGAGAGCAGCTTTATAGTATGCTTCAGCTGACCTAAGTGAAAACTGTTGATGAAAGATCATCCTTCCCTAGCCACATACTGGTAACCCACTCTTTGTGTTGGCACTAGAAAATTTGTGACCTCATGCATAGGTCACTTCACTGATCTGTATGGAAGCTGGAGTCTTTTTAAATGTTATTTTTCACGTGGATCACCAAAACAACTTGATTTACCACGTACAGTGGAAACCCACGGCTGAAGGTAAGGATGGGACTGCTCCACTTGGTGATGGAGTGCCTTAACTGTCTTACTATGATTCTGAAACCACAATCTACGGGACTAAACAAACCAGCTTCTCACACCTGAGCTCACGGGTTATAACTTTAATCTGAAGAGACAGGATCTGCTTGACCGTCTTTAACTAATGATACTTTTAAGTTTTCATGATACAGATATGTATTAAAGTAGTACATTAAAAGAAATCCACCAATGACTTGTTCTGGGGTGAAAACATGAACACTTCGGAGAAATGGACTGTGTTGAAATGATCTAATATGCCTGGAGTTATTTAACAGCACAAATAGATATTTTTACACTGCAGGGCAAGTGTAGACCATGCTGTGCTCCACAGTCCTGGTCACTGACTGCTCCATCCTAAGCGTGGAGAAGGTGCCCTTTGTGATACATCATATAACCGCGGTCTCAAAAGTCTAGGCTGGAGAATTAACTGAAAAGCAGTACAGCTTCTGCTTTTTCCATGTTGCCTGGGTTTCCAGGAGAACCCAAAATGTCTGGGAGGAGATGCAGTTTCATTCCATCATCCTTTGATAACCTAGCCAGGTATGAATTCAGGTACAAGGAATGCAGTACTTACCATGGAATACACTTGTCATATAGATACTCATCACTCATAGCAACCACTGGCTTGTTTTGTTTCACTTTACTCAGGATCTAAAGCCAAGATAGCTCGGGTATTGCAAGTAAAACATTTTTAGGTGACCTGATTTTTCTGGAGAGTGGAGACTAATACTTCCCAGTCTCAGACTTTTAAAGCCTTTTGAATTTGGGCAATTAAACCATCTTTTAAATCGCTAGTCTAAATATACTAGCCACTGACCTGTTCAGAAGCTTCTGTTATTAGATCTTCTGGATAATATGGTTATGCTGGACACACTAAATAAACATGGTTTTATATATTACTGGTTTTTATTAGTACTTCTATTCAGTTTGAAAAAAAGTAGGTTTCCTCTTAAGTGACCTGTGTACCCCAAATGTTATAAGAAATAAGGATTGTGCCTTTCTGTTAATTTCATGTTACAGCACAATGAAGTTGAAAACTGCAGTCCAATGTTGAATTAACTTTCTGCATTTTATGTTCATATACAAATATTACCATCAAAAAAAAACAAACATAAAAATAGTATACATAAAGGTTTTGTACATAAAACTGAATATATAACATAGACATATAATGCAGCTATTCCTTCTCTGCAAATTACAAATGAATAGCTCAGAGCAGACAGCTTTTCAAAGTCTAAGTCAAATTTTCTTTTCAAGTCTCGTAGTTGGAGAGGGAGGTATAAAAAATTCTGCAAATAAAAGTTCTTTAGAAGAGAACATACACAAATCATAGAATGCTTTGCGTTGGAAGGGACCTTTAGAGGTCATCTAGCCCAAATCCCTGCAGTGAGCTGGGACATCTTCAACTAGACCAGGTTGCTCAGAGCCCCATCCAACCTGACCTTGAATGTTTCCAGGGATGGGGCCTCCACTGCCCCTCTTCGCAATCTGTTCCAGTGTTTCACCACCCTCACGGTAAAAAATTTCTTCCTTATTTCTAGTCTAAATGTACCCTCCCTTAGTTTAAAGCCATTACTCCTTGTCTTATTTCAACAAGCCCTGCTGAAAAGGTCTTCCCCATCTTTCCTATAGGTCCCCTTCAGGTACTGGAAGGCTGCTATAAGGTCTCCCCGCAGCCTTCTCTTCTCCAGGCTCAACAGCCCCAACTCTCTCAGCCTGTACTCACAGGAGAGGTGCTCCAGCCCTCTGACAATTTTTGTGGCCCTCTTCTGGACCCACTCCAACAGCTCCTTGGCCTTCTTGTGCTGAGGGCTCCAGAGGTGGATGCAGGACTCCAGGTGGGGTCTCACCAGAGCAGAATAGAGGGGCAGAATCACTTCCCTCGATCTACTGGCCACGCTTCTCTTGGTGCAGCCCAGGACACAGTTGGCCTTCTGGGCTGCAAGCGCACACTGGTGGTTCGTGTCAAGCTTTTCATCCACCAGTACCCCCAAGTCCTTCTCGGTAGGGCTGCTGTCAATCCCTTCATCCCCCCGCCTGTGTTGATAGTAAGGGTTGCCCCGACCCAGGTGCAGGACCTTGCACTTGGCCTTGTGGAACCTCATGAGGTTCACACAGGCCCATTTCTTGAGCTTGTCCAGGTCCCTCTGGATGGCATCCCGTCCTTGTGGTGTATCAACTGCACCACTCAGCTTGGTGTCATCTGCTGTTAAACAGCACCAGTTCCAGTACGGACCCCTGACGGACACCACTTGTCACCGACATCCATCTGGACATTGAGCCGTTGACCACTACTCTCTGGCTGCGACCTTCCAACTAATTCCTTACCCACCTAACAGTCCCCCCATCAAATCCATATTTCTCCAATTTAGAGAGAAGGATGTGGTGAGGGACTGTGTCGAAGGCTTTACAGAAGTCCACATAGATCACATCCATAGCTCTTGCCTTGTCCACTGATGTAGTCACGCCATCATAGAAAGCCACTAGGTTGGTCAGGCACGACTTGCCCTTGGTGAAGCCATGCTGCCTGTCTCTAATCCCTGGAGGTCCCTGTCCTCCACGTGCCTTAGTACAGCTTCTAGGAGGATCTGTTCCATCATCTTCCCAGGCACAGAGGTGAGGCTGACAGGTTGGTAGTTCCCACGGTCCTCCTTCCTACCTTTTTTAAAAACGGGCACAATGTTTCCCTTCTTCCAGTCACCAGGGACTTTGCCTGACTGCCATGACCTTTCAAATATCATGGAGAGTGGCTTGGCAACGAACAATCTGTGATCTTTCATTGTGCGGCTAAATAACCACAGATCAGATTTTTAAAGTCATTTAGGAAAGTATTGCTTAATCATTTTAATTCAGACTGCTTCAGGTGGCTTACAAATCCATCCATGTAGTGTCCAAATTGAAAATAAATTACTTTTTCAAACTGTAGAAAAAAAACAAAAAACAAACCCCAAATAACTTTTTAAAAGTTGTAATATGGGTCAGAAAACGTTCATTTGTAGAAAAAAAAGAAAAATATTTCTACAAATTTTGTTTGGAGCATTTCTCAGGTAAACTGCAGTAGTGTTGGAATAGATGATGCATATTTCACAGAATGGTAATGTTCTCATAAAAAGCTCACTGCCCATTCTGTGATGGGAAAAACTCAGCTAACACTGTATGCTAAGCTTTATAATGTTTGGATGGCAATTAGAGAACCCAAAATGTTTAGGTAAGAAACATTTCAGTACATAGCTTCTTAGTGAGCAAAGTCCTTGTACTCCTTCTAGATTTGCCACACAGTTAGGCTTTTGAATGCTTTCGGGTAAGTGAACCACTTTTAAAGCCAGCCATTGGTACTGAGAAATTTGAGTAACTGCATTTAAAATAAATACCCTCTCTTTATGAATAAAGTCCTGTTTAATGTCTCCAGTTATTTATAAACCTAGATGTTTTTAGCAGAAAATTATGTACTAAAACTACAATTACTTCACTACACATGAAGAATGAAATTCAGAGATTTGTTTTCCCACAGCATGACATAGTTACAAGGCATTTCTTTTCAAAAGGAGTGCTAAACGTGATGTTTTCACTTCTGGTTAAAGAACTGTATGCTAGAGATATTTCGTTATAGTAGGAAGGAGTCATCATCATACATACCACTGCTCTTATTAACCATCGCTATTTACTTTTATTAACAAGAGTGCTATGTGGACTAACATAAACGAGAGGTTACTTAACAGAATATTTTGAGATATGCAGACCACCTATAAATTCACCCTGCAGATGCCCTGTCACTCAAGACCAGAGGTTTTCTATCTGAAGTGTATCTGCAGGTGTGTGGCTCAGTGCACATGCACATGAGGTGTTCTGCTCCCAGGGCCACCCTGGTTCTCTCCATGGCCAAGTGCCAGCACAGCCCATGGCCTGCCTGGGAGAATTCTAAGTGGATGGCAAGCAGAGTGGTAGTGAACATACGTGTGGGCAACATCTGACAGAGCTTCGACTACCCCTAAACAACCTCTCCTTTTATCTTTGAGTGGTAATACCCTTGCGTCTTCATACTTGAATCTAAGCAGTAATGTCACACACCTGTAATAACCTGGAGATGGGTCCGTAAGTTGTTCATGCAAATAACTAACAGCAATGACAGCTGCTCAGCTAAGCATTTACCCCAACCATAACAGGTCTGGCAGTTCTTAGTGATGGTATGGCTAAAGATCAACACAACTGTGTGAAAGGTGTCCAGAACAGACACGCTTCTCAGCAAGCCATCAAAGTAGCTCCAGCTCTGGTGGAATATACTACTTTAAGGCCTTGATTCAGTCTGGTACCTATTTTGCCTACTCCTTTCCTTTCAAGCAGAGGTTGGACGGGGCTTTGAGCAACCTAATCCGGTGGAAGATGTCCTTATGCATGGCAGAGGGGCTGGACCTAGCTGATCTTTAAAGGTTCCTTCCAAACCAAACCATTCTATGATTCAGTTTGACAGCTATTGACACAAGGAACCTTGACTACTATTTAAATAGTCCTTCCAAGTGAGGAAGACATTTTGATAGAGAAGGTCTGAAAGACAGCCTGAGGTCTAGAGGTATGGCACCTAAGGATAAAGGCATGTGAGCTGTTCTGGTTAAAGTGAACACTGAATATCACGTTGGAAGGAAACTTAGGCAGATCTGCAGGACTTCTCAAGAGTATTATAATAAAATGGTCTGCCTGCATCTGCCCCACTTCTCTTGTGGAAATAACTGCTGTCAGAAATGACACTTTCACAGAATGATGCAGTGTGGAGAATCCTGAGCACGTCAAGCCTTCACGTTGCCTGTCAAGGGACGACATTATAAGTCACTTTAGGCCATTTTGCAAAAAATTGGTAAAAATATGGCCCAAGAACACCCACAGCCCAAACTAAGGAGATTGCTGTCATAGACAGCCTTCCTCATATTGCCTTTCTCTTGTGCTGATTTCACCACAGAATCAAAACTACATCCAACAGCAACCAACAGCCTTCTCAACAGACAAGCAAATACAAAGCACTGCAGGTTGCGGCAAAACATTTACAAGGTTGCAAGAAAGTATTGACTCATCATCCTGGGAAATCTGCTGAAACCTAACCACCCTAGGAGTACCTTCTAAAAAGATTATTGGCTGTCATCACTGCGCATAGAAGCCAATTATGGATTAAGTCTAAAAAAGTAAATTCACTTGCAAATTAGTCCTTGCTGATCCCTCCACACTCAAGTTAAGTGAGAGGTGATAGAGAACATTGGCACTGATAACACAGATGTGACTGCTCTACTTAGGGAATCCATGATTTATGTAATGCAGAACCATCTCTCTTGACGAGCACATGAGATAAAAATACAACCTGGAAAGAACACTCCTCCACCATAGATTCTGCACACTAAACACGAAGCAAGGAAAAGCATTATCAAACACAGGGTAGCTGTGAGGATAAAACTAAGTTTTAGTCTTGATTGTCAGGGTGCAGGCTTATCAACATTATGTTAATTTGTCTACAGTCTGGCATTCAAATAGGAGGTTTTAAAAAAATTATATTTAAAAAATCGCTAGTATTTTTAAAGGTCTGTCTGAAAACAAGAATTTGAACATTATTTTTCTGTTAGCTTGTACTTGTGAAATTGCTTTCTAGAAATAAAACTAAAGCACATACTACTGTACGTAAAATTAAAAAAAATAAGAGTATACTTTGCGTAACTGTAGCATAAATTAAACCTCCACTTAAGAAGGCTACTGCAGAACTGTAGTATTAACTGTTAATTATAGGTAATGGTTGAAAAAAAAATTAATTTTGGTATGGCTTTACAAATATTAAATTTTTCCCCTTAGCTCTGAGACACAGAGAAACCAGGCTTCATAAACCATGTTTCATGTTTTCACTATTACTTTTCTAATAGTTTCCTAATAGTTTTCACTATTACTTTTCTAATAGCCCCACATTATCTGCAGAATTTAGGGTCCTCCTTGAGAAGCACTAATTCTCTGAATTCATCATCTCAAAAATATTCCACAGACAAACCAAGAAAATGCTGTTTAATAAACTAAGAAAGACGGATAGGAATAGTGGGCTAAATCTTTTGATCCAGCAGAGCTTCACTTGGCATATATTTGGCAGGGATTATCATTAATTTACTTAAATCCCATTCTGATGCAGTTCTGGAATAGCTGGGAGCTAGATGAGTCCACAAAGTAATCTGAAATCACCTAAAGGATATTTTAATTTAAAACTGTCATCAGCAGATTCCAAAAGGCTATCCTCATGACAAAAGATTGCTGGAATGTAATGGTTCTCTGGTTAGAAATCCCTTCCTCTAACCTTCCTCTCACTTACGAGAAAGCAAAGGACAAACATTATCAATTTTATACCAGATTATACTTTCCCCTGTGCTCCAGGGAATATCCGCCAACGATTCAGGAGATCTGTTTTAAATGTGGAGTTACGACTATCAAAATTAGGGACTACTGATAGTACCAAAAGCCCTAAGACATTAGGCTGTTTTCAAGAATTTCACTGGCCTATGAAACTATGGCAAAGTTGAGGCAAAACTGTGGCAAATAATTTTTAGTTTACAAGGAATATTGGAAACTACAGGAAAAAACTTCTTACCAAAACATTTGATGTGCAAAGTAAGTGTTACTTTTTTGCTACAAAGCCATTAAGGATAAAAATACTTTTTTGTCAGACCACACTTTCATTTACAGAAACACAGACTAGTGGTGAGCACACCCCAGCTCACCACAGCAGAGTACTGCTGGTATGTTTGCCATGAATGCTTGCACTGTGGTGCAGATCCATTTTCTTCCTCAACCTCAGGCACTTTAAGATGCCAAAAATTCCTTTTAAAGTTAATAGAGAGTAACAGGCATCTCTAGCAAATGACTCACTCCATCCAAAATCTGAATTGCTTTTTGGAGATGCCACTTCCTCCATGAACTACTAAGGAAAGCTGACATGACTAAGTTCCTAATTTAGGTGCCTTAATTTGTACACTAAATTTAGGAAGAATATCTGGGCATACAGATTATTTGTAATGAGCCATAAAAAATCCAGAGAATCAATGTTAATAATGTATTTAAGCTCTTATATATTTTAATGGCACGAAACATACACTTTCAGAAATGACTTTACCTATCTACTCTCTTTTTTTCCTAGCTTTTGATAGACTTTTGGACAGCTATGTGAAAAATGAAAGACATTTTCATGTCACTGTAATCTGAAAATTTAATTTGCTACTGATCAATTCTTTGATGACTTTCTTCACAATTGGAAGGTAAGATCCTGCCTATATAGAGAACATTGTGATTTTTCATCTCCTGGAAAAATATAATTTACTTTTGAAGTTTTTCTTATAATATATCAACTCTAGGAAAATATTAAAAACACTTGATTCTGGAATAAAAAAAGATCTGTTCTTACTGAAACAAAGTTAAGCTCAGTGAAAGATATTTTGTCAGGCAGCATGAATGAATATTTCAGTTTATTTATAAATGTATTGATTTATGTATGGATTTACTTGCATAATAAGCACTTCTAGCACTTATTCCTCAAGGCAGAAAAATTACTATCCTAAACCATCAAAACACTCTGAATAAACACATATGTAAGACAGGATGTCGGATAGTAGTATTTAGCTGTGGTGATTCCTACTTTTTCTATTTTCATTGCTTCAGCAGATTTGTTGGAAAATAAATGTATTTTTCACGTAATTGCTTGATAATACAATCACATTGGTGATTTATAATTGTAAACCATATGCGTTTCTTAAACAAAGATACCACATAAACACCTGATTGTTAAAATGCTAATTCTTCTGCAGTGCAGTAGCACACAGCTATCCACTTTCTTGAAAATCAAGGGGCAGATTATTTTATAACAGCTTACTTGGGAACCAGATGTTAAACATAGTTTATTAAGCCCTGTGATGGTGGAAAGTTGCTCAGTGGTCAGAGAGTTCTGACAGCCGGATATAACAGCAAATCAGAGAGCCTCCACTAGAGGAAGTCTGCTCCAGTTATTCTCAAAATACCCTTTGCTGGTGGACTAGTCTATTATTTCATTCTTTCCTTTGCTGAACTTTCCTCTACTTCATGAGAGCTCTTCTCAACTCTAAACGCACTTTAAACCTCACTGTCATTGCTGGTTTTCCAAAATTTAAGTTTCTTTTATTCCTGACAATATGAGAGAAATCTCAGATGCTGAAGTTCCAGCATAAAGACTGGACTTAGTCAATGATGAAGTGTCAACATCTCCTACTTTATGGCCAATAACTTAATTGTTTTCTAACGATAAACACATAAGTGATTTTACTTTCAGTTTAAAATAAAGAAACAGTGATTTTAGTTACCTGATATCTTTTTCAAGTTGTGCAATATGTTCTTTCTGTAGACTTATTTGAGAATCTCTCTGCTGCACAGTTTCAATGAGGTATTTGTATGGCTGTTGTACTTGACTCAACAAAGAGTTTGCTTTGTCAAGCTGCCAAAAAAAGAAGTATTATCATTACAAATTTTATAATGTATAAAGAACAATTACTTCACTATTATTGAATTATTGAATATTATTATTACCAATTGCATAATATATACACCAAAATTGTTACTTCACAAAAAAAGAAATCGACTACTCTCAAATTACTCTTATACATTATCCTCTCACCTTCCTGTTCTGATTGTATGACGTTTTCACTTCAATGATGCTACTGCTCTCCATACTTCCCTAATCTGCATTTTCAAGAGTTTTAATGCAATAGTTTCCATTGATGAAAAAGAATTAGTATAGACAAGGCCTCTGTTTGTTTACCCTATTGACCACAAGTGACTTTTTTAAAACAGCATACTATTACAATGGGATTTTCAGTTCAGGAATTGAATCTAAATAAAAACACAGTAATAACGGAAGAAAAGTCCCCTTTCCTCTAATCAATTACTCTATATGAACAGTGAAATCCAACAGGATGTTTACAAGAGTAGTATAAAATAATTGTCATACCCATACGTAGGAAATAAACCTTCCTAGCCATACTCCCTGAACAAATTAGGAACACTAGGTGTAAAAAGTTTGCATGATATGACCTGCATCTTGAGCAATATAACAAGATCATTCACTAAAATACGTACAGAATTAAGATCTCACATCAAGATTTAGCAGTTTCAGCAGCTGGAGTACATATAAGTCAAGAACACCAACCAGATTCTTCAAAAAATAAAATCTTTTAAAGTTCAGATACAGTCAGGTCTAATGGAATGAATTAAATGGAAAATGGTTAAGCTTTCCAATTAGTTTATAAAATTTCTGAATAGATTAAACAATCTGCATTTGCCAAATTAGATTCAGGAGCCACTTGTCCTGTTTCGCGCTGTTCCATACAAGCAGGGGAAAAAAACCCCCTTCCTATAGACCTAGCCTATTTAAATAATATTTCAGCACTTTCCTAAAATCCTGCCACAAGCCTATTCACAATTTTCAAAACATGAGACTGTGTTTCCTTCTTTCTCTGATTCTATTATATTTTTATTGCAGTTTTACTTCTTCCCTCTATACTCTGTCAAATGCGCTCAGAACTTATAATGTAATGGTTCACATTTATTAAAAAACGGAATATAGACAAAACTTTGCTTACTCACCTTACTGGCCTTACTAGAAGGGGGGTTAACTCCACCTCATGTTTTAAAAAGTGAAATGAGAGACAACAACATTGCACTGCTTCAAATTAATGCAAATGCTTAAGTATTATTTAAATACCATCAGGTAATTCAGGAAACACCTATTGTAGTCCACAGTGAAATTCCAAGTTTATTGTAGAGACGTAAAAAAAAAAAGGCAATCTTCCTGAAGAAACTAATTATCTTCAATAAGTTTATAAGCAATTAAAAAGCTATTATATTTCTAAGAGCACAAGCTATCAAAAAAGATCTCTTTCAGGAAGACAACAGAAGGTCATTACATGAAAAACAGGTAATTCCAAGACATGGAGTACTAATCTCTAGGATGGTCTAAAAATTGCAGTATAAAACCTCGAGGCTGCCGTTACAGGACAAAATTAGTTCAACTGATATTGTCTGGGATCCTGCTCTCGATAGCCTAAGAACTTCCAAAGGATGCTGTCATCACAGTGTAAAGTTCCTCACTGTTCTCCCTGATAAGGATTAAAGTACTTCAGTGGGAAAAGACAAGTGAGGTATTGTAAACTTGGTTTGATGCTGCTACATCATCTGTTAACTTGCTAACTTTACCAGCCGTCCTGGTTTCAGCTGGGATAGAGTTAATTCTCTTTCTGGTAGCTGGTGTAGTGCTGTGTTTTGGAGGTGGGATGAAAATAATGTCGAAGACATACCGGTGTTTTCAGTAGCTTCTACGCAGTCAAGGATTTTTCAGCTTCTGATGCTGGCCTGGCCTGCCAGGTGCATAGGAAGCTGGGAGGGGACACAGCTAGGGCAGCTGACCCAAACTGGCCAAAGGGATATTCTATTTCCGATGATGTCATGCTCAGTATACAAGCTGGGGGAGTTGGCTGGGGGGCAGCGATCGCTGCTCAGGGATGGGCTGGGTATTGTTCACCAGGTGCTGAGCAATTGCATTTGTGCATCACTTATTTATTGACTGATTTTTATTATCTCTTCCTTTGCTTTGCTATTAAACTGTCTTTACCTCAGCCCATGAGTTTTTACTTTTTTCCATCCTCCTCCCCATCCCACAGCGGGGAGGGGAGGGGAGTGAGCAAGCGGCTGTCTGGTGCTTAGTTGCCGGCTGGGGTTAAACCATGACACGAGCTAAAAAGCATGCTACTGTTACAAAAAAGGCTATCCTTTCCCTCTCCATGGTGGTGCCTGTTTGATTCTATAAACTTGCAAGAGGCTGTCATTAAACTGTAATTAATCAAGCATTAAATGCATTTAATGGATCAATTTTACTAATACACACGTGTATATAAATTAAGCATTATCCACGAGCAAAAGCATAATTTTGTGTAAGCAACTGATTTCTTTCTGCCTTAATGTACAAGATTTACTTAAGTATTTCTGTGTCACTCTTTTAAGCAACAAATCTAATACCTTACAATTGGACATTTATTATTTATCCCTGAATGGACATCTCTATCAAGCTGAAGGATTTCATCATTGTTCAGCTTGATCTATACTCTTTCAGTGTGAGATGTAAACCTGCACTTGGTAGAAATGTTTCACTCAAGGCACATAAAAAGCACAAGTATAATGTCATAATTAAGGCATGAAAAAGCCATTCAGCAGCAAGCCAAATATATCAGCTTAGTAAATTTCTTTATTTAGGATATCACTGTTACTGTACATTGACTCAGTATTTGCTTTTTAAGTCACCCAAAGACAATATGAGCCTTCTAGACACACGAGACTGTCTAATCATCAGTTCTGGCACTGTTGTTCAAAACCTCTGCAAAGTGAATTTATTCCAAAATTTAGATTGGACACTGAACGTAGTAATCGCAGATCACTATTTGCAGAAGCTGATATATAGCCTTCCACTTACTTAAACTGGGAGTAACATGAAATGAGTTGCAGAAGCAATAAACTGATTATTACTAGCTGAGGTCATGAGAATTCCTTTATTCTGTTTGTCCTAGACATGGTCAACAAACTTCCTGTAGCATGAAGTAAGTCTCAACACCTTCTTTAACATTGGAGGTCATTGCTGTATGAAGCAACAGAATGAGTACTCTAAGGAAAAATGCTTTTCTAATGCTGTATCACAGACCTGAAAATAGATAGAATCTTGCACTTAAAGTCTGACAAACTATAATGGGACTAACTGAAGACTGACATATTTTTTTCCGCAGCTGAGCTTTTCCATAAGGTTCCGAATTTCAAGCAGGCACTTTATATGAGACTTCCATCAAATGAATGAAATTATGGAGAAGTCAGTATTTTCTTCTTAGTAGTGCTGGACTTTCCCAGAAGATCAGTATGATTCCTTTCTACAAAGTTCAATAGAAATTGGTTGAGGACAATCCAAAAAAAGAATCTTAGAAAGAGCATCCACTGTAGTTATTGCAATCTTTTTCTTTTCCTCCCTCCTTTAAAGAGCTTTAAAAAAAAGTTGTATCATAAATACTGCAGTAAAATAGTAGTATTTAATCCAAATTCAAAAGAAAAGTTAGTCCAATCACTTTGGCATCAACTTTCAATCCACGTTCTAGATTTCATCTAGATGACTGAACAAAATGTCAATCAAAATAATAATAGGCTACCTGAGCATGCTGAACTCTACAGGATCTCTGTTTTGGTCTTTAAATAAAAAAAAATCAAGAAAAACGATAGCTTGGAATAAAAATCTTAGCTCAGGGGATGCAGCAAAGACAGCAAACAGAAGTTTAAGAACTTTAACTATATAAAGAAAGCTAAAAGATAGCAATCAGTATAAAATATGAAATACAGAATTTTGAAGAGAAGCTACAACTTCAAGGGGAAAGTTGATAGTAGCACGCATAGAATTCTTAGAATGAAAAAATGGGAGTAAATAAATCCTAGAAACAGTACAACCCATTATACAGTAGATACTGTATATAATGCTGAAGAAAACACAGAAGTTTTCAGTAAAATTTTTTGCCTTCTGTTTGAAAAGAAGTCAGATGATCAGTTTGTATAACATGAGAATGACTAACTATTTTCCAGTCCATTAACAGCAACTGTAAACTCTTTGTGCACACATTCAAGGATGTCAAGCCAGAATGCCTTAAGTAATTGTTATCAAACAAAATGGCCTATAATCATATGCAAAATAAAAAAAAAGGAAGAAAGAAATCTGATGAAGCATTCAGACCTGAATGCCAGACATGATTTTAACAGAAACCAGGTCTTAAAAGATTGCATTTAACCGTATGAGTTTTATGTTAATAGGCTTAGTAGCTGAGTTTGCAAGACATTTAACTTCGTACTGGATGACATTCTGATTTAAACTATACAATTATATGATAAAATATCATGGGAGACTAAAAATGAGACAAAGATTTTCTACTGGAATTTTGCACGAATTTGAACTAAGGCCACTGGTACTGAATCTTTCATCAGTGATCTAGAAGCAAATATTAAACCACTGTCAGTAAGAGGAAATGTACTGAAGTGGAAACCAGACAGATTTAATAAAGTAAATAAAGCATAGATTATATTAGTCATAGTGAAAGAACAGTGACAGAGAAAAACACCAATAACATTGGATTCACAAATCTCTTGATTTCTTCAAGATTTGAAAGGCATGTTTCAGTCATATACAAATTACTAGGATGTACCTAAGAAGAATCCATAATAAAATGTAGTATTGGTTAAAAAAGAACTCTACAAAAACTTCATGTATCTTTCATCGAAATAATATATATAATCATATACATACACATATAAAATACATAAAATCAATGTAATTTTAAAATATGTAGAAAATGCAAGTATTTGCACTGTGAAGTACTTGGGTGTTGTTATCCTAATTTATAATTACCATGGCTTTAAAAATCAAACTGTTAACCACATTCCTGAAAGTCAGCCTAGAAATTCCATATGATGGCAATATCTAATAGCAAATCTAGAATTTCTTTGGTTCCTGAGAGAAACTTGGAAGACAATATTAACTCTATTTAAAAAAAAAAAAATCATTCGCCCTAATTCTGGGAGATTTCAAGCTGAGTGTTGTTTAGTGCTTGTTCTCCATGTCAATGTAATATGTGATTTCAGGTATTATATACAGAATTTTAAAAGATTATTAAATTAAACTTACTGTAACAAAGTAAAAAAAAATGTAGCTTTTTTAAAAAGCAGCTTATGTTAAACATTCCCTAGATTTGTATATTCAAAAGACTCAAGAACTGAACAATGTAGAAAAGGGTTCACAGAAATATCTTCAAAAGTGATTTAAGAGAGGAGCTTTGTAAAAAGTAATGAGGTATTCATTGAACAATTAACTATCAAACAGAACAAACTAGTTTGGCTAGCTGGTCTTCTGTTCAGAAATCAGAACGTTGTCTGTCTGGCTTACATTCTTGTTTAGCCTGTAAAGTAATCCCTCTTTTGATCTTCATTTCAAACTACAGTATAAACTTCTTTGAAAACGTTTAACATAGAGTTTTGGCTAATTATGAGGCCCTTTTTTGACATCAAATAGATAATAAACACTGTTGAGAAAATATTTCATTTTATGAACAGCTGTTCTGCAATGTTTATAGCCTCTACAGATTTGAGTTTTTGTAGCAGTAATTTACCTCTTGTGAAATCTGTGTTACTTGTTCCTTCTGATGTTCCAGATCTTTTACAAGCAACGAGTTTTGCTTTTCTAGCTGCAGCAACCTCCTTGCCAAGTGAACACTGTGCCAATGAAAAGCAAGCTCAAGTTGATTTTTTTACCCAAAATATGCAAAAGAAATTCTCACATTTATACTTCAGAACTTGATTGCTTTCATTTTTCACCAATGCTTAAATGCTAATACACATAAACTACATAGTGAAACACGCAGAATGCTCAAAGTTAGAAAAACAATAAAAATATTCCAAAATTTGACAGCACTGAAATAGCATTCCCATACTTACGCCACTGCAATATTTTTTACAAAGTAATTGCCTATATAATTTGCACAATACTACACAATTGCAGTAATCATGTCCAAACATTTCAACTAATTGTGAGTATTCATTTTTTAGCAACTTTTGGAATCACTCTAATTGGCTTCTCCTTAAATTGTTTTTCAAAAAAATGCACATTAATATACATTTTGTAGTGGCACTCTGAAAAATGCAGTATTTTATCATTTTCAAAACATTGTTTTGTCTAACATTCAATATGCTAAATAATTAAATGTTATTGCCACTATTTTTTAAAATAAATTCTTACACAGATCCACAAATTAACTTAGAAGTAAAGAGAAAGGATTACCGAGTTACTTAAACACCCTAGTTAAAAAATTAGATCCTCAACCTCTTGCATGTTTCATGCCCAAGTCAAAAGAGTTTATCATCAATTCAACAGCATAGTTCCATAGGCAGCAATGGGAAGATTCTGTATGCAATTGCAGACCCTACTTCCAGACATCTAACCTAGTCTTTGAAGCTCTTATTAATCATTTAGTCCTATTCAATATAGTCTGGAAAGCCTGACTATATTCTGCTAAAATGGACTCCTGGATGGTGAACTGAAATGTACTCCAAACTCCATTGACCGCATTGATTAGAACTAAATTGGTTATAATGGGAGGTCAGATGCCAAGTCGCGGTGTTAAACCTTTGATTACATGTCTAAATTTATGCACCCTGTAATGAATCTTACCATCTTTGTAAGATTCCGTAGCTTGGTGGCTTCTTATAAGAATTGTACCTACAGAATTTACCACTATACCCCTCTGTGTTTAGGTAGTCTAGTCACTAATCTATTTCACAAGAAGACATGGAAAATTCAGAGCTCTAAAAATGAGGAAGATACACAGGGCTAATATCCCTTTTCAGTGTGCCTTAACCACTGGACTATTTGCTCTCCACAACAACCTATCCTTCCAGGCAAACGTGTCATTTTTCAGAAACCTGTGTATTTAAGAAAGGGAGAAGTCACGCCAGTTCAGTTCTTACACTCTCAATACTTACCGAAAATGTAAGACTGTTCGTCTCCAAATAACGGATAGCAAAGTCTTATCCAGTTCTTGACCGTGATACTGAATATACAAGAGTGTAACCAGTCTAAAGCAGACCAACAGGGAGATTATATTTACCCTTAAACTGAGGCTTAGAGTGTGTAAAGCTAGATGAGCATACAAACTTTCTCTGAAAATTTGACCAGTCATAGCCTCCACCTTCTCCTCGGTAAAAGGGAATGCACTTTTAGACTTGGCAGAAGTCTTATTACTTTTCACCTGTGTTATAAACCTACCTGTTCATACAGACAATCTTTTTACTTCCACCTTGTATGAGAGGAATTACCTGAAATTCTCAACAGCATTCACTAAGAGGTTCAGTTCCTTCTACAAGGAGCATCAGACTTTGTAAACAATAACTGAGAAAAAGAGAAATTAATTCTCCAAACTAGTTATTTGGATTTTTATTTAGGAGATATGAGGTGTGTGTTAAGGTCCCATCTAGTACAAAAGAGAAATGAACTACTTCTCTGATACCTCTAGTCAGGGATCTTATACATCAGCTATTAAAGTCCAAGGGGAAACATGGATACCTTCCCATGGCAACTTTGGGAATGCAGCCCATCATAATTTTCCCAGCTGCAACTATTTGGTGAACTTGACCTGAATTTGCAAGTATTTAAGGATAAACACAAGTATGTCTTTGAAGTATGCTTGTCAATATGTTTTTTGACTAGTTTAAAGCAAAGGGACAAAGGGATTAATCTGCAAAAACATCTTATTCTGGAAAACTTTGATTCCAACTATACTAGAAAATCATGCAGTGCTCAAGAATGTGATAGTTTATTGTTAGCAAATCACTAGAGTGTTCCTGGTAGTATTCTGGCATTTACTCACTAACGTTCTCTGAAACAGTTCCTAGGCATAGCTGAAAAGTTAGCGTAGGCAAGCAATCACTGACAATATCCAGTTCACACCCAGCTAACCTACACTGAGTGTCTAGCTTTATGAAAGTGGGCTACTACACGCCATTCGGTCTTGATGCTTCATAATGTTCCCAGGCATGTTTAATTTACTAGTGTACGGTGCCTATGTCCAAAGTAATGAAACAGTTGTTTCTGGCAAGTGGGCAAAGAGGTATAGACCCCAGCACGCACTGTGCTTGAATAGGTGTTTTTTTACAAAGTTTCATAGACTGAAGTGCATGCTGTGAACTTACAAGAGCTCTTCATTTAGGATCCCGTATGTCCAGAATTAAATAGCAGGTAGTGGACTCCAAAAAGAAAATTACTCATATTTGTAATAGATTCTCTTTCCTTAAGCAATCCCACAGAGCACAAAACTTATCTGTGTTTCTTTAATGTCTCTAAACATAGCAGTTGGTGTCATAGAGACTTTGCTTTAAAGCTTACGGAGCCAAGGGCATCATGCACATTTTCTGCCTGGCAGTTTTACTTGATACAGAACACCAACAGGTAAACCATACACAGACTTTTATGGCTTCTTAAATGTTCTTAATTTTAAAAGATAAAGAAAATCTAAGAAGTCTCCAATATCATTATGAAGGACTGAATCAGCTTTATCTGCCAATGACTTTTGGAACAAAAGAGGAGTATATGAAGCATTCTGATAGAGCCACTTGTAAGCACATCTGAAACCCTGACTTACTGATCATCAGATTCATCATTCAAAGGTGATTTGGCAGAATTCTTTTATACGTAAATAATCTAAACTGAATCTAATAATATGAGGATAAAGCAGAATCTAAGCTGAGACTCAGAAAAGTTCCCAAACTATTGACACAGAAGGAAGGAACTGAAGTTTTAGGAAATGATGCTATAGAACTCTCAACAGACATACAACAGGTTTATGGAGTTTTTTGCCCTCCTTCCCTCCCCCCCCCTTTTTTTCCTTCTTGAATTTTATGCAATATAAAAAGAAATCTTAGATGGAAACAATCTGAAGAGGCTTAAAAACGTGTAAGAGCAAATTAAGCCATGCCAAAGTTATGTACTACATAAAATCTTTATGATTTTCGTGAGCAATATTTAAGTCAGTGGACAACAGGTCTAATCTAATTGGCATTCAAATCAACAACACTTACTTGAAAAACAAATATAAAGGACAGAAGAAATAGTGTGTGGCCTGTAACTCTTTGTTGCAAATATGAACAGACCATCATTTGCCCTTAATTCTCATCAGTAACTTTCAATGTTCAATATTCTTTGTAATGGAGAAGGTGGGGGGTTAGAAGACAATAACAACAAAACAACTAACACTTGTAGCAAAAAACGGCTATACATGACAAAAGCTGCACTTTCATATTCTGAACGCTAGAAATGTATACTGTGAAGTTATGGTACATGTTTGTCCCATCTTTTTACTCTTCTTTGTGTGTCTACCAATGATGGTGGAGTTTCTCATTTTGGTGGAACACAGCATGGTTAACGTGTACCACTAACATAAATTGTGCAGTTGACTTTCCAGCACTTGAGCAAAGTGTAGGCACATTCAAAGTGCAAGGAATGGGTTTAATCTTGGGAGAACCACCATCCTAATTGTGGTGTCTCCTCTGCCAGGCTGGAGACAGGATTCTGAGTGAAAAAAATAAAATCATGTTACTCTGACCTGATATTGTGAAGGATGTGGAATCTATATCCACAGAGAAATAAAAACTTAGTTGGACAAGCTCTTGAACAATTGGATTTGCTCTGAGCATGGTATTACACCCTGCTGACCTCCAGACATTCCTTCCAACCTATACCATCCCACTATTCCATGATACCAATCTTAGGTTAAGTTTTGTTTTTATACTATTATACATATTTTGAACAACAGCAAAAGTTTTGCTGTGGTCACAGTTTAAAAATATTATAAATACATCCACATTCCCTATACTTCACAGTGAGTTGTAGCCTTCATGCTCACAATGAGCCATTCAAATGTCATTATTATTTCTTAAAGACAATGCATAATATAAATTTATTATTTAAAAATGACTATGATTAAGAGGTATGTTATTCAGACTACACATCATTTTTATCTATTGAACAAATGGTACCAGAGCAAACTGAAGAAATATAACCCGAATCAGATCCTGTATTTCTACAGATGAAATAGTGATGCTCTGAAATCTTGGCCTTCTTCATTTCCTGACAGAGGCGTTTTTGTTTCAATTACACACAATCATTTTTAGGGTATTAAAAACTTTTTTATGACTTTATAAATGTAAACAATGTAACTAGTGTGTTTTTACAGCTGTTTAGCTTTAGACGATTAAAATTCATCTTTCTGAAAGACAAGGAAAAAAGATCTCAAAATGACCTAGAAAAACATGTCTGTGCTCATTTATATGCGTCAACCACATTAACAGGTTCCAGTCTTCATTCTATTCCTGTATACTTAAGTAATTAAAAAAACCTCTTCATGTTAATCAAACTGGGTGGATTCTAAGACAAAGCACAATGCACCTATCTTCATTTACTTTAACTTGAACAAGTAAATTCAGGAGGTGCTTTTTTACCTTTGCTTTAATCGTCTTTTGGCTGTTGTAGGAACATTAGCACCATACCCATATGAGAAGAGAACCCTTTCAGCTTCAACTTCATTTTCCACTGCAAAAAATTGCAGAAAGGTACTGCTGAAGAACATAATTACAGTGCAAGAATTCACAAACTACTAAGCAATTCTATTTATAATTATACACATACACAAATATTTTTTCTAGATGCTGGATTTTCAGTTGGTGTAACCTTCCAGACTTTAGTGCAATAATTTTGTGCCACCATTAATTTCTTACAATACCAACAGGATTTTCACTTTTGATTTTTCTGATTAACATAAGACTTATGCTATATGAAAGTAAAGGAAAAGAGTTCAGTGTCCTTGAATATTCATATCATTGTTATAGTCATAAAATACACACTAATAGTAGAAGTTTAATTCAGCAGTACACAGTCAGTTTGCTTAGGGCTTTTTTCTAAAGAATTCATTTTCGGTGCGTACATGAGAAAGTAGAGGAAGATAAAATTAGGGAGTGCTTAAGCTGATTGGACATGAACAAGTCCAAGGGACCAGAAGGGGCACATCCAAGGTTGGTGAGGGAGCTGATGTCACTGTGAGACTGCTCACTACCATTTTTTAAAGACTGGTGTGATCAGAAATTTCTGATAACCTGAGGAAAACAAATGCCATACCCATCTTCAGAGGGGGGCAAGAAGGAGATTCTTATGTTTATGCAAAGTAAAAATATTCAGAATAATCTCTGCCTCCATAGATGACTGATTTCTGAAAACGTACTTCTAAGTATTTAAAACACATTGGAATTGCTTTGAAACGAAATCCCAGTAGCAGCAAGATTAAAACCTGTACAGATTTTAATATTTCAGTTCATGTAACTCAGCTTTCCTCTCTCCTGTAAGATAAAATGGGACAGAAGGAGGGGAGGGGAGGGGAGGGGAGAGAAAAGTGTGTGTGTGGGGGGAGGTAGGCAGGGGCAGAGAGTGGGGCAGAGAAGAGGGGTAAAGGGGGACAAAAAGAAAGGGGGAACGGCACAGGTGTGACAGAGGGAGGGAGCACAAGTGAACACCAGCTCAGGCACCACACAACAGCTTTGATGAATCAAGTAGCTGGGAACAGGAGAAACAAATTTAGGAAATGATGTGACAGTCCTATCTGACTCATCTTTGCTAATGCTCAAGTGCCTCAAAATCAGAAATACCTTCTCCTCTCAACAGCTTGCCCAACACTATAGCTTCTTTCCTCACTTGTCTAATACCCTCTTAATGCGATTTTAAACAAGGATTCTTAAAACACATTTGGAAAGAGAAAAGCCTCTAGTAAAGTACTTGTGATAAGTCGCCTATCTAGTTACATGAAAAATAATACAGAAATTCCAGTAGGTATAACAGAAAAAAGTTCACTGATGTGGCAGTATAAAAGCACTAGAACTTCAGATTTTCAAGGCCATCTTAGTTATGACAGGGAATTCTCCAGTGCCTTAAATACCTCTAGTTCAGAAAAACAGAAAAAATAATTTAGCCTGCATTTGTCATAATCCTTCTTTCTGGTTACAAATTCAGTGTTGTATGTTGCAGAAAAATGTCAGTAAGATCCTGCCCTATAAATTCATATCCCTCAGTAGTGTCCATGTAAATGTCAGATTGTGAACACAAACAAAAAAATTTGGAAATGTTGTAGATATCAAGCCAAAGTAATGCTCTGTATCAGCGGGTGCTTCTCTTACCTTCTTTAATGTCTTTCCAGGCTCTTCACCTGACTTTGTGGTGTAAAAATTTTACAAGTTAGGGGATACTTATGACTTTTTTTTACAATACTTAGCAAAAAAGTGCCATTGTGAGGATACAGATAGGCTCAAACTTTTTATTAAAAAATAACCAATGGAAGCAATAAAAATAATACAACTTGTCTACAACAAAAATATCCCAAAGTTAAGATTTTACCCTGAACAAGAAGAACAGATGACTGCCAAGAAAGTTTATTATTGTTATTCATGTGAAAACCACTCAGATGCTGTAAGGAGTGGCTACATAAATTCTTGACAGTTTCCTGAATTGGCTGTTCCATGTTATTTCAATATTAATAAAGGCATAATGATGAGGGAATAACAGACACAACTCAAGTGATCTCTTCCACATGCACATTCTCCAAAGGAAAAAATAAAAAGCTTGTACGATTATACAACGAAAGCCACCTCACACATGCAAATACACACTTTATTAAGAAGTCCAGAGAACCCAACCTCCACCAGCACCCCCAAATACTGTAAAACAGTAGAGGCTTCATAACTCAAGGACAAGAAAAAAAATATTGCATGGTACTGAAATATAAAGAGGTGACCACAGGACTGAAGAGTAAATATTCTTGCTAAAGCCCATAGAAAATTCTAATTGTCTTCCACACAACATTTCAGCCTAAATTATATTCTCTGAAAGACAGAGTGGAGTATTTCCAGAACATATTAAATTTAAAAAATATTTGTATTTCCTTTCTTTCAAATATTTTCCTACCTTTAGCTATTTATGACATATAAGTATCAGGACATAATTGGAGCCACAGGGGGAAGTATATCTGTGCTCTCCTTCAAAATGTTTTTAAAAAAGAAATACTTTTTCTGATTTTCCTCAGAAGTTCACCTTGGTGCTGGAATTCAGTCTTAATTAGTATTAATCATAACTTTCAATATCAAATACACTATAATAGCAGTAAGAAAAAACAATGTTAGTTATTAAATAGAAAATATCTTGAAATAACACTGAACTATAATTCCTTTTTATCTTCAACAAAACCAGAAAATAAAGTCATATTTTAACAGAACAGTTCATTTGTAAACTTTTATTTCTTTAAGTTATATTCTGTAGTGTAGAATATAAATTGCAATTCAAATACATACTTAAGAAGAAATTAATAATTACTTAGTTCTGTAAAAACCTTTACTGCCATCCCAGAATGCATAAGAAAATGTACATCGGTGTAAACAAAAAAACCCATTCTGAACTCTGTCTTCTCCTTCTAAAAAAATAAAGGTACAGTCCAAAAATTCTGTATTAATACATAAATACTCCTAGGTAAGTTTATATACGTACTTCAGAAAACATGTTACTGACTAAAACACAAGCATGTATATAGCAAACATGCTTATAGTAAGACTGGAACCTTTGGGTAGTCATGCCATTCTAGTAAGTTCAAGCTGCAGTGTATAAAATTAATAAAGTAGGTACAGTCTAATTACTAAAGATACCCAGACATCACTGCATCCCATTAATACGTACTTTGCTCTACACTATTGTTTATATATAAAGGCTATGCAATGGTTTTCTACCTGGAAAACAGTATTTATAAATTGTGATTATTTTTTGGAGGAGCAAAGAAAGAGACAAGGACAAGAAGATACACAAATTAGTTTGAAATCTTAGAATGTCCATCTCTGTTTACACACATGTTAAAAGACTTCAAGATTAGAGTCTTGGTTTCAAATTAGAAAATACTTGCTTTATGGATTCATTTAGGCTGAGAATAAAATAAACAGAAATTTCACACAAATTTTGCTGTGCTTCAGAACAGATAGTGTTATTTTTGCCAACCAGAGACAAAAATTTTCAAGAGTAATCAGGCCTAAATTTAATCCAGAGTTTAGTACTTTGAACAGACTGATCTATCACAAGCAACTACTTAATGTCTAATAATTATTAATTTAATACAAGGAAGAGCTTCCCCCTCTCCCCCCCAATTCATTAAAAAATTCACATTAATCACTGTACTGTATTATGAAACGTACAACTGTCTGTCAACAAAAAGGGTTTCCTGGTATTCAAAGTATACTTAAATAATAGGAGAATCCTAAAAAACATATCTAATTATGATGGATGATTAGAATAAGGAAAAGAGAAATGAGGGAAAAAGAAAGAGTGATACAATTTTTAATATCCATATATGTAAGTTCACGTTAATTTGATAGATATTTACAAATATGTTTAGAAACCCATCATTAATATTTTCTATCAAAATAATGACTGCATTTTAATTGTCAGGCAAATGGAGGGAGAATGACAGGCACTGTAATACTTTCCAAGTACCATGAGAAACAAAACATCTTGTCATAATGTCAGAGACACCTACAGACAGAATATAATTTCTGACAGAACTTACTTTCTGCTGCCTGCAATATAATCTCATCAAGCTCTTTTTCAAGTTTTTCGTAAGTATCTAGCCTTGCTTGAAATTCAGAATTCTGTGTTTGAAGTTCAATAATGCGTGTTTCACTTGAAGACTGAAGACTATAAAACTCCTTAGTAAGCACCTGTGAGAATGAATAATGGAAAGATCAGGGATTCAGCATTACAGCTATTTATGAAAGAGGCAAAATATAATACACATAAAATGCTTAGTAGTATGATACTAAACATTGACGTAACTTTTGCACAGGAAAGATTAAAATACTTTAAAAAGCTGTTCTTTTTTCAACTATATTATCTTGCACGGATTACATGCTCAGGTCATATCACTTATGCCTATCTTGTAAGGCTTTAGTAATTCAAAGAATCTCTCTCTGAAAAAGCTACAATTTTAAAGGAGACTTTTGAAAAGCAAGGCAACAGCTAAAAAAAAAAATACACAGCAGTCTAAAGAGTGTAAATACGTGTATTTTTGTTGCTTAAACTGGACTCAGATGTCAGTTATTAATTTTTAAAAAAGAAGGTTCCTTTACAGAATGGTAAATGCACAAATATAAAAATTTAGTATTTAAGTTATACCAGATTCTTACGATTTACTTGTTACTGAAAGGTAATACGCCATTAACATTCAGGACTAACGTAAATACGTAATTCACTAAGCTTAAACAAAAAAGCACATATTCAAAAGTAAAAGTTATGAAGGTCTGTATAAGAACTGAAGCTTGATATATTGCTTGAAAATAGAAAACAACATTGACAACATAAATACTATTAAAACCAACTGGAATAAAAAAAACCTTGGTAAGTAAAGCAGTAATCTACATGCTTTGCAGAAATCACCTCCCTCCAAAACAGGTAAAGTAATAACCAAATAGTACTGTAGCTAAGTTTAATACTAACTTCCCAAACGAAAATCCCAAACATTCAAGGTGACAATTCAATACAGATCTTGAGATACAAAAATACATGCATAGTGTATACAGCAGTAGTGTCAGATTCACTATTAAAAACACTAAAGAATGCACAATGCTTAGAGAAACAAGCCATTCACAAAAGAATAAACATATAGGTTAAAATCTGGCATCATATAAACTGTTTCCTAGTTTTAGCATGCATAAGAAGAGAAACTATGCTGAAAGCCAAATAAAAACAAGAGTTCGTTCACAAAGCAGCTACAGCTGCACAAGATACTAGTGACTACGCTATTAAGATCCATATCCTGTAAGAAGGATAAGAAAAAACCCTTAGTACATTGATACCACATATAAGAAAGGAAATAAAAAAAATAAGAATTCAGTCAAAAGGAACAGAAGTAAAAGCTTCAGACATCAAACACTTAAATTCTGCAAGAATATTTCTTAATGAAAGAGCACTGGTTTCAAAGTGTCTCTAAGGAGAAAAGAAGTGCCAAAAGTGTTAGTAGAATTGAATGCCAAATGTTCAAGATGTGATTCAGATCAAATAAATATCCAGAATGAAAAAGGAAATATAACTCGAATTTAACTTTTTTCTCAAAGTTGAGACATGTCTGTGCAATTAAAAATCTGTTCAGCAACCTCAAAGTCTAGCAAAACCGGCACTCCCAGTGCTCATGACCACAATTAACCTCATCAGCCAGGATCTGAATGTCCCAATACAGACAAAACAAGAAATTATATTTTATCTAAACCTCTCTAATTCTGTTTCCACTCTATAGTTCCTTTTCATAAACACCCCAGGCAGGTTCACCACTGGAAATGTGGGGACTTGAAGAACAGCATCCTTCTCCAAAAAATTAAGGTTGCCATAGCTGGCATTTGGAAAAAAGGTTTTTATTCTGTCCTGTCCAGTTTGTACCCTGACGTTTTAGACATACACTGCCAATCTCATTTAAATCTCACAAATTGGACTCAGCGATATGATTTGGGGGCTAACTGTGCACAGGTGAATAAATCATGTTTTAAAGTAAGTTTGCTCTGCTGAATACTGGACACATTTCCCATACTAAAATAGGTGAACAGGATACAATACATTCTTGAAAGTACACCTTCAAAACATAATAAATTTTAAGCTTTTAGAGATAAAAAGATCCAAGTCATTCAACGTTGTGTAAAAGGTGCCCAGGTGCTGGCAGCTGGGGCTGTGGGGGCCTCTGTGAGGAGAGGCCGGGGCTGCCCCAGGCTGGACACAGCCGGTTCCAGCCGGCTCCAACCGACCCCACCACAGGGCACGGCTGAGCCCCCGCAGCCAAGGTGAGGGCACCTCGGGGGAAAATGTATTTAAGAAAGGGCAAAACTGCTGCATGGCGAGGGGAAAAAAGTGTGAGAAACAGCCTTGGTGCAGACACCAAGGTGAGGGAAGGAGGGGAGGAGGGGGCTCCAGGTGCTGGAGCAGAGATTCCCACGTAGCCTTTGGAGAAGACCATGGCGAAGCAGGTTGTCCTCCTGCAGACCATGAAAGACCACACCAGAGCAGATATCCACACTGCAGTCCACAGAGGATCCCATGCTGGATCAGGTGGACATGCCCTGAAGGAACTGCTACCTTTGGAGAGCCCAAGTAGGAGCAGATTTTCTCCTGAAGGAAGTTGCAGCCCATGGAGGATCCACACTGGAGCAGGGTAAAAGCATGGGAGGAAGAAGCAGCAGTGAGGAGCCATCATGAACTGACCCCACTGCCCACTCCCCGTCTCTCCCTGCGCTGCTCGGGGAGGTGGGGGTATAAGAGAAATGAAGGAGGGAAGTTAAACCCAGAAGGGAAAGGGGTGGGGAAAGATGTTTTAGTTTTTGTCTTTGTTTCTCACCATCCAAATCTATTTCAAGTGGTAATAAGTGAAATTAATTTTCCTCAGGTCAAGTCTGTTTTGCCCGTGATGGTAACTGGTAAGTGATCTCCCTATCTTTACACCACCCCACAAGCTTTTTCAGCCTATTTACCCCCTCTCCTCTTGAGGAGGGGGACGGGGAATGCGGCTGGGTGGCTGTCTGGCAGCCGGCCAAGATCAGCCCACCACGACAGCATTAGCAACATTAGGTCTCTGATGCTGTATACACCATGCTCTCCTTGACCTCTTCAGCTATAAAAATTTGTTCTAGAATTGTGTATCATTAAAAAGTATTTTTATTATGTCACAATGCTATTACAAATCCTAGTTTTTAATAATGATACTGAATTCACCATAACTGTTCCGGTATAACCGTCTTCTTTCCCTACAATAATCACACAGACTGACATAAGCAGCTCTGTGGTGATACAAGCATATATACATGCCTCACATGAATGAGGTACCTTCTTCAACGTCTCTCCATGAGAGATTGTTTGGCCTTCTATGTCTCCCTGAGTCTTGCTTTCCCTTGGACTGGACAAACTTAATAAGCTTTGTTGTTAGATTCTGCTTCACCAGAATTTGGCGGAGACACTAATGCAGCTGTGTGTGCTCTTTGCCACTTTTGCCCCAAGCTTTTCAATTTTAAATTCTAACTAAAAAAAACACCAAAAATGTAATGTCCCATAAAGTGTCTCTTTATGTAACATACCTCCAGCTTTCTCTGATATTTCTCACATTCCATTTGGCACTGTGAAAGATTCTTAGCTGTTTCTTGTTGCATGAGTTGAACATGTTCAGTTTCAAAGGACTTTAACTTACTCTGGTGAAGAAGTTCAGCTACTTTGCTTTCTGTGCCAAGCTGCATTTGTCTATACCTAAAAGAAAAAAAAAAAAGAGAAAAAAATTTTGAAACACACATAGAATACATGCTAGTCTCGTTCATTATAGGTATAAATTTCAGAAATTAATACAGAATTTTTAAGAGTTTATTAATTATTAGTATGGTTATCTATATAACTATTGTAACTTGTATTTGAAACATCATTAGGCAAATTCAGTACTGTAACGACAACAAAACACAGCATGCAGAAAACACAGTCCATGGCTTTTCTGAATAAGTGGTTAACACACAATCAAATGACAATGACCTTACAGTATACCTCATTTTTAAAAAATGTTAGATGAATGTGAATCTCCTTCTCAGTACACAAACGTATGCACTGAAGACTTTTCATGGGAGAGGTACTACAGAGATGTTATCTCCCGTTTTCACCACCAGGTGTTACACACGATAGGGAAAAGTGGTATTAGACATCAGTGGTATCAATGGTGCACCCCTTGGGTTACGCCTTTGGGATATCATGGATATCAGCTGCTTTTTCCCATACCCAAAGATATGAAGAAATGTCACATCACAATGGTGTATTAACTTCCACAGTCATTCAGAACCACGGGGCCTTCTCAACAAGCAGAAATGAAGTATATTTTTGAGAACATCACTATAAGGTAATCATAGGTGACAGATAAATAATACTCCACTTACAATTGGACTTCCTTCATTCTACTCATTATACTTAGCAGGCAATCTCAAAAAAGAGGGGTTAAAAAGTTTGCTGGTAGAATACTTAATTACTGGACCGTAGAAAATGAGGGTAATGTGAAGAACAGTAGAAAACCTTATGAACCTTAGCATTAAATAACATCTGACATTAAAAGGAGATACATGCAAAGTAAATTACAGCTTGTAAAAATGATCCTAAATGTATACATAAAATGATGAACTCCTTACTGACTGTTTTCATTCATGAGTGAGATCTTGGGGTTATACTAGACAAATCCATGAAAACTTCGGCTCAGTTTTAAACAACAGTCGAAACCAACATTTTGGGAATTACTGTGAAAGCAACAGAAATCACGTCACTTTACAGTTCCATGCTGTTGCCTGTATACTGAATGCTGACTACCGTTCTAGTACCTCACTTCACAAGGAATATAACAGAACTGGTAAAGCATCAGAGAAGGGTAATAAGGATTACTTTTGACAGTCAGCAACATCATGCACTCATACAGTTGCACTGCATGGAAGAAATTACTTAAGCAAGTTAGGACTCTACAGCTTGGAAAAGAGATGGTGTAAGGAAACGGGAAAAACAAGAGAGGCCTGATACATAACGAGTGGCACAGAGAATGAGTATAGGAATCAGTCATTCACTGGATTTTCCAACAGATGAATGAGAAGGCATCTAATAAAGCTAGCAGATACAAATGAAAACAAATAGAAGTTGTTCTTCACACACGAAAGCTGTGAAATTCTGTACCATAAGATGTTGTGGATGCTAAAAATTAACACTTACTGAAGAGGATAATGAATAAACTTAGCAGAGAAATCCTTTCACAACTATTAAACGCAAGATGGTACTTCTCACAGGGAAGTCACTTAACAACAAATTGTTAGAATGCCAGATAAACCTTTACTCTAACCCAGCATGGCTGTCATGTTAGCTGTCATTCGTCAAACAGCAGTTGCAACACAATTCCACCCTATTTAGCACCTGATCTTTAGGTGGGATTGAGACCATTTAACAAAAACAAGGGGATTACTTCAAATATTTTCCCTGAGGATTTCAGATGTAGGAATGTTTCTAAGGCACAAAGAGGAAGCAATTTTCACCGGAATTAACTTGAACAGAACAAACAGGTGTCATTATGATGGCCTTTACAATCACTCTGTAGACATCCGTGTATGAGTAAACAGTCCAACGCATGAATGAGATTCTTCCCACACAGGCTGCGTGAGCAGAGATTGGAAATTCTGCCTACTGAGATCACGAAAGGTCGCTCTTTCTAAAACAACTTTCTTTTTCAATAGTGTGACATTTGTTCTCAAACAAACTTACTGCACTCAAACTGCTAAATGCCAATTATCTATCTGCTTATCGACTACTGCTGTCAATTTTGCTTGAGGATGCTTTTCAAGTGCTGATACTATAAGAATTTCATCACTACTCCCTGGCTGTAAAATGAAAATAGGAACATACCACGCAAAACTAGTTTCAGCACTCTTACATTCTCCACACTTTGTACATGATTGGCTGCAGACATGATACTAAATCTGTTCTGCTATGCACACTGTTCACAAAACTGGGAAGAATGTTTTGTTCCAACATGAGTATGTCTTCACAAAGACACATATTATCCAGCCAACTGATGTGCAATGTAACACACAAATGAAATTTATCTACAAGTCACATTTATTGACTTTCAACAACAAATTCATATATTCTGCCTTTATACAAAATAAATGGCAATGCCTTCCTGTAGACTGCTTCAGACCTTAAATTAGTCTGAAGTTCAACAAACTGTTCTGTACAGAGCTTACACACTGGAAACACATATCAACATGGGCTATGCATACTTCTCTGTACTTACTTTCTATACTTTCCAGAGAAGTCGGTAGTTCGCTGATGATTTTGTAAATCTGCTCAACCGGCTGCATGCTTCCAGAGCATCCTTATCAACCCAATCATGAACAGCAACTTCAGAAAAAAAATTTTGTACTTTGTATTTTGGAAATTTGAAGTAGCTTAGATGTGCATGATGTGTTTTGTACTGGTAAGGTTACAAAGAGTCAGTTTTCTTTTGACCTTACTACACTGTTAAACACACTAGTAACTCCTCCACCACAGCACCACTCAGAGTTTCTTTGTCCTAATTGCTTTTACTTGGCCAGATAGTATCTCTGGTTTGTTGGCTACTATTTCGGCACAAGTGTGTGTGCATGTGTGTCCATAGTCACGTAACATGATATCAAAATACATTCCTTAATGTGCCTAGATGGTCTCTACGGGAATACAAAAGAAAATAAAACCACCCTATGCTTTAACACTACTATTGTGGAAAAAATTAGTAGAATGTGGGTGTAGAGCATTTTTCTCTATCAAGAAATTTCAGCAAACTTGATACAGTGAAAAAGTAGAGGTTTTTGTCTCACAGAAGAATGAGGGGTGGGAATGAAAGGGAAATTACAGATTAAGCTATGAAAAACACAGGGGAAAAAAAAAAAGTAAGAATCAGCTGGAATGAGGTCTCAACTTCATTATGCCTCTGTGCCGTTAGGATGACCAGTCAATAATGCCTGAAGTTTGCTAAAGCAGAGTAACTCAATGATTATCAAAAAGGTTATTTCTACTGTAAAGCAGGAGAGAGAATATTCAGAGAGGGACTTAAACTCTGGTTAGTAAGGACGGTTTTAAGAATTTTCTGTCAGAGGAGCCCATGTTTGCAAATGGAAGATAATGACTTCATAAATCCTCAAAATATGCGTACAATGAGAGTAAACTGAAAAATTTAATGGTAGAATCATGTAGACTATATACTGAAGAAAGTATTGCAACCAGCTGTCTTTTGAATCAAGGAACCACAAGACGCATCCAGCACAGCCTAATCTAACATTGATATTCAAAGTTTTTTATCATATATGTGTTCAATGTGAGATTCACCTAACATTTTCACATTCTTATAAGCATTCCATAAGTACCGAGACAGCAACCCTAATCTGTTTTTACCTAACAGAAACAGACTCTCTCTTTTACCATCGTCTATCCCATTGACAAAAACTGAGATGTAAAGCGGTACTCCTCAATAAGTGAGCAATGACACATAGAATAGTTTGGGTTGGAAGGGACCTTTAAAGGCCATCTAGTCCAACCCCCCTACAGTGAGCAGGGACATCTTCAACCAGATCAGGTTGCTCAGAGCCCTATCCAGCCTGACCTTGAATGTTTCAAGGGATGGAGCATCTACCATTTCTTCAGGCAACTTCTTCCAGTGTCTCACCACCATCATAATAAAAAATTTCTTCCTTATATCTAGTCTGAATCTACCCTCTTCTAGTTTAAAACCACTACCCCTTGTCCTACCGCAATAGGCCCTGCTAAAAAGTCTGTCCCCATCTTTCCTACAGGCCCCCTGCAGGTACTGGAAGGCTGCTATAAGATCTCCCTGCAGCCTTCTCTTCTCCAGGCTCAACAGCCCCAAATCCCTCAGCCTGTCCTAGCAGTGGAGCTGTTCCAGCTCTCTGACAACTTTTGTGTCCCTCCTCTGGACCCGCTCCAACAGGTCCATGCCCTTCTTGTGCTGGGGGCTCCAGAGCTGGATGCAGGACTCCAGGTGGGGTCTCACAAGGGCGGAGTAAAGGGGCAGAATCACCTCCCTTGACCTTCTGGCCACGCTTCTCTTGATGCAGCCCAGGATGCAGTTGGCCTTCTGGTCTGCGAGCGCACATTGGTAGCTCATGTCCAGCTTTTCATCCACTAGTACCCCAAAGTCCTTCTCCTCAGGGCTGCTCTCAATTCCTTCATCCCCCAGCCTGTGTTAATAGTGGGGGTTGCCCTGACCCAGATGCAGGACCCTGAACTTGGCCTTGTAGAACCTCATGAGGTTCACAGAAGACCACTTCTACAGCTTGTCCAGGTCCCTCTGGACGGCATCCCTTCCTTCAGCTGTCGACCACATCACTCAGTTTGGTGTCATCTGCCAACTTGCTGAGGGTGCATTTGATCTCACTGTCTATACGTCATTGATGAAGATATTAAACAGTACTGGTCCCAGTACAGACCCCTGAGGGATACCACTCGCCACCGATCTCCATCTAGACATTGAGCCACTGACAACTACCCTCTGGATGTGACCATCCAACCAATTCTTTATTCACCAGACAGTCCACCCATCTCTCCAATTTAGAGCAATGGATGTTGTGGGCGACCGTGTCAAAGGCCTTACAGAAGTCCAAATAGACGACATCCATAATGAAGTACATTAGAAGACAACAGATTTGCAAAATTAAGCATTCAAGAAGTGTCAAATCCTAGTATTAAGCTTGTTAATAGGAAAGAATTCCAAGCAAGTAAATATTATGAAATAATAAATCTTCCAAAGGAAGTACTACCAAGATTATACAAAATACAATACCAACCTTTTCTAATTTTTCAAACTTGATAATACCAACCTAAGGCTCTTTAGGATGTATTTTAGACATTATTTTCAAGTTGAAAAATGGAGAAAACTCTAAGTTATGAAACCACCCTGACTCCACAGATGGGCCAGTTCCAGATCTAAGATCTTCAGAGTAATTACGATATACTCCCCTATTTGTACAAATGTCTGTGCTTTGGTTCAGTGCCAAATTTGCAGAGAAACCTAAATGCTACTGACATTTCCTCCCTAACCTGTCCTATTGCAAATCTCCCACTTCCAGCCCCAACATGTCCTCTAACGTTCCTGCCCTCCTCTCTCGCAGTCCCAGCACCAGCCCAGATTTCTCCTGACTTCCACTTCTATTTTCATTCTTTCTACTCGAGGCATTTGTTTTTCTTCTGTGCTCCTAGCCTATCCAGTTTCCGTTCCTGTCTTAGATCCCTACCCTGCAACTGCTGGTTTTATTTCTCTCTAATCCTGAATCGCCCTCCCTTCACCAAATCCTACCCATACTTCTCTCACCACGATGTTCAAATCCCAGTTTAACTTTCTCACATTCTGCAACTGAGTCTGGCTGTTAAGGCTTCCTCACTTCCGAAGACCCCAAGGCTAAGTATAAAAGCACAGAACAGAATTTCCCTTACTCTTCTTTCTGCCACTTGGAGTCACACAGAAGGAGCAAGAGCAGTCTAGACAGGTCTAAATTAAATTCAGCCATGTTACAGACTGTACATACGCTGTCCACACGTGTGGCAAACTGTGAGAGTCCAGTGCAAACATGGGCACTCAAAGTATCTTGTTTTCACTAGTTCTCTTTTTGATTCTTGGCAATAAAAACTGGTTGGCTCATTTCCAAGTAATCAAAAATCTCCCATGAATTGAGTTCACACGCTACCCGCTAAGTAATTGAAAATGTAGGAACTCTGATCCTTAGTTTCAAATGCTTTCATTGTTCAGCTTCTGAAGTACTGAATGTAAGTCTGATGCGTCATGTATCTGTCTGGTTTCATAAACTGAAAGTCTGTTTTAATATTTACTACAAAATGGGTAAGAAAACTGTCATTCTTCATTTACATACACATATTTTATGGAGATTGTTACACTAACATTATAGGCATTTTCAGTCTTTTGTATCATTTATTGCTTCATTAATGTCTATCAAATACGTTAAATTATTTCTCATCTGGACTATAGTAACAATGCACTTAGTAACAACATATATAAATAACTCCAACAAAAGTAAAAAAAGCTTTGAGTGTAATCATTAAACAGAAGAAGCATGCCATCTACAAATTGTTTAAACAATGAAAAAATTGTTTGCTGAAACAGTTTTCACTTAAAATTTGTTTTCCCCAAATAACATGCTGAGAAATTTTTCAGCACAGTATTTCTGTTTCAGATTGTTTAAAAGAAAATCCAGAAACATATAGCCTAAATGCCAAAGAGTAAACATGATTTAACATGCAGTTCTTGCCAGATGTTACATTTGCTTCATATCAAGTAATTAAACACACAGTACTTTTGCATGTGGTTTAGTAAAATCTGTTTGAGAGAGAAAGCTTAGAAGCTTTGTTTAAAGCTGCTTGCTTCAAAGCAGATTTTTGTGTTTTGCAGCATTCTAAGCATTTGTTACGTATTGGCCTCTGATCCTCATTCTGTCGAAACAACACTTCCACATACTATTTTGCAGTCTGTAGGAAGTGCTAGTTCCAAACATCCAGATTCAGCAAGATAAACAGCTGTTTTACACTACCTGTAGGAAATTACCTGTGCAATAAGTGGAGTTCTTCGGTATGTAGAACCCATGTATTCTTTCTACCCTAACTAGACCATTGCCCAGTGTACACTAGATTGGACACCCTTCCCTGCAGTGGCCAGCGAGAACATGCATGCTTCCCACGTATTCCTGCGCCTTACGCCAGGGAAAGAAACAGGTCTGGTGCTGCACAGATCTTCTCACCAACCTGTAACACGACTGGTAAAGAGCAAAGTTAAAGGTGGGGCTGTAGAATATACATCTAAGAGGCACAACCTGATGAGTTACTATAAAGGTAGCTGCTTATCTTTGTGTTTATTTCACTATGACAGCTAGAGTGACCTAATTACCATGATGAGTGTTCCACCTCTTTTAAGAATTGGGAAGATGAACATTACAAAAGATGAGTCTGCCTTAGACATATCTGCTAAATCACGCTGACTGGCAGGGACTGAAATCCCTCTTTGTTTCCTTGTCTCTGGACTATGCAATTGTGCTTCCTTTTATTTGACTATGACTCTTTGCTCTCGCACCGAGACACAGCTTCAACAGTAATGGCAGAGACTGCTTCAGCCTAGCCTAGCCTAGCCTGTGCTTGGGAGTTACACCTCAGTCACGAGAATTTAATAATAAACCTTCACTAGGGAGTTTTCTCTCAGTCCTGGAGCTCTGATGAACGCTGAATACAGTCTTCCACTTTCTGAAAGTGTGTGCTTAGTTCTGGGCTACTGTAAAAAAGATGAGCAACTCCTGTCACACTTTTTTTTTGAAACTGAAACAGGATGTGGCTGCCATTCTGTGTTAATTCAGTGCTGCTGATGCATGCTTAGTTTGCTCAGAGTCACTTGCCTAGACTGTTATTACTTGCTTTAAGTAATCAGCATCTTGATTAACTCTTTTGTTATTTGATTCAATGAAACAAACACAAAATCTATTCTAATTGAACTTTATCAGTACAGAGACATTAATAATAGCATTCTTAACAAAAACAAAGGATCTGAAGAAACCAATAAGCATACAATAAGAAATGGGATATAACTCCACTGTTTCCTCTTCAAAAGCTACTTTTTAGACACATAAATAGAAGAACAGAGTCATCCCAGTAATTTTCAGGAGTCTAATTGTAGTTGCTTTTCTCTTTGAATATACATCTTAGTCAAGATGTATATATCCTTGTGTTCTCATTTATGTTTCTGGGGATGATGAATCCTAAATCTACGAAAAACTGTACAAACGTGAAACACAGAAACATTAGTATACATGGTTGGTTGAAGAATATCTACCGGAACAGGTATTTCAGGAGAGGTAGGCACAGAGATACCTAGTTTGTGAATACAAAATTGGAAATTATCACCTCACAAGATCCCTTGAATAAAACTTCAAAATAACACCAAAGAAACATAAAAGATTCCTCTTTTTCAAACAGGAAAGCTATTAAATGAGTTTTCTGAAGTCTAGTGAAGAGATACCAAACGAAACAGCTTCACAGAATTCTCCTACGTACAGGACAACAATCTAAAAGTGAAACAGCCAAGCTAAAGGATGCAGACACCAGCAGCTCCACCTCAAGCCAAAGGCAGTCAGAAGAAGTCGAACAGCTCTATTGTTTCCGGCACCACCTCGATTCACTGCACAAAGCTATTTTTTGCATCTGTGTGCACTAGCACATAAAATGGCAAAAGTCTCCGATCTTGAAAGTATGAGAACCATGCTGAACTGAGGTGGAACGCACACCTGGGCAAGCAGCAGAATAAGCATGATTAGATTTCTCATTGCCTAAATGACATCTTTGCTCGAACTGATAAATACTTCAATTTTTTAAAAAATCCACTTTGAAGCAACAGATTGAAAAGGATTCCTGCTCTGCAATATGGTTTTGTCTATTGTACGTATTTTAATCCAAGAGCAGAAAGTCTGATGTATATTTACTAAAACCTCCTTGTGTCTTTAGTCACATTTTCTGTGCACACTATTCTCTATTTTAGTTCCCATGGCATCCCAAACCATTAACTTTCTTAAACCAGTATTTTTATTTCATGGTTTACTTCAGTCCTTGCAAAAATTGCCATGTTAACAAAGCTGAATTTTATACTAAATCAACAGAAAGGTAAAGAATAGTAGAGACACTTATCCCCCAATAATGTATATTGATTGGTACTGAATATAATTAATTTGAATTGTAACGCGAGAGGTTTTGATATCAGAAGTATGTAACAGACCTGAACTACGAAAATGCCAGCAACTTCCTTGCTATAAAACACTAAAAAGAGAAAAGAATCAACTTTAAATGTTACTCTGTACTAAATTTTAAATTTGTAACATACACTTAGAATTGTCTGGCCTGATTATTTTTTTCTGCTGTTCATAATTTTTTTTTTAAGCTACCACACAATTTCAATAATGATTCAGCAACCTACCTCCTTAAACCAAGTATTAGCTTTTCCAGAAATATTATTACTTCATAAAAATATTCTTTAATAATATTAGTATTTATGTTACTAAAATAAAATTGAAATAAATTGCTATTGCAGCAGATCAAACATACCTGAATGGATTTGGGGGATATCAGAAGCTACAGAAACTGTTCATTACATTTTTGTTATTGCACTGCAAACACTGTTCTTCCTTGCTCGAGCAAACTAAGAAATCGGAGTCAACAGTTACACAGAGACTCTGAAATTGTTGCTTAAATCATTTTTTCCTCTTGGATAAAACATGGAAAAAAATGTATCTTTTAAAACTCTCCACTCCCACTAGGCAAGAGGTTATTTTTCGTCAGATATTCAGATAAATCGATATAAATATTTTCAGGTCTTTCTTCTGATTCTAGATAGAGTGATTATTACTTGCTAGGCTAATTCAGTATTCAGGGAGCTTTCAGAGTGGCAATATCTGCACGTAGTTTTACTTTACATGGCTCAGATACATTTTGATGTAGCATCACCGACCCTCTCAGCTCACAGCTGGCCCTTAGCATATTTGCATTCATTCCCTTCACTGAATGTTCTAGAACAGCAATTTTTCAAGACTGAAACAAATGTAAGATTGATAATTAAAGAAACTTCACATAACCATAACTAAACGACTGAATTCACATGAAATTCTTGAGGTAAACAGTCATTACGCCCAATATGCTGCAAATCCTCTCAAGGGAGCAGAATTTTTTCTTTTTCTTTAACTAATCAATCCACACTAGTGCTGTCACTGTGAAAAAAGAAGGTTGCATCCAAATATGCATGTGCATGTATAAGTATACACACATACAGTCAAAACCCAAACTCTGAAAGAAATCATAAAACCTTCCTTAATAAAGGTAGTAGACATTTTGACCTTTTTTTTTTTTTTTTTTTTTTTTTTTT
>Ga0065711_1001778_pt1 | contig 44130 bp, 39 predicted proteins | sample Hoacrofraction12_FD_59098 | JGI IMG/M metagenome (GOLD analysis project Ga0065711, IMG submission 59098) | Hoatzin crop microbial communities from Cojedes, Venezuela - Epithelial fraction 12 v2 (version 2) | ecosystem: Host-associated > Birds > Digestive system > Esophagus > Crop | place... | reverse complement strand
CTTGCAGCCTCTGTTCTTCATCCATTATTTAGGCTTTTCTGACTGTAACAGCAACATTCGCCTTGTATACCTTGTGTGGGGTTTAAAATATAGATAAAAGCAGAAGGTCAGACTTGAAACACAGATTCTGACGGTTGCTTCTGACTTTGTCTGGAAGCTACAAAATCTGGAGCTGTCTGTGCCCACTGATGGTATTGGTACAGTTGTTTGTTTGGCTTTTTTTTTCCCCCCTCTGGTTGATATTTGATGTTTTCATTCAGTCTTTCTAAAAGTTCTGGGGCCTGGCTGGCTTCAGGACAGGGGAGCAGGACTCGTGCAACTCTTGCTTTGAGGCTGCAGGTCTAACCCTGACCCAACACGGCAGCGCCTGCCAACGCGCGCTGCTCTCCGTCCGCAGCGAGCTGGGGAGGAAGAGGGAGGCGTCCCCACCCAGGACCCAGCAGTCGCTAATTGGCACCTCCGGTAGGAGATTCAACAAAGTTAAGGACTCTCCCTTTCAATTATAAATGTCCATGTTTCTTTTATGTCTGCTTTCTTCAGCCGTCGAAGCAATTGGATTTCAGGGACGGATGTTTGTGGGAAACAAATTTCAATGTGTGAACAGTCCCAGAAAACATACTTTCTACCTGAACAGGCAACAGGGCAGCCAGGGCATCCTTCCAACCAGGAGATGGAGGTGTGCCATGTGATATAGCCGACCAGTTGCAAATGAGCCCAAATTTTGAATATTCATGATGGATCCGAAGATCTTCTAAGGAGACGGAGTACAAGCGATGAATAAGGAAATCGCTCACCAGCTAGCGACATCTCTTAAGCATAGGAAAGGAGGTGAAAGTCAGTACACAAGATGTGATTATGCATTATTTTCACCAACAACATTTGCAGTTCGAAAGTATGCAACACATGACATTAGGAACATGGATTAGAAGGTCCATCCCCCAGAACCTAATATCTTAAAGTTACTGGTACACGATTCCTTTATTCACTTTACTGACGCCTGAATGCGAAAGCTTCATGGAAGACATCTGTCCTGCAGAAGGACCTCAGCGAAGAGGTTCCACCTTGTGAAGGCTAGGAGGGGTCCTACGGAAGAAATTACCTGACAAGCACTATCAGATGTCACAGCACTGAGCAGCTTTTCAGGGCAAGAGCAGCCCATCATCAGCAGGGACCACACAAAGGAAGAGCTGCAGTGAAAACACAAGATATGGTGGGTTTGCTGTACGCACTTAGCGAGAGAGGGATGAGAAAACCCTCAGGTGGGTTGCTGGTAAGCAGTAGATGTCTGGTTGCTTGGTCTTCGAGGCATTGCTTCTTCTCCAAGATGGGGCAACAGGTGAAGGTGATCCTCAAAAAAAGGTGCTCATTTGTCATGTCAGTGAGCTCCGCGCAGGTAGGGGAGCGCACTGAATAAGAGTCAGAAATGCGCTCAGGATTGCCCAAAGTGTCATTTTAAACGAAGACACTGATGGAGGAACGCCAGCCATGCCAGCCAGCGCTCACCAGGAGCAGGGCGGGACAGTGATATTCTGGGTTTTGCCTGCTGGGAGGTTAATGGGGCACGCTCTCACTCTGCACAGAGTACTCACAGAGAACAAAGGGACTGGCTCACTTAAAAACAGACCCAAGACTCCCAGCCACCAGCCAAAAAGGGGCTCTCTCAAGAGCTGTCTCTCTCCACGACCAAGGCCCGCACGCTTTATTATCACTATCACTTGGCTTAGGCAGTGCTTGACCTTGCAGGGATCTGCAGCTTAGGTGCAAGTTTCAGCCTGCTATGTGCCAGCAATCATGTAATAGAGCTAGATATTTTAATGGCAGGTATTGTTAAGATGTCTCCGTAGCCCATCTGGCGCTCTCAAAATAAATTTTTTTCACCCTAGCCCAAGGGAAAATGTATCTGTCAGGGTAAGGCTGGCTGCGGTTTCTTTCCAGGCACTGTCCTTGTCCAAACGGGATTGGAAGGAAACGGAGACTCATCAGCTGTGATGGTCGTTGGATGTTAAGGGGCATCACTGACCTCAGCGAGACCACGGCAGTTGGGGTGAGTGAGAAAGGCTGGACAGCCTTGTTCCTTGAAGCTAGCAACTACAGCCTCTGTGCCTGAAGTGCATCATCCAACACTCTCTAAAAGTCAAATGGTGCAGTAGACAGGTGATATTTGGAGCATGCATCAGTCTGTGCTCTGTGGTTACAACAGCTCTGTGAGCGGCAGATGTGACACGGTCCATGAACGGGTCCATCACCGGGGAGTCATACTCTTCCCCTCAGCTGAACATGGAGCATTTCCTTCACTGTGCCTACAGCTACAAGTCATCTGGCAGAGGGTTACACTGAGCATGAGAGAGAAGATGCACAAACACAATCACTTACAAGGGCAACAGAAAAAAAATTGCGTTATGGAAGGGTCTCCCCAAGACCAGCAGCTGCTGGCGAGCCAGTATCTCTGCTTCGGAGGACCACAACAGCATGACGTGGATTGAAAGTAGCCTGTTAGGGGTTTATAGGGCCTTCAGAGAAAGCATTGAGGAGCATCTTTAAAATCCTGGAGGTGGTACCTTTAGTTCACAAACAGGCTGGCCAAGCCAGGTCCACAATCTGCTCTTCCCAGGATCTTAAACGTCAAAAGGAAATAAAGAAATAAGACTTCCAACAAATACAGGAATCAGCACTGCTGATCAGAACTGGTTAAACAGACATTGTTAAACTCAGAAGTTTTGCTCTAGGAGTACGGGACTCTTTATCTATACAGATGTCTCCCTTCAAATCTTACGAAATTCCTGGGCTCCATGGCAGGCTGGGACTGAATAACTATCCATTTTTAAAGTGCCTTCTTTCCACCAATGTTCTGTACATTTGGGAATCCATTTCCATTCTGATGCTTTGAGCGTTTGCTTTCTGACACCTAAAGCCAGGTGATTATCCCCATGTTTAAGCACTGAAATATAAAAATCACTGAATATCTTACCGCTCCTGATGAGGCTGATGAGCACTGCAAGTGGGAAGCAAACCTAGAATCTTTACCAAGAGGACTTTCCTCTGGGTTTTGGTGACAAATGCCCGGTGTCCCAAGTTCAGCCTCGTGCTTTTCTACTGCTCCCAGTCCTGACGGGTGCCGAGCGCTCGATGCTCCTGCTGATGGCTGTGGGGACTGAAGACACCCTAGTTTTCCAAGAGCAGGTCCTCTGTGTGCAAGAATCTCTCAGAAGCCTGAGAGTTACTTTTGTTTTCTTCCACCGGTACTGTCCATTTTGCCTTTGGCAAGCATCGATTTTCCGCAATTCCCCGAAGCCCTTATAAAGCAGCTGCCAACACGGCTCCCTCGTAGGCCACTTCTTTTATTTGTTGAACAAAAGAATCATCAACCTTGTCTTCAGCGATGTTTGGCGAGTGGAGTCTGGGACTAGGATGCCGAGCTCCCTCTCCTGGCTGCTGGATCAAAAGGAATAGCTGAGAAGTCCGGTGTGCCGAGCAAATCCGGATTGCCGGGCTCGGCTGAAGGAGGAAGAGCCCTTCCAGCTGTTCTGCAGACTTTCATATTTCGACATTTTTTCCTCCCCCTGAAACGTGTTGGAAAAAACTTCAGGTGGAACGTTTTGGTGAGAAGTATCCGTTACCTGTGTGCTGAGCCTGCTTCCCCTTTTCTCTCATCTGTAACCGCTGGCGAACAGATCCCAGTGGGTGAATAGCCCCGAAGGTCTCTGCAGAAAATCCACGGTTGTGTCTCACTGTCAATTATCAGTGAAATGTCATTCCACGGAGAGAGTATGGAAAAGCACACCCATGCTTTGCCTGTCCTGGTTTGTCAGGGCAGAGGAAACCCCCACTTTTCTTCCAGAGAAAGAGAGTTAATTTTTCTCTCAGTTCCTGCCTGAAATCACGCCAGCTTTCACGTGCGCCGTGAAGAGCGAGCAGAGCACAGGTTGGGATGAAGGGTCTGGATCAGCCTATTGTAAGATGTGGCCAGTGAAGGCCAGGCCAGTGTGGGCCCAGTGGGTGCTGAAGAGCTCATGGGTAGCTCCATCAGAGACATGATATCTGCAGGACCAGCATGACTTGATGCGACGCAACGAGCAGCTCTTGGGGCTCACAGCAGCAGAGCAGGCAGCTAAGCAGGCTCAAACACTCAAAATCTTCAAATCAGTGTCGCAGCACAGGTAGTGGACATAGTTAAATTTCAAGAGACCATTAAATATCTTCAATTGACCTTTGCTGTTTCCAAATCACAACTATCTTCCTCTCTCTTTAGCAATATGTAGTGGCCCAGCACATGTTGCAGACTCAAGAAGTCTTGATTTAGTCTTGAGCTGGGATTCTATAGGAATTTGGACTGAAAAGCTCATGGCTCTGCTTTTATACTGAGGGGCAAAAGCACCAGTTTCTTTTGAAAGAGCATTGTGGGACTTGTGTGTCCATCCTGTTGCACTCTCTGCGAGCAAATGTGTACAACAAAACCAATGTTAAAATTCAAGAAACCCTGGAAAACTTTCCCACAACGCAATTCTGTGACCCTCCAGGTTGGTTCAGGTCTAGGGAGAATAACGGTACTTGTTGTCCTTAGAAATGGTGAAAGTCTGCTTTCGTGACACAGGTCTCGCAACTCGCTGGGGCACTGTGTGGGTTTGCCCAACCATCCCAGCCCCAGCAGTCCCCATGAATCACATTACAGCTGCCCTCGCTCTCCAGCCTCCACACCCAGGTAAAATCAAGAAGAAAGTAAGTTCCCACCGTGCTCCAAGAAGAAGTGCCATCATCCTGGGAGCTGTTTAGAAAAGGTTCAAGCCAGGACACTGCCCAGACTCTCCATGGCATAAAAACGAACTACACTCACCCATGAGCACTGATGAGCCGCTCCATCCATCTGTTCCAGATGTTTGTCATCGCTGATCGCACGGCATCAATCTTGGCACAGCCAAAGGATGGGCCAATGCTCTGCTGGTGACCTCACATACCTCGACATACGCATGAGTAGAGAATGTCACAAAAGTCTGCACCACAGGTAGATCTGTGATCACCAGCTCATTCACCCAGAACTTTTATTCCTGTGAAAGAGCTTCACTGCTTCAACCCTGTTCTCTAATAGGACCTAGAGGAAAAAGGAGAGGTACAGACAGAAGTGATAAAGATGGCCAGAGGTAGACAATAGTCTCCTCTTTAGAGCAACTAAGCTGCCACCCTTCTTCCATCAGTTTTGGTAACCTTGTGGTATATGCTGGCCACAAATCCTCCCACCCTTCTCTTGCAACTGTCCAATATGCTACACCTCTCAAACCTCCTCTTCCCACTGCAAAAACTCACCCTTTGCCACCTGCTTTATCCTCTGTGTCCCACCTCAGGGGTTTTTGGGCAGAAAGGACCCAGTGAGCAGGGTGTGAGCTGGAGGCAGATGGGTGTTTGGGAGAGGGATATGTGCTGGTCTTGGAGCAGGGCTCAGGCATGGCAGACCACGGCTCGCTTTCTCCATCTTCAAGACAGATCCAAGGCAGGCAGATCAGGTTGTGGATGCTGATAGCACGAGCTACAACACCCTCTCACTGGTGTCTTTCGTGGCCAAATCCTGCTTGAGCGAGACTTGTTCAGACAAGACAGGAAAACGAGCTTCACAGCACGGTGACGAGCGGCTCAAAGGAGGAAGAAGCTTCTATCTTAAAGGGAAACGAAAGCTCAGCAACAAGGTCACCTCCACTGCCTCAGGCAATCTGAGGGATGACAAAAGTTGAGACATGTAGCATGGCAGAAGACAAAAGCCATCCCTGGAGGGCAGAAAGACAGGGGGAGTGCGCAGCATGCAAGAAATTTCATGTGAGGAAAGCCACAAGGATTGCCGCCATTTAAAGGACACACTCCTGTGTGGATAGTGTAGCATAATGGTTCACAGGAGCCTTGACCAGGATTCTTCAGAGCCGTTTATGCTCCAGACCTGGCACTGAATGCTCATGACTACTGACGGTGGGCAGGTGGCCAAGGGATACCAGGAACACAAATAATTGTGGGGATTTGGATCTTGTCTCCAGGATTGCAACTTCTCTCTGCTCTGCCCACAGCATCCGAGTCCATTGGGGATGGATGGATGGATATTTTCGGTGAACTAAAATGCAAAGCTCTGAGCCTTTCTCAGCACCTGAGCTCCACCAACAAGTACGCAGGGAAATAGTTTGGCTTTGTCTAGGAACTAGACTATTTCTGTTTGCTGAGGACTTGTGACTGTCCCTTTCAGCAGATCAAACAGTTTCTGAGACCAGAAGGGTCAAGGCAACTGCTGTCTTGTTTGGCCTAGGAGAAGTGCAAATGGCTTTAAAGTCAACAGACCCACAGAGGTCCCTTCCAACCCCTACCATTCTGTGATTCTGTGTAAATGGCTCTAACACGACAGAAAGCTGGGATGCGCACAGATTTTCCAGAGATATGGGCGAAAACCGAATGGAGGGTGTCTAGATCCATGCTGCAAGTTTTAGCAGAGCAGGAAACTGGACATTATTCAGTGCAAAGTGCTTGGCACAGGCGGAGTAACTGGAAATATGTGTCAGGGTAGCACTGCAGGCTGCACCACGACGGTGCATCTGGAGTCGGGAGTCCAGGGCACACAGGGTGGCCCTCATCACTTTGTTGCTGGGAGACAGACCCACCGAAGATCTGCTCCAGAGCAATGAAGAAAGCAGTCTCGGAGGCGTTGATTCAGTGCTTCACAGCCATGAGTGCTCTGAAGGCAAAGGGGCGTGAGGAGAAACCAAGCCTGAACTCTTCAGGCTGCTGAGACGTCCCGCACTGGGGTGCCGGTGCCTTTCTCCACACCCCCTGGTGCTCAGCTGGCTCCAGCAGCGCGGAGTGAGCATCCTTCCTTCGTGTCTTGGGTGGGTGCAGTGTGTCAGCACAAATGCGTCCGAGAAGAGAAGTAGCTCTGTGTTTCTGCTGGAAGCTCTGGAACCGAGGACCCCACCTCGCAACTGCCTGAGGACAACGGCAAAGGCAAGGTTTGTGCAAGGGAGTCGCGTTTGAATAGCTGCAGCATCTCAGGAGAATTCATTCGGGCACCTGGACGACTAAGGAACGCTAAAAATCTTCCCATTCTCTCTGATCACCCACATTCTTTCGAGATCCCTCTCCTGGGTTCCTGATCCACTTGGGATCCTTGAAGATCCCACTGTGGAACAGAGGTGTCTTTCAGCTGCAAAATAAAAGCAGAGTTAAAGTGATGGGTGGGCAGCTTGGAAGCTGGTACTGCAGCGATATCTTTCAGCGAGGCAGCTGCACTTCCCCTTTCTATCACATGCATTTAAAAGCTTTTAAGAGAACAATCTATCCCCTCTGCTGGCAAAGCCAGTGCTGGGCTGTTTGTTGGGTTCTTAAATCATTTTAAAATACAGAGCAATATTGTTTTAAAAGCCTTTGCTCTCTCCCGGCTGCAGGAAACCTCAGTGCAGCTCAGCAAAGCTCCCTGTGCTTGTGAGACACCAGCTCCGGGGCTTTCTGGGGATCCATTACAAGCCAGAAAAGGGCTGGGCACTGCCTGACAATGACAACGCCTTGGTACAGGCACGGGTTTTCTCGCTACGTCATTTCTGGACACTCAACAAGACTGCTTATGTAGCCCAGACATTCCCATTTTTTTGTCATTTGATAGATGAGGTCTCTGTGCTCAGGGTACGAGTTTATATTTGCTCAGCTGCCTGAGGATGACAACGGATGGCTCAGCTGCAGAATTCACCTCCAGAGAGTGAACGTACCCAAACTGCTCGTTGTTCAGGCGAGGCTTTGGCTGCAACGTCCTTGATCCTGCCATTCCCACACAGGCCTTGGTTTCAAGCCCAGGTAATTTATCCTTTGCGCAATATGTTGCCATGTGTTCTCAGACAGAGAAACAGGGGTGGTGAACTGGGGACATTGGGAAGACCCCAACAACAGTACCCCCTATCCAGGGGTGGGAGTGCATCTCCTATTTCATCTTCCCCTTGCCACCTTCCGAAGCTCTGGTCCTTCGGCAGTGCTCAGCAGTGTGGAAGCCATCACGGTCCTCCGCGGCAGGGTCAGCCATCGCCTCGTAGTGCTAGAGGGAGAGTCAAAGTTCAGCCACCAGCAAAAACCCTAAAGCATGTCGCAGGCTTCCTGATATACCTTTTTCGGGCTTGTTGTAAGCATGTCTGGGACCTGTTCCTGGCCAGTTTGAGCAGCAGGGGTAATGCACATGGAAGGAAGAGGCTGGAGGAGCCACCGAGGACATCAGCTTGTGCAGCCAGGGCAGCAGTGCCTCTAGATGCCATCCCTTAGTGGCTGTCCTTGCCAGACCACCCAAGAGATGTCATCCCCCTGATTTCCCGACTCCTTTCACCTATTTCTGTGACACAAGATACGTGGGAAGGGTGACAGGAGACTGCCATTAGTGCAGCACAGACACCCCCTGCTCACATACCCAGCTCATCCCTTGCAGGGGAGTCCAGTCCTTTACCTACTCACCACCCAGCTGGGGAGAAAAAATGCTTGCAGTTTCCCCAGCGGGCTATCAACCAGCAGCCAGCCCTGGAGTCAGCTCATCTTCTCTGTGCAGGAGGGAAACTGTAGCCTTTGATTTGGATTTTTTTTTTTTCATGTTTTGCTCTGTTCCTGGTGGATATAAATTCTGGTTTCCCAGGACGAGCCTGCATGGCTTCTGTCTCATGCAGAGTCAGGATGCCTGTGCAGTGCAACAAGTGACCCTCAGAGCAGATGCTCTGCTCCAGGGTCCAGGGCTTGACTGAGATTTCACAGCTGAGAGGCTCCCCTGCAAGTCTGGCAAGGCAGAGGAACCTCTCTTTCCATTTTGTTTCCCACATCACAACCCCCTCGGCTCGTGGAGAGCAAAGCTTTGTCCCCGGAGCAGCAGTCCAGCAAGAAAACTGCCATGGTTATGCGGTGCCGCATGGAAACAGCCCAGCTTGGACTAGAGAGGAGGCAGGAGGAGCCCTGAGGGTTACCAAGGGAGAGGAGCAAAAGGAGGTTTCTGCCACGTGCGGTCAGAGCTGCACTCACTAAACCATCCCCTCGCAGGGAGCGAGGTGTCAGCTGCAAACGCAGCACGGCACGGCAGACGCAGAGGGTCTCTCCTGCTCATCCCCAGGCTTCCCCACATCCCAGGTCGTTTGCAGGGCCCCCTTTCCCTCCTGCCCCCTTCCAAAAGGGCTTTGAGTGGTCGGTCTCTGCCAGATCCCTCTCCGAGTTGCAGAAGTTTCTCCGGGCTCAGCCGTGCCGCTGCCAGGGATCCTCCCTCTCGTCAGCGCTCACCGCTTCATTTATCTGCAGGATCAGTTGTAGCCGTATTGATTTTTCCTCTCGCCCTCTCCTCTCTGTGTTTGCTTTCTGAATTATGCAGCGGTGCAGTTTTTCCTCCTCGCGAGGAGCGAGTGAATTGCGGAGGATCAATTGAGCCCTGCCATAGTTTAGTCAGGAATCCCCAGTAGGGGCCAGAAGAGAGAAAGGAGAAGGGAAGATAATGAAGACGGGGTCGATCAATCCAATCGTGGTGCAAAGGAAAGAAAGGGAAAGAAGAGAGAAAGGGGTTTGAATAATCAGTCGGTTTTCCTCATGCAGTCCTCAGATCCCCCAGTCTCAATCAATAATCAACTTTGACACTCATTGCTTCAGAAACAAACACAGAAAAATTCCCCTAAACTCAAATAATGTTGTGCTTTATAGCATGAGAATAGCCAATGATGCCCTGGTAAAGATGAGGATAGGGAGAAGATTTCTTCCCCTTCTTCCCCTTCCCTTTTAAAAGCACATATTATGAAGGCTGGCTAGATCTTGGCTGAGCCGAGATGAAAGGAGTGCAAACAGTGCTTTTAGTAGTTTTCTTGTTGCAATTATTTTGCCAATAGTAATGATTGCAAGACAGCACGGAGGATCTTTGATGCTGTGCTGGTGACGTGGAGGGGTGGACAGAGAGTTGCTGGGTTTGTTCCAGTACCGCGTGCAAATCTAGGAGACAAAACCCTGCAGATGCAACCAGGCATGAGCTTTGCTTAGCTTAAAGTATGCAAATGAACCACAAGAAATTGCCAGACCGAGGCACAGGGACTGCAGTTGCCATCTGCATGTTGGGACAGCACACAGCAAGAGATAACCATTTCCCTCCATGTTGTGCCTGGAAAGCTTAGCCAGACTTACAAGCCCATCAAGGGTTTCTGTGCTAAGTCTCCACAAGCAGGAAAACAATTTCGCAAGGTCTTTGGAGATCTTGCTCCATCTGTGTCATCCCCTACTTCAAGAGCACCGTGAAGTGCCCAGCTCTGCGCCGCAGCCAGCAGTTACCTTCCATGAGCAGCCAGCCCTGGGGTCATGCTGTGCCCACCACGCTTCCCTGGGACCTAGGGGACCAAACCTTTGAGTTCTCCAGGTGCTGGAAATCAAACCTCCCCAAAGTCCTGCTAGGTGACCTGAGGGAGAGCTTATCTGTCTCGAGGCTACCTTGTTTCTAGAATAGGCTGGTTCTGCTTTTTCATCTCAAACAACACAGCTCAGGTCAAGGCCAGTTCCTAAAGAAAGCATTGTTTAGATCTGGAAACTCAGGACCTGAAGCCACCAGTCCATCATCTGTTGTAAAACTGCGGGACCAACAGGCAGGTCATGGGACAGATGTCTCCACAGATCCACTCCTGAGTTTTCAGTCCCATGAAGAGCAGCGTTCTGGTTTGAATCCCTATGTGCAGGACAGAGCAGTTAGCTTGAGCTCACACTGGCATCAAAAAAGCAGGAAAGCATGGCAGGCATGGATGGAAGTTTGAATTATTGACCATGGACACTTGGTCTCTATACCAGAGACTCATGTCAGAAGACAACCGAATTTCCTAGGCTCCAGTGCTTGAAATCAGGACAAGACTTTCTTTCCCCAGAATAATTTTAGTCAAACAGACTCTTTTTTTTGATGACAAAAATGCCGCGAGAAGACCTTTTGCAATTTTTAGAAGAAATATTGATAGAGATAATTATTCCTCCCCTTGTCATCCATACTGGACCTGACAACCAGGAGTTACATTACCCATCCCATTCCGCATTTCCCATGATGCAGGAGCTAATTTAGTCCCTGCCTTCTATATTCACCTATACTCTGCAGGAATGTGATCATCCCTGAGACTCCTCACCCCAACAGCCTGACTTTAGCCAACAGGTTCAGCAGTTGCTAATGAGGCAGACAGAGCCTGGGAGATATGAAGTCAAAAGCTATTGATGGGAGGCCAGGATTGGAAAGTAAGTGGAGCTAGCAGAAAAATAGTTCAAATTGAACGGCTTCCCTGATTAGACTCAGATTAATCTGAAAAAAAAAAATTAATTTCTAAGATCTGTTCTTCCATCACCCTTTGCCCTGTAATTTTACTGAAGGATCAGGACAAGGATCAGTCAGCTGTAACAAATTAACCCTTAGGTTAATAGGAATGGAGGTACAGGTCACCCTGGTAGGGACGGAAGTACAGTTCAATGGTCCCTGGCCCCACCATGATGCTGGGGAGGGCAGTGCCTGACTGCAGCCTCTGCAAGGGGACAGCCCTCCCTGACCATACAGAGAGGACCATGAACCTCCATGAAGCATTTCCCACCACAGCATCCTCGACACCTCTACTCCCTGTCCTGCAACCCAAGCAGAGTGACTGCTCACACTGGTGTCTACAAGGTCTTGACATACTGTATGGCTTCGCTGGTCCATCCCACCCTGCGTGTGAATAGTGCCTGGCCACAGCTGACCAGACGGGCGTCACACATAGAGGGCGGACATCCTTTATACTTCATCCAAATACAAATGGATAATTAAGGTGTTGAAGGAATCACACAAGTGTCTCCAAGGGTGGGAGGGGCTACACCCATGGAGTCATCTTCTGAAGTTTAATCTTTGCCAGTGCTGCCCACTGCATCCTCAGACAGACTTTGCTTTTCTGTAGTGCCAGAGACAAGGTGCGGACAGGGAGGACTGAACCTTTCCCTTTCACCAGTTTAGGGAGGTTTGTTTGGACGTCTTCTGTCACATTTGGCTGGTGCTTTCCCTGCTGGTCATGACCACTGGCATTGAAGATGGCTTAGCCTAAGGAGGTACGTAGCTTCAACAGGCATTTCCACGTCAACCTTCCCTCTCAGCTTATCGCCCAGTCCCTCCACCAAGGGAAGGCCACCTCCGACCCATCCTGGAAGTGTTCATCACTGGATTACAGATGCCTGAGTAAGGCAGGAGGCCGGGCTGGTCCTCGAGCAGCATTACAGAAGTAGCTCCTTCCTCGCCTCCTCCCAAAAGTTGTTCCACATTTTCTGCTAATAAGGGCACGGGGAGAGAGAGAGACAGAGAGAGAAGAGGAGAAAAACTGCTCTAAATTATTCATTGACAATATCATTATGTGTCATAACAGTGTGTCTGTGATGGGAAAGAGTGAGTGTGGCAGGGGCTGGGGTAGCACAGTCCGGGCTGCACAATAGCGAGATCTGATTAAATATTGATGTACACTAATTGGCTACAGGGTTTCAGGACAGCTTGGGCTTTGTTGGGATCATTTGTATTCTTGCTTTGGAAACGGACCCCCCCACACACATAAACCCAACATTTTCGTGTGCAAGTCTTCTCCCTCCTCCTCCTCCTCTTTTCACACACCCTCCCTCTCTCCCTCCCTTGCTTCCAGTCCTCCTGATCCCCCTGTGTGTGTACAAATTAACATGATCTTAACCTCTGCTGGTTTTCTACAGCACTGACATGCTGCCAACACCTCTGTGCAATCAGGTTAAGCTTGCAGAACTGCTTTTTGGTGCAGAAAACCGGCCTTGCCCTCGTGGGCTGTCTTCTCTTGGCATCTGTGTCTGGCCTCTTCTCTTAGCTCTTTTCTGCTTTTGCCCCCCAGGCAGGTGGGAAGTCCTTCCCAGACACTTTTTCCTTCTGAGATGCTCCAGACCTTGACACAGAGCCTCCTATGGTTTGCACCCATAGATCCGAGTGTAAGCCTGGGAGATGTGAGCAGTTTGAGGGGTAGTAGCTTGAAGTTTGTAGGCCAGGTCATTTCATAGTTAAACGTCACAAAGTCTCCAGTGCTTGGGCTGCTCTGCCCACCACTCCAGCTGTTCTCAGCGTCTGCAATAGATCCACCAACCAGTACTACAACAGTAGGCTCCCTCTGCCTCTCCCCTTGCATCTGATATGCCAAGACCTCCTCCACAAACATCAGCTCTTCAGCCACAAGGACCCTCCCTTCACGATGCCCCACTGAGTCTCATGATCAGCCTGAGGTCCTTTCACCCTCTGATACCTCGGTAAGAGACAGCCTGAGATGTCTGGAGCCAGTAGCTGCTCCCAGCAGAACGGTCTCAGACCAAGGGATACTTCCTGCAATGCTTCATGCTCTGCTAAACACCTTTATCCAGCTTTTTGGCATTTTAACTGTTCTGTTCATGAAGAAGAACATCCAAGTTAACATCCCCAGTATTAGATCAGATGAGCTGAAGACCTAGCTATGGAATTAACTGAAGCCGATGAGTTTTATTTAGTTCTCTAAACTCCTCTTTTTTTGACAGTTATGATTAAAATTTTAAAGAAAGAATGACACGCATGATCTACACTACCTTTCAGCTGAATGGCTGAGAGGTATAGTTTGGGGGAAGGTGTTTGCTAAAGATATTTTCCCAAGCTGCTTTTAAATAAATCAGATGGCACAGAGTGAGGTGAGGACTGGATGAAGCACCTTGTGTGCTTTGGTGTGTGCTTTGATGAACGTGTCCAGTAGCACCCTGCTGAGTTTTCACTCCAGTGAATGAAGACAGGACTTCCCAGAGGGGTCTGGTTAATCCAGCCAGCACAGCAAGGACAAGACATATGGTAACAAGAGGATGGCACATCAACATGAATCAATTTGTAGGACCAGATCTCAGAGTCCACATTCTTCTTCAGTGAGAGCTTGCTTCCATCAAGATGAACAGGTTGGTTCACTTTGACAAAGCACGTTGAAACAGGATTCAGGCGATGTGGGCTCAATTCTTAGCTTTGCCACTGACTGGCTGGGTGACCTGGACATATGTCTATATTCCTTAATTTCACTAGGCTTTAGCTACTTTGTAAAATCTGGATTATGTACAGGCCAAAGCTATCCGGTATCTGATGGGCTGAGGAGTAATAATCTGCACCAGCCAGCCACAGTAATCTGCTAGGGTCAGTTTCCCCGCGCTTTACGTTATTATTCACTTCTCATGCTTCCCAAGGAGGATTATTCTATTGAAATGTTGCTATATTCCACAGAAACCTTCACACAAAAATGGTGTTAATATTGATACGACTCACCCCCGGAGCTGTACAGTTGTCTGTGCAGGGGACATACCAAACGCTGAGATGCGAGCCCTGAAACAGGCGTTCGCTCTGCCTGTTTCAGCCCCTGCCTGGAAAGCAGCGGGCTGCAGTTTCCAATCCTCTTTGCTGGAATGTTACAGAGACCCATACACAGCCCGGACAAACCACAGAGAGAAGGAGCTGCCAATTCGTTAATACCCCCTTGGTGTCTTGGCGACTGCCAGATGCTAAAGGAAGGACGTTAACGTTGTCTGCAGATCTGAACAAGGACCCAGAAATTATCTCCTCACTACTAAGAGCTAAATAAGGATTCTCTGAGAGATGACTTTTTGGATAGACAGCCAGAGATTATCCTGAGAAAATGAGTAGTGAGCACGTGAGTCTGAAGAACGCCAGCTGTGCTTTGCAAGCATCATCCTGGCCGTCAGAATCTCACATGGTTGATTTTAAGGCCACCCTCTGCAAAGTGCTTGCCCTTTCCAAGGCCATGTGTGGTTCTGAAGGAGAACGCTGCGGTTTCTCAGACCAAGACAAGCCAAAGAAACTTCTGAGTGATATCTCTGGTAAATTTTTCCCTTCTGCTTTACTGTAGAAAACTGAAGATTTGAGAAAAGGAAAGTCTCACTGGAATAAAGAGAAAACACAACAAGAAAGATCTAATAAAAAAGAACTTACCCCTTGCTTGAGTGTCTTGTTCATCCCAGTGCCTAAAGGGACTCCAGCTCCAAAGCAAGGAGTTTGAAAGGTGTCTAAACAGTCATGGCAAGTGGTAGATCTTCTGTCTCACAAGGTCTTCAAATCTGCCACAGTGCTCTGTGGAAAGATGTGCCAGAGCCCAGGCAATGGTCAAGCCTTAAGTGGCAGTTCGTTTGGTCCAGCGGGCCCAGGACTGGATCCAGGACCTCGGAGGGTACCATGGGATGCAGGTAGAGATACCTCCCCATGGCACTTTCCCTGACTACAGCGGCATTGGCTTGGGCTCCTTCTGAGGAGGAAATGATATCTTTATGTTTAATTCTCCCTGATGTGTCTCTCTTGCCTGATTTGGCTGATTGCCTTCTGAACCCACGCAAACCTTTACCACGTGGCAGCTTCACTCTGCCACATGAGCTACCACGTCCTCTTACTTGTTTTGAACCTGTCACCTGCAGGGACCTCAGTTTCTCTCAGAAGAGGTGGTGAGCAGTCATTCCTGTGTCCAACCCATGACTCTGGTGGTCAGCATGGAAAAGGAGAAGGCAGGTGCTGTGTATGTGAGGGACGTGGCCAGCCACCGGCTGAGCTGGCTGATTTCTGAAGGGCCTGTGCTCTCAGGACGAAGCTTGGACTGTTTGTTTTCTTTTCCTTAACGATCCTTCTCCCTCTTCTTTGAAATCTTTTGCATTATTCCCTATAAAAAAGAAAAAGAGTTTGGTTTGTCTGTTTGTTTATTTATTTAGGACTAGCCCTTCTCTTCCACGTCGAGTAGAGCCCACTTCAAAAGGGCCATGTGCAAGAGTCTCTGGTGGGTCCCATGATGTGGGGGAGATGGAGAAAGGGCCCAATTGATTATCAGAAATGAGCTCAGTGAGATGAAAAATAGAGTGATGGAACTCATTTTAAAGGGGAACCGGCCTATCTCCCAGGCTAAAATGTCATCAATTTTTTATTAAACAGAATCTTTTCAATAGAGAAAATGAGCTCTTCTGTCCTCACGCATTCACTTGTGTTTTCTCTTTCTTCCCCCCATTTCTGCTTGCCAGTGATGCCTCCCTCACGGGGTGATTCTGCTTTTTCGCTTTCTTTCATGCTCCTGAGCTGGGTAAGAGGTGCGGAGTTAGATGGAGACCTGGACTCCAGATGTCTGAACAAGTGTTTAAGGCTAGTGCTGGTCCACCAACTACTGAGATGTGCCTAAAGCTATGGTGATGGCTTCTCATCAAATGCCCTCTCCTCTTTTTCTCTGGAAGGGCTTTCCTCGATCAACGCAAAAAGCCACTGACAAGGGTAGGGCTGAGGAAAGCAAGGTCTGCTCTCCACATCTTCGGAAGAGCTCCTGGCTGACCATTAGCCATTGCTTCCTGTTCCTGCTTATGGTGAATGAGATCTTCTGTGCCCCTAAGAGAAATATGACACTTAAAACATTTTTGAGATGTAATTTTTTTCTTCCCGTCTGTGTCTTTCTACGTAGCACAGCAGAGCTCTGGGGCACTGAAGGCTCCTTTATTATAAATATCTGAATGTGACGTGATCCCCCTCCCTGTGGTCTGGAGCAAGCTCATCATCTGAAGGGTGGAAGGAAGGTTGTGCCACACGATGCTGCTCCTGAGAAGGTGGGGGATACTGGGCTGGCACTGGCACTGCCATGGCTGATAGGGGAGCGTGAGAGCAGCAGGAGCTGCTGCTGCATTGGAAAGCACTCATGAAAAGCCTCTCTGCAGGGAGGTCTTCAAAAAGATGGAACCAAGCTTTTCACAGTGGTGCATGGTGGGAGGATCAGAGGCAGTAGGCATAAGATGAAATGAGAAAAATTCAGACTGGATGTATCAGTACCTGACTGGATCAAGCCCTGAGGGTCATAGCTGACCGTGCTTCAAGCAAGAGTTTGGACTGGAGACCTTGTGAGGTTCCTTCCAGCCTGAATTATTCCACGATCCTGTGAAGTAAAGCCATGAACTCCCTGTGCACATCAATAGCAGTGGGGTGGGGTAGCATGGCTGCCATATGGACTGAGGTCCTGCTTTGCAAGGTGAGTTGTTGGTCAGTGTGGAGGTGATCGTAGCTGCTGGGGGGATGATTTCGTGTGAGAAGAAGAGGAAGGAGGAGGCAGGCTGTAGTCAGGTAGGGGAGAAATGCATTGCGGTGTTGGCATGGGAGGAGGCAGGAGCTGTTGGGGCAAGGTTTCAAGAGGAGAAAGGAGCAGAGAACATTTCCTCCATGAAGAATAATTTGGAGGCTTACTGTTAAATCTTGGTGAAGGCTTTCTTCTGCCTCATGGCAGCCCTGTCTGGGAGTCCGGGAGCTGCAGGCACATGGCGAGAGCAGTACCACTGGTTGATGTTTCCCAAGACACGAGGAGACAGCGAGCGTGGCATGTTTGTGTCGGAGGTACAGAGAAAGAGCAGCAGCCAGACAGAGGATCCAGCGGGTCGGAGCAGCAGGAGAGACGGCCCTGCAGAGCAAAGCAGAAGGCTGGAAGGAAAGAGGCAGCAAATGCAGGTGGCAGAGGCATGGGAGGCAAAGAGAGGAGTGGGTGGAGAAATCAGCGGGAGACAGGCAGAATAAACCAACTTATTTCCAAACCACCCAAGATAAGACTGAGATTTGGAGCAGTTTGGGCTCAGCTGGCATCACACCACCACTGGAGATGTTTTAAAAGTCACTTTCCATGTACTATAAAATACACATATAGTGCAGCTCCCCCATCTAACTTGGCACCACGTTGCAACCTGTCCAACAACTCCCGCTTCTCCTCCCAACCTCTGCCTCACTGCCCGGTGGAAGTGCTTTCTTTGCAGGTTTGGAAGTGGGTCCCATCACCTGGGCAGCCCAAGCATCGCTCGGTGCCTGCGCTAACAGCTTAGCAGAGTGGCGACAACCTCCAGAACTGGTACAGCCTAAGAGGGGTTTTTACCAGTCCCCCTCATGGAGGCAGGTCAGAAGAGCTCGACGCTTGTCTGTTCGTCTGCAGAGACAGGTCAGAAGAGCTTGACGCTTGTCTGTCCATCTGCAGCAGGCCGGCATCTCAACGGATGGCTGCGTCCCAGCTGGTGGCTCCCAGTCTGTCCTACGCGGGTGGGCAGGAGATGACTGATTCAGTAAGAAGGCCTGTGTGGGTGACCACGATTTATTCTAACACACGCTTTAATTTATCAACCATCCCGCCAGTTTTCTGACGCCCGCGCGTGACAAGGAGCCACCCAACCTCGGAGTCAGACCCGCCTCTGCGACCACCAGCGCCGTGTTTGCCGCAGGTTGCACAGACCGACGCTGCGTTGATGTGCCGTGTTCACTGCTAATTGCTACTTAGCAAGGCATCTAATTAGAGACAGTCATCCACTCGTGTTAAAATCACCAAAGCTTGAGGAAAGCTGCTCCATGGCTGGTGTATATATAAGTATATGCATACATATATATATATATATGTGGGGCTGGGTTAGAGTATTTGCGCTTGTAGCTGGAGAAAGCCTCTGTGCACGTATCTGAACACAGGTTTGCAGTCTTTTATCCAGGACCAGTGCGTGCTGGTCCGGTGAGAGCATGTGTAAGGGCTGATGCGTGTGTGTCTACGTAAAACTGGTTGTGTGCCTGTGTTCTTGCCTTTGAGTGCTGCTTCCCAAGCCACGGGAAGGCAGGGATACGACCAATTTCAGCTGTGTGTTATATTTTTGTGTGTGTGTGCAAGCGCTGGGCCTCTGTACTGGGGAAGATGCATGCGTGTGCGTGCTGTGGGTATCTGTGTGCGTGCGAGAGATGCGACGGACCAGCGGGCTGGTGTTCCTCACAGGGGCTGCCTCTCGTTTGCTACGTTACAGCTTTATCCACGAGCTCCCAGCATGGAAACCTCGCTACCACTCCAGAATGTACCAGGGAAAAAAAAAAAACCCCGCCGACAACAATGTGTGTTTAGGATCCATTTACCGGGGGGGATTTTCCCGCCCCCCCCTCCTCTTAATCCCTCTTGAGCTGCGCGAACGCGAGCAAAAGAATAAAAAAAAAAAACACGCACAAAAAAGAAAGGGCGAGAGCAAGGGAGAAAGAGGATTTCCTTCAAATCTGCTCTCTCTGCCCGCGACGGAGTCTCATTCCCATAATCATTTTGACAGGTGTGCAGCGGTTGAAAAGTTGGGGGGTCCGGGGGCCAGGCGGGGAGGGCGAGCGGCAGAACCCCGCTGCCGCGGCGCGGGCGGCCCAGTGCGCCCAGCACGCTGATTAGACATGACAAGCACACCTGCCGTCTCCCCGGCCCCGCAATTAAAGCCTCTTTGAGGTCCCAGGAAGTGACCGCCATAGAAAAGCCCCTCACAGCCAGCTCCTTAGCATATTTCCAGCATCATTAGCGCAGCGGCAAAGGCAAGGCACATCGGCGGAGGGCTCTGACATGACCCGTGCTCCCTTCCCGCTCGGGGAGGGGATGCAAAGTGACTTTTAAAGAGGAGTCTCTTTTTTCTCCCTTTAAATTTTATTTCCAAGCCCTTCTCGTCTCTCCCTCCCTCCTGCTCTTGGAAATGTTCCATCTTCTCTGGGGTCAGCAGGGGGAAGGGAGCCAGAATTCATTAAAGAGAGAACAGGACTTTGCTAAAACTGGGCAGCTTCTGGGAGGAAAAAGCAGTTCTGGATTCCAGCGTGTATTCTCACTCTGCTCCCTGCTCTCTCTTCTTCCTCCTCTTTTTTGCATCCTCTTCCTCTCCTCCACCGCCTCTCTGTCCCCCTTTCCTCTCCCACACTCTGCTCTCACCATTCCCCTCCCCGAGTGTCCCTTGCCTGGCTGGTTGTGGCCACTGTGAGTGGTAGGGACCAGACAGTGACCACCCGGTGCACAGCATGGAGACCCTGGTGGGATGCCCTTGTGGCATCTCATGAGGCCAGTGTCACCAGCACCCTCACCAGGCATCCGTCCATCCACCTGACCTCCTACCCAGCCTTCCAGCTCCTCTCAGAGAAAGCAGAAGTCTCCAGGGCCAGATCTTCTTCCCCTCTAACACGGCAGCTGGGCTGGACTTTTCCTGAACATCCCATGGGTTCGTGTGGGTGTGCAGGGCTGAAGGAAGTTTGTGAGCTTGTTGTGCCCCTAAGCCCTGCTTCCACATGAGCTGGGAGGTCCCCGGAAGAAGTTTCCCATCAGTCCTCAACGTTCAGAAGAATTCTGGGGGACGGAGGCTGTGTCCCTTGAAATTCCTCATTCTTCATCAAAAGTGAAGTCCTAAACCCACCTCCATTCTCACTCCACTCGCCTTCTTCCCTTGGACCTCCCAAGCTTGCTCTAGACACATGAATCCCTTGCCGGCCTTCAGACACAGCACTTTGTGCCATGCTGCGGAAGATGCTTAGGAGAAGATGCTTTCCCTTCCCTCTGCAAGTCCTCCTCGCTGTCCCCCTTCAGCCTCTGGCCTCGTTGAACGTTTTCCTTCACTTCCCTCCTAAAGCAGCACTGACTACAGCATCCCTCACTTGCCAAGGCACCTGGACCTTCGGCCAAGAAAGACCCTGATCCACCACGACCTCACCACACTCATCCTGACCCTTCTACCACTGCAGGACGGGGCTGTGGATCTGCAGGACCAGAGCTGTGAAGGCACCAGATCACCCTGCAGCGCGCAGTGGGCAGGTGAGTGTGACTACTGAGCGTAACAATCCTGACAATAATAAATAATGCACACGGAGCTTTCCTGCGAAAGCATTCGGGGTTGTTAGACTCAGCTAAGAAGCCCAGGCCTTGACAGCAGAACAAAAGGGTCCCTCAGGGACCGTTGCCGATTCCTGCGTGAACAGTGGGGATTAGCAAAGCTGTTTTAGCAAGGTACTGATAGGTCCTTCAGCTCCGGAGTGTCGGAGCACTGCGGAGGCTTTAATGGATTCACACGCGCAGCACTGCCGAGGTGGGGTAGGAGCTGCCTCTGTTTTGCACAGGTGAAGAAGAAGCAAGCGGCAGATTAAATAACTTCAAGAGCATTGCCCCAGGGCCGTATCCCGCCGCAACTCAGGGCCAAAGCAGCAGCCGGTACCACTCTACCTGAGGACACTGCTTCGGTGGGTGGCACTCGCTGTGGAGCAGCATCCAAGCCAGCTCCACCTTGGCAGTCCCCAGCCCTCTGATGATTAACGTCCACCCAGACGTGCCTCTCTGAGATCTTGTTGGCACCTCAGCAGTAAGACAGGGCTGCACAGTGCTGTGGCATCTCCCCAGTGCCACCAATTCTTCAACCTGAATTAACCACGAGGGTGTCTAGGGGACATTATTTCGGTAAATGATGTGCCTGGCTCTGCCTGCCATCCCCTTTGGGGCACTGCTCTGCTTCTGGATGATACTAGCTATTCTTCTGCGCCCTTTCCCCTCCAACAGTGAAGGCAGGCTTGGAGCAAACTGGTCCATTGATGGGGCAGGAAGGAGGGGCGAGGACACTCCCTGGCACCTTGTCTGCTCTCAATATCACAACAGGGAAAAAGAATCAGAAAACTGGATTTGTTGAAAAGCTTCAAGTTCGAATACTCTTCCCCATTTTTTTCTCAATTACTTCCAAGTATCTTTGCAGAAAACTTGAAAATAAAACTCTTCAAGTACCTGCTTTGAGGTTTTCCCTTTGCACCACCATGGCATCGAGTACAGCAAGCACTGGCTCCAAGCCTAAGAGACCTGAACTCTGTGAAGTGAAAGAAGGAGAGGAGGGAGAGCAATAGCTGTGGAAAGAAATACGGCCATGAACCTAAAAGAATGGCGCCAGACAGCTGGTCTTCAGCAGTTTTGGCTGTCCCACAGTTCTGCACATCAAACCCTTTGTATCCACTTTGGGTGCAAAGGTCTGGATGATGTCCTTTACAATGTTCATGACAGCATCCATCACATGACAACCCCCCCCTCCCAGCCAGGTGGTAAACATCCTAATCCTCCATCCTTGATGGTCTCTGACTTACAGGCTGCCTAAGAAAAGTTTTCTAGGTAGGGCATGGAGGGGTATTTGACACGTACAGGGATAGGAGCAGAGAGGAAGGTCCTGCTCAGAACAGATATAACTCTGCAAGCACCCTATGTGATGACACTCAATTTCTGAGAGCTTCCGCCAACCCTTGGTGTGTGGATTTCAGCCTTATAATGGTGTCTGATTCCCAGTCCAGACTCCTTGGAGAGCAGACCAGTGGCCCGGTGCTCCACATGCCACTGCCTGCAAGTGGGAGTGGAGCCAGCACAGCAGGTCCCCCAGGGTGGCTCCAGCTATCTGCCTTCGATGATTAATAGCGAGGAGTCTAAATCTAAGTTGGCTGGTTCCCTGCTCATCCAGCGAGTCACAGCTCCCGGGACCTCCCTAGGGAACCCCCTTAGGACGTCCCTGCAGTGACTGCTCTCTCCTTAGACAACGCAAAAGAACAAGCAGGTTCAGTTGCTCACACACCTTTGGAGGAGAGGAGGCGAATCCCACCCTCCAGGTCCACAGACACCCCTGGTCGGGTGGTATGGCCACCTCTTGCCACCGCCACGGCTGTGTGCTGAAAGCTTCTGCGAGAAAGCCCCCTCGGGAGCATCCCTCACAACTACGTGTGGGAAGGGAGGCAGGGATGCTCATCAAGGAGCGCCCGCCGGCGTGCAGCCGAACACGAGCGGTGGTACTCGGAGCTGCTGCCATGTCCACAGAGCATGAGGCTGGGGCAGCAGACATGGCTGCCGAGCACGGGCGGCAGAAGCGAAGGAGACAGAAAGCTGAATGGGAGAGGGAGGTAGAGCATGAGATGAGCAGAGAGTAAAGCAGAGGAAGAGGAAAGAAAGAGGTGAACGGATAAAGAGGAGCTAGAGGAGGGGCAAATACTGCAGGAGGAGTGAAGCGGAGCCTGAGGATGAGCTCTGAGCCCGCTTCGTCACTCCAGGTCCCCCCAGGGGACAGGTACCCAGTCTGCGGAGCGGGCGAGTGCTGTTCCACGGTAATGGTTAAATCAATGTGTTTACGGATGATGACACTAGAGTGACACACAGTGGAGAAGCCTCATGAAAAAATAAACAGGTAATAATCACACTGCGATGTGCACACTCCACTTCTCATTATTGCAGAAAAAAAAAGCCCACCAGGGTTCAGCGCTTCAGGAGATTAACCATTCCCTCCCTGGGTGGGACCCTGCCCAGGGGTGCTTGCTCTCGGGGGGGTCCCCAGCTCCTGTCTCCTCCATCAGAGAGCAAAGGGGTGCAGCAGTACTTGCAAGTGGTGAGATTTAAACTTAGCACAAGTTGAGGAATGCGACTTATGGAAAAGTGTGGGGAAGAGGCGCTTGCAGTCTGGGTAAGCAGGAGAAAGGCTCCAGCTCCAGGAAGGCAAGGCAGCTCCAGCAAGAGCTTGCTGGCATCACACAAGAGAAGCTTCCACCACTATTTCTACACAACCCAGCCGCTGCTGTGGGTATTGATGACCTCCACATGTCCCCCGAAGTCCATTTCTGTACCCATGGCTCCCCCGGGCAGGCCCTGGGGACCTGCTCCCGCACAGCTCAGTGTACGACCAGTCTCTCTGAGCCAACTTGTGTCCTCAGATCCTCCCCTCCGCCAGCCTGCCTCAGCTGCCCCCAAGGTCACAGAGGTCCTCTGGCCAAGTAAAACAGAAGGGGATCAACTTTTTAGATGTGTTATTTAACACACTTGTTTGCAGGCAACTTGAGTAGAAACATTTAAAGAGCAAATGGTGAGTAAGACCACTTGGCTGAGTCAGCAGCAGCAGTGACTCATCTGCAAGACCCTGGAGGCAGATGGGGAGAGCTGGTGGGTCACGCAGGGCTCTGCACGACCTCCACCACCAGCCACAGGCTCTCTCTATAACGCAACAGTCAATCCAGACCATCTCCTCGCCCAGATCTGCCAGACCACAGCCGTCTCTGTGGCCAAAGTGCACGAAGACGATGGAAGCTGGTGCTGCATCAGTGCGCAGAACCACAACTAACCTGGTCTGGAGGAGAAGCCAGCATCCAGTAGCTGGGAGAGTGATTTGCTGTGATTGTGCACCAGGCTCGCCCACCGCCATTCAGAGATGAGGTCTCCGAAAACAGCTCAGCACCACGCCGTGGTGGGAAGTGCAACCCAGAAGTTATCAGAGAGCTGAAGAGATCAGAATAGGTGTCCATCTCACTCTGCATGTCAAAGAGCTGGCTGCAGATATGAGGTCTATAAATCCATCTCTGGTGCGGCCAGAAGGAGCAGGAAAACGTCATCACCTACTTTGCAGTACAGAAACAAGGGAGACTTGATAAAATCATTATCAAATAGTTTTAGAAAAACCATCGTTGTCATGCAAGAGTGGAACTCGCTGCTGCAGGATCCTGAGGAGAACAGAAGCATAAACAAATTCAGAGATGTGGGTGGTGTGTTGGAGAGAGGCAGCATCACAGGGCAGAGTTTGTCCATCCACTGTTCAGTCTTCCCAACATGACTGCTTCGTTTCTGAGCACACGTATCCATGAAGATGCTGGCTGTGACAGTTTTGCACCCAGGGCACACTGACAAAGCGGGGTACGGAAACAGGACCGGGAAGGGACACCCGGCTTGGTTCGGCCTTGCTCAGCTGCAAGCAGTCATGTACCCGGTCCTGCAACCATCAGAAAAAACCGCAGAGAACATCTCCACACCCACAGCAAAACCCACCTATTCTGCAGGCTTCCTGACTCTATCCCGCCCTCCACAAGCTTAAAACTTCCATAAAATAGTTTCAGTCCCCAAATCCATGTGTTCCTGGAGGAAAGCAATGGAAACTGAAAGCACTGCAGTGACCCTGGGACGAGACAAAAGCTGATGCTTCTTACACCGCCCTCCCACCTCTCTGCCTGCAGTGATTTGAGGATATGAGATCTTTACTGTGCCAGGGAACCTTTAGATCTTAAATGCTTGGAGGAAAACACGGAATAGCCACCCAGAAGTCAAGCTACATGGTGAGAAAGGGAAAAACCCTTCATCCCCTTGGAAAAGGTGAACAGAAACACTGACGACATGGTGATAATTCAGTATAAACGGGATGTGGAAAGGCAGCGGTCTCCCCTTCATTTCCCCATGGTGCTCCTACCTCCTTCATTACCTGTTCTTACAAGCTTTACTGCAAGGGGCTGAGATTTGGACAGCAGAAGAGGAACCTCCCACCCCTCCCTGCTCCTTCTCCTGCCTTGGCAGGGCAGGAGCTTGGTGGGGTGGCTGAGGGAGAGGGGCAGGAGGCAGAAGGTGACAGCAGCGAGGTGACAGTGCAAGCAGAGACACGGCTGAGAAGGGGAAGGGACTTCTGAGGAACTTGGTCTGTCCGGGCATTTGCACTTCAGCTTTTCAAGAAAGAGCAGTGAGGACTCCAAGGTGGTGGGTGCTACCTCCAGTGCCGTCTCCAGAGGGCCTTCAGGCACCAGACGTGTCCCCTTCCCACACAGCAGCTTTTCAAACAGGTGTGTTGAGCTAGGGGAGGGCGTCACACCAGCCTCAGGAGAGCCTGTCTCCTGTACAACCCATAAGGAAGGTCTGGGCAGCACGCACAAGGGCAACAAACCATCACCTCCACTGCCTGCAGTTCCCTCTTCGTCTCCACCCAGAGAAAGCCCTGCCATGGATGTGAGCAAGGTCAGAAACGGGCTCTGCGATTCACCAAGGCACCCCGCAGTGTCATCATCTCTGGATGGTACTTTAGGCTGATGGATGCCACCTCCTCCCCTGCTTGCAGCTGGGAAGCCATGTGCCCGTCTCCTTCAACTAGTCTCATTTCTTGGATCTGTTGACTCTGGAACAGCTTCAAAGTGTCAGCGCTGGCCGTCTCCCAGGGAGAAGGAGCGTTTTGTAAGACGTTAGCCGTGTCCCTTTTCATTACGAAGCCGTGAAAGGCCCACAGCGCAGAACAATTGCTTCATTGCTGCGTGATGGGAACGGCTTCTTGGCTTGGGTGGCCGAGACAGGCAGCTTGGCCTGACCCAAGGGGCATAAAACCCCTTCCCTCCAGCATGCAGCATCCTGGGCACTGGTCCCCAGCCCCCTGGTGCCCGTGGGGTCACCCTTGGCACAGACGGAGGGATGGAGAAAGCATCTGAGCCACCTCTCCTACAGCCGGCAGTGTGTGAGTGGTGAGGGAAGGGAGAGGGAACAGAGGAGGAGGTTGAACTACAGCTCCTGGTTAGTTTAACCGAGATAACCAATAGTAGATGCAATATTGGTTTGCTGTGCAGCCCCTGCAATTCAAATGCCTTCGTGGTGTGCAAGGGCTTGGAAGGCACCCACAGGTCCACGCACAGGCCACACAAACTTCCACTTGCCAGCAAAAAAGCGTATGTAGATGTGTGCCCTCTGCTTGCTTGGCTCTGAGCTCTGCTCATGCCCCCGACAAGAACACGAGCAGGCTGGCTTCTTGCAAATTCTCAAGACAGGCATGTTTTGCCCCAAAACATTGTTTGTTTCCGTTGACAGGCAGCAGAGCTGGCTGTAGTTCTCGACTGCAGTAGAACAGTGCTTTGCATGAGGAATTTGGATCTCGCCCTAAATCTGCTTGGACAAGGGCCCAGATCCAGGCACAGGGTTGCACTCCCGTACGGGTGCAGTCAGGGCTGCACAATGCCCGTGAGACTATAGACTATTGCCCACTCCTGATCTTACTGCAGGGTTGATCTCCTTGCCTGAGGTTCCGTCTGCTCACTGCGTGGGATCCGTTGACTCCAGCCCCACACTTAGATATGGTGGGAGAGCCCAGAAGCCAACGGACGGGCCTACGAGCCACTGAACAGCAGCTGAAATCCAGCCACACCCTGCCCTGAAGCATCCTTGTAAGCTCCTTTTGGGAATGATTTTGCTAACGCAGGGGGGATTACACCAACAGCTCTCTTCTGCGGCACTACTTTGTTTGGGATGTCGGACAAGCAAATCAATCAGCCTCAATCCAACCCCGAGGAGAGGATAAATGTTTCTTGCCTTTACTGTGAAGGTTAGGAAACTGAGGCATATAGGGATTTAAGTGGCTTTAAAAGAAAGAAAGAAAAAAAAAAAAAAGAGAAGATAATCACAGAGCAACGCAGCCACAGAGAGAGAGTTTGAATGCCAACCTGCTGGGTGCCAACCATCAGCTCGAACGACTTCTGTCTGCCAGATGGGCTCCTTGTTTCTGCAACAGCTGGAGTGCTGCTCAACCACGGGCTGAGCATGGGGTCCAGCCTCCGCAGCTCGTTGCGAGGTGGGCTGAGTCACGGGGAGATGGGCAGAGGGCTCCTGGACAAGGACACACAGATGGACAAGACAGACAGCAGAGCTAAACTCCAGTTCTGCCCAGGCGGGAAGGGGAAGCAGGGGGGAGAAGATGGGGTTTTGTTAAGACAGTGGCTGGACCCTCAGGACTGAGAGCTCATCCATATTTCACATACCAGTTAGACAAACAAAACAAGAACCAGAGAGGCAAGCAAGGAGCCCGTTTGTCATATCAAAAGGGGTTTCAGTGGTACCTTCCTTGCCCTCCTGTCCCCTTGAAGTTTGTAGCTGGGGGGGAGAAGGGACAGCTCCCTCTCCAGCCGAATGGCTCCCTGCCACAGCTGGAGACGGCCTGTGTGTAATTAACCTCCAAGCCAATCCCCCAGTGGTGGCTGCCAGGCAGATCAAAGAACTCACACATCTTTGTCTGAAACCGGCAGCCAAGAGGAGCTGGGAAGAAAGCAGAGTAGGGGTGGGAGAGAGAGCGAGGGAGCACGCGTGTGTGCTCCTAATTGATAAAAAGGGAAGAGCATCTTCCTCCGAGAGATCTCCAGCCCCATCAAAATGCAGGAGAAGAAGAAGAAGAAGGGGAAAGAAAAAAAGATATCCTTTCCCTTACAGAAGCACACCAAAATCCAACTGTTTTCAACAGAAGAGGTGGTGACTGCTATGGGGGCCAGGTCAGCCCCCAGCCAGGGCTGGAAGAAGAGGGCATCGTTGGTTGTGATGTTGCTACTGCTCGGTGGGCACATGAGCCGGGATGCTGGCTTCCAGCTTTGCCCATGGTGGGGAGGGCAGAGGGGCTATTCAGGGTTTTCTGTGGGGATCCTTTGCAAGGTGAGGATCTGCAGGAGCACTCAACAGGATGACGTCAGCCATCTGCCTCACCTTCTCTTGCAGCATCAGTAACAAGAGAGATGAAAACCAGCACAGTCTACCCCTAATGCTGCGTGGTTTTTTTGTTTACCACCTAACTGCATGTTTTGGAGGGTGGCCCAGGCAAGTAACTGGGCCACTGATGAGCTCCTGGCTGGAGTTCCAGCTACTGGTCTTGACAGAAGGAATCACCAGGTGTGACAGATACCGGCGTCAGAAGATGGCAAAAGAAAAACAACGTTCTGAGGGATAGCTGGATTTTACAGGTGGTTAAAACTCATTGAAATGAGAAAGAAAATTCACAGATAAGTGGAGGGGAGTATTGGGGGACCTTCCAGGTCTCACTTAGGACAATAACCCAAATCTCTTGTTCTGACCACAGTGCAGGTGTCTAAGCTGCTTCTGCAGTCAGGATGACCAGGAGGGAGCTGGTTGCCTTTCCCTGCTGGCAGGAGAATACCTGATGGGACAGATAGACCATTCTGGTGTCACCAGGGCATCTCCCCTATCAATTCTAACACAGAGACTGAAGGCCAGAGGTCTTTCCAAGAGCCTCACAGGCCAAAACCACCCCACAGAGATTCACCTACCCAAAAAGGAGGCATCTGAGTCCAAGCATCCCTTTGCAACCAGTGGAGAGGGACAGCAGTGCTGCCCAAAGCTCATTGACTCATCCTGAATTTGAAGTGCAAGACGGATGGAAAAAAACACCTGCCAAAGGGACTGTTCTTCTTCCATCAATTGCAACAAAAACCTGACTCCCCAGGAACTGGAAGATCCGTCAGCCTTTTCTGCACCACAGGCCATGGGGTTTTCTCAGGTTGCTCCCGAACGGAGCCCAACAGTTTGTGTTTGGCTGAAGCACAATGTTACTAAATAGCGTATTCCTCGATCCACGCGATTCAGTGAGGTTGGTCTTTTCTTGATAAAGTGCCAAAGGCTCCGTCCACACCGGCGTGTAGAATTGTAGAGATGAAAATGCAGAACCCTCTACATGGCACATCCTCAAGTGCAGGGAAGTTCTGTAGCCGTGAGCATCCTTGGGTGGGGCATATATTCACCCCAATAACTACTCACATTGTTATTTACACTCTGTTATTTTGCTGTCTGCAAAGGTTCACTTGGGAATAAAGCACTAAATGAAGGGGTTGGAGCAAAAATTACAATTATTTACCATAATGCAAACTGGGGTGAGCACCAGCCCAGCATTAGCCTGCTTCAGGCAAGTGAAAGTCTGTTCATGAAGAAGGAGAGGCCAGATGTATCATTTTGGTTGGCTGCGGTTTCCAGGGCAGGAGTCTCATTGTGGAAGCCTCCTGGTTTTGCTTTTAATTCAGGAAGACACAAGTCAAAAGCGAAACTTGCTGGTGATCAGGAGATGTAGTATTTAGATTGTCAACATGGGCATCAGTGACTGAGAAGGGAGGAAGCTGGACTTGTTTGTAGACATTGTGTTCTGGAAATATGCAAAGAACTGTCAAAGGGACTGCATGACCTGATAAAAGAGCATATTAAAACTGGGCTACATGTCAGGTTACGTGCACAATGTGTTAAGCAGAAGTCTTCCACTCCTGGACTGTCATAGCCAATGCTGAAGAAGGGGACACCAACACACTTTAAAACAAAAGCAGCGGTCTGAAAATGATGCAGCCTTTACCACTTGATTCTGAAAAGAAAGAGAGCCTGAAACCAAAAGATGCTGCTTACAGAAGCATACAAACATGTCCTCAGCGCATCCTTGTGCATGCACAGGGTCAAGGGACTCAGCTTGGGAACAGAGTCCCTCCCTCCGCTGCCCGGCTTTCCAGCTGGAGAAACCCACCAGTCCATCCTGCGTCTTGCAGAAGGGTAAGCAAAGATGCCATTGATGAAACCCCAACGTGCGTGGCAGATACGTGGCTTGATGGCACCCAGGAGCACCCTTCAGCTTGTTGGTATTTGACAAGATCCAAACTCCCAACCTGGTCTAGAAGGAAAGACATTTCCCAGCTCCTTGCTCTCTGAAGCATGGCAGCTGGGCTTGGGCATAGCGCAGTAATCCGGTGTGACAGCTGTGTCCCAGCCTAGAGAAAACCAGGAAATGGCATCCATTTCTTGGTAAAAAGAAGAGTTTTATTGCTCATAGTTTTAGGACAGAAATAAATGGGGTAACAAAAGCAAAAAGAGATTGGCTGGGGTTTTTATTACTCCCCAAGCCAAATTGCCGTAGGGGTTCCTATCAGGGGCTGGCGCAATACGGGAGTAACCAGATTAAAAGGAGGAAAAGGCAGACTGATTGGGTATTTCAAATTCCTTTCAAAACTTAAAGACTCAGAAAAGCCACTCAATTTCAGCAGATCAAGTCTTGAGGTCTCAAAAAAATTACATTTGTGCCCAGGAGCATAGCAACTCCCCAAACCTACCACGTCTCCGGTGGAAAGTGGAGGTTGCTCTACGCTGGTTGGAGGAGAAGAGCTGTCTTCAGAGCTCCAGGCAGCACGCTATGCATGGCTTCACCCCTCCCAGAGCACAAGATATCCTCCTTGTGCCCTGTGGGCTACCGGGTGCCCCACAGAATTACCTTGCTCAGACCACGGACCGAGGTGAAAGTCACGGGTGGGATAAGGCACTTGGGATTCAGAGCCCCATGTGAATCGCATGGCTCAGCCACACTTCCAGCATCTGCAGGTCCCACCAAGGGAAATAGGACGGATAATAAACACAATCAGTGGGAGCTGCTTTTAGTCCTAAGATTTCCACAGACTGTGCTTTTGCCTTCAAAAAAATCATTTTTTACTCACTCAGGTTTGGGTTAAGCTAATCCTCTTGTTCCTTCAAGCACAGAGCAGCTAATGAGGCTGTGTTCTGCTGCTTCTCCTGTGCTCATCGTGCCGGTACCTCAGCCCCTGTTCAGTCACATTACAGTAATAAATACTGTAAGGCTTGCCTAACCCTGAGATTCCCCCAGGCAGATTTTGTAGAGTATCCATTTAAAACGATATTAATGAAACAACTTTTGCTTAATTAAAGCCAATTATTGACTTACCCATATGCTCAGCAATGCCTGCTTACTGGCCGGTATAAAATGATTGGATTTCCCATCTTCCCACCTGACTCTGGGCAAGGATTTCAGATATTAGCCAGCTTTCTGAAAATCAGTGTGCTGTTAAATCGTAAGCAGCCCGGCCTCTGGTGAGCCAGTAGCTCGTGGTGGTTTGGGTGTTTATTGGGCACTACAGTGGAGGTACTGGGGTCAGGCAAGGGCAGGATTTTGCAGATCCTAGAAGTCAGGGCTGCAGTTTTTCTACTTTATGTTGAGTTTGCAGTAACTTCATTATGAAGCTTCCTAATGAACAGAGCTGATTTTTGGTCTCAAGACATGTCCGTGGAGGACAAGCAGACCAGGAGGCAAGCAGTCTGCAGCTTATTGCAGCAGGTAAGAGGTTGGGTTTAGGGGCTGGTGGTTTTTTTTGTTTGTTTCTTTGTATAATATTATATATATATTATATATATAAAATAATACAGAAATAATTTTTATGCCCTAGACTAGCAAATTCCAGGGGTTCCTTCCCATTTGCACCACGGAGTTATTTTTGCTATTTATTTAATCTCATTTCTTCCCATGAGCAAGACTCAAACTCCCCAGATGCCTCATTTCAGCACTTCGATTGAAAAAAGAAAGTTTATCTTTCTCAGGCTGATTTCACAAGATGCCCCTTCCCAACCAGCCTGAGTGTCACCTCCCTCGCCTAGCCTGAGGGCTCAGCATCCTTCCCTGCAGCCAACGCTCCAAGCACATCTCTGCCGGCTTCCAGCGGGGCTGTCTGGTAAAAAGGACCCAGACCCTTACTCCCACCGTTTTGTAGCAGCACCCTAAACCCTGTCATGAATCCAGCCCTTTGTTTCCACAGCTCGTGCCTGCGAAGAGATGAAAGGTGCTCCAAGAAAACAAGTTGCTCTGCAAGCAGGGGAACTAATGAAGCCCAATTCCCTGCAGGTTTACCTCTTGTAGCTGGATTCTCTGATGTGTGGAGCGGTGTGAACTCAGACTAGAAGATGCCCCACACCCAGGACTTCTCAAGCAGCTTTCTTCTCCCAGATGCATTCTCCAGTGTCTCTTCAGGTCGAAGATGCGCTGCAGGCTTGCCGTCTCTCAGGCTGTTAGTAGGGTTTTGGTGTTACATCCGATTGCTTTATTTTGTTGCATATTTTTAGACCGCATTTATCAACCACAGATGAATGTGGTTAAAGCTGGCCAATGAGTTGAAGTGTCACTGGGTGGAAAGACACGCAGTAGACACATGCACAAAACTGTGTGACTGCAAACATCTTTTTTCTTCAGAAAACAGATCAGAAGTAAGCGTTCTATTTATCGGTGCCACAAACTTGCACACTATTCCTGTTTCAGGCTGGTCCGAAACCGAATGGGCACAATTTTCAGCTCAGCCCATGAATGTAAGACTTCCCTACCACGAACAAGCTCAAAGGTTGCTCCTCTCCCTCCCACCAGCCCCAGCAGGGATGGCAGCTCAAGCAGGACGTGAAGATAGCAGAACCCAGAGCCCCATCTCAGCACTGGCAAGAAACACACGTGGTGAAACACAAACATGGACTCAGGAGTGCAGAATAGATGAAACTAGTGAAGTAAAGATGTGTACGTGTGGAGGTGTTTGCACAAAGCAGCCTGGATGCACATGGTAGATGGAAGCTGATATTTATCCATACTCCTCATGCTGTGGATGCTGCAAAGTCAGAGTGGGTCTGGCCAGGTTCGTGGTGCTCAGAGACATTACCTGTTGCCGTCTCATGAGAAACCAGCGCTGAATTGTGAAGCTGACTGCATCTTCTAGTGAGAAAATAAAAGCACACACAGCTTTCGGTGGCAGTCTCCGTTGTACTGGAGGGCTGTCTCTGTTGCTGGAGCAGAGTAAGTAACACGGCTGATGTGTACGGTGTGTGCAGATCAGGAGAGAGCTTGCTGTCACAGGCGGTGATGGTGGGGTGTAGCCCTTCCACTGGGGAGGAAGGAATCAGTATCAAAATCAATAGCTCTTCCTCTCAGAGAGGAGAATTATCTAAGCAGCGAGAAGTGGTTCCCTTGCAGCTGGTTGATTTTGGTAATCCATTATTAATGCTTGAGTTACAGGCCTGGCACGCTCAAAGGTCATGTTGGTAGAAGAGCACATCAATTGTTTCCAAACATTTCACCCTGCAGCACCCTTGCCATGGCCAGGGGAGTTAATCTGGATATTCTGGTTAGCCTTTGCCTAAGGTTTCTCTCTGCTGAGGTCTCCAAGAAGCCTTCTTCAATCTGCCATGACAAAATCTTTATACAAGGGCAAATATCAAGAGACACCCCATCCCTTTGGATCCTGCTTTTCATCCCTGTCAGAGAGGGGAACCTGCTGAGCAGTATTTTGTCTTCCTTGCCACACTGAGTTGCAGGTTGTTGAACAGTCTCAAAGGGAATCAATGGTCTTATAGACAGGAAACCCAAGTGAAAAACAATGAAGAGGAAGGATGCTGACTTTGGATGAGGTCATGGTTTACTTCAGGAGTAGTGATACTGTTTAGATCCAGACTTAGCAGCTTGGACAGCTAGTATTCATGTGGCTTTGAAGCAGATGGGTGAAGCTATCTTACATCATTTACTCCAGTAAGATTTCCACCGCTTTGAATGTGTATCTCTGAAGAACATCTCAAATTTTCTGAGAATAGCTGTATCACTGCATGGAATAGCTCTGAATCAAAATCCCAAACCCAGATCCCACTTCAGACATGAGCCTCCAGCTCAAACCTCTCTCTACTATTGTCCAGCCACAAAGAGCCTGAGCTTTAAGAAAGGTTATCTGAACTTTAGTGGAGAAAGAGATGATAGGACCTCAAAGCAGCTCTTGACTAATAAATAAATACATGAAATCAGTCAATAGTCTAAGGAACTCTTTAGAATCAAGCCTGAAGCCACACCAGGATACTAGAGAAGTTCCTTCACTATGTTTTATGGTAGTAAAAATTTGCACTAAGCTGTAAGACTCTGGATAAGACAGAAAACATTTTCTTTTGTTCACACAATCACAACAAAATGTTCTCCTCCAGCCAGGCACCTTCTCCTTGGTGAGCACAGGGCAGGCTCACTTTAGTACTCATGCTACATGCAGGACAATTGCCTCACCCGGGAAGGACACTGGAGAGAAGGTGATGACGTCTTCAAAGTGAGCAAGCAGTCCTCTGAGCCACCAGGTAAACAAAGACTGCTCTCCAGTGGATTTGCATTGTGTGAGTGGAGTCTCTAACATCTCATTAACCAGAAGGAAGGCGGCTGGGGCATTCAGAGCCTCTGCTGAGTAGACTTTTGGGTGTCTTAAGGGCTAGGCTCAGGCTGTAGTTCCTCTCCCAGCAAGTAAGCATGCTTCCTGCAGGAACGCTTGCAAAGATAAAAATTACTAAAAAGCACACTTACAAAGTGCAAATTTCTGTGGCTAGCCTCCAACTTGGTCAGGGTGGGTAGGCATGTCTCTGGCAGAGGGACCTTCTTCAGGGCGTGGGGTTGAGTTCCTCACCCTGTTCCAGCTGAAACAGGCAATGTGAAGGTCATGTCCTGGTGGGGAATTCATTTCAGGCAAAGTGAGGTTCAGCCAGTTTATTTCAGAAGGCCACAGGCTGGCACCTGAGACCCCACTTGCACACACTTGAAGATGCTGAACAGCGGAGCTGCCACAGGGACTTGCACCACTATAGAACTCCCAGGAATTTGTCTGTAGGGAAGCCTGAAACTCTCTTGGCTTAAAATACATCTCCCTACGCCTCCTCCCCAAATGTTTCCACTATGCTAGAAGCCCTCTCACTCCCTCCTTAGCCAAGGAAGTCAAAGTCTGTGCTGTGCGGTGTCTTCTGTTGGTATCATCAAGCAGGACATCAAGTAAGGGGCAAATCAGCCAGCACTGAACTAAGTTGGGCACGGATGGTGGGGAAGATTACCTGTAGGAGATGCTCAGGAAGAGGGAAGACAGACTTTTAGCTGGATATAGCTTAGGCTTGACCCAGCTTCAGAACAAAGAACAAACTCTCTGGGGTCTCCATCCAGCACCATTTGCCAGAATTCTATTGAGTTACAAAGTTCTGCCTCTGCAAAAGCTGTGGACAAATTCCATCTCCATCAGCGTTTCATATTCTGTGCTGAACCCCTTCCCCTCAAAAGATTGTTTGCTCCAGGAAGTGATAAGCAGACTCTGCCTATGGAATCCATATGGGATGAGGAGATAATCTGAAGAGAGGCATCGGCAAAGCCCCCTTTTTCCATCGAGAAATAGAGAACACAGATGAGAGTAAATTCCAGCAAACTATACGATCAAGGGGGCCCGTCTCCATTTCACCAGAGGAGCTGGTCACTTTACCAATATCTATGCTCAGAAATACGCTTTTATCAATAGCTGAATATACTCAAGCCAGCATTTAAATGACTCGCATTAGTGTCTCTGTTGCCCCCGTACCATGTCATGAGGTCACCTATTGCACATGTTAATGACCCCGAGGGTGAGAGAGTGGTTTCTGGTGTCTAACCAACACTCCTCTGTATTCAGTCCCTGTGCATGCCCCAGGTTTTCGCCCTTGTCACTTATTTCATTCTGAATCCAAACACTGCCACACAATGCACTTGACCTTTGCCCTGGAGGGAACACACTTGGGATGAAGGAAGAATTCACTCTTTATTCCTTTCTAATTCTAGTTGTTACTATACCATCATGGACAAATCCCCACTTACACAATAGAAACCAAGTCGTCTGTTCTCGCTAGTTCTGGGACTTTTGACAGGGGTTCCTCCTCCCGCCACAGACGGTCCAGCTTTTGCCCGTGTCCAGTTTTCACGTTCTACATCTGCCCCGATTAACCCTTGTCACGATGTGGCACCAGCTGCAGAAGGGATGAGCGGTTTTCTGCCCCTGCCACCTCGGTTGTACCTGACAAGCGTCTGGCAGAGGCAGGTAGCTGACTTGCGCGGCGTGCGTGGTGCATTTCACAGCCCAGCACACGACTCCTTGCTTTTTTGGGGGTTTCCTTGGACTGTTCATTGGCTGTGGATACACGGCCAGTGTAGGAAGAGCTCTGGGCTGCAAATATGGCATGAGGGTCATCCAGCTTTCAAAACAAGCACCCATCTACACAAGGCATCCATCCAGCCAAACTACATAGAGACCTAAGGAGAAACGACAGGTCCAGGCTCTGCCAGCAAATGGCTATTGCATCCTACTTCCTCAACAGTCCTGAGTCTTCCTGCTTTAAACTATAGACTTAACCGAGGAGCCATGTTACCTGAGGTTTTCTTTCTGGCTGGAAGTAGATTCTGTCCCTCTGAGACATGAGCCACCCTTGGAAGGTCCTCCCATTTTTCGGAGTCTCTAGCAGGATCTCCAGGATCTCTTCGTGCTCTTCTTTGGGTCACGTGCTGAGATGCAGACTGGAAAAAGTCACTCCTTTCACTGAAGCCAGGGTGATGCTGCTCTGAGAGAGAGTGAAGGCAATGGGCTAGATGCTGCTGCTTAACTAATTGGCTCAAACACCTGAAAACTGGCCCAGGAACCGATGCCAAGCAGAATGTTTCAAGCTGATTTTTCCATGGAGATGAGTTCCCAAAATTTGAAATATAGAGTGAAATCTGGGGGGAAAGAAAGGAGATTTTCCTCACACCCTTGTCTAGCTTTCATCGGCTTTTAAAAGTGCACGGAAATCTTGAGGTTCCCTTACTAGTGAGACCCTCCCTCCCTGGTTTCATGGACAGAGCTGCACTAGACCAGCTTTCCCACAGCACACCTTGCTCTCAAATGAGTAGTAATTTGTATTAGTCCACACACTGATCCCATGACAGATTTGTATTTACTCACTGTGCGCACCTTTGAAACCCACGTGGTTGGGACATGAACCTGCTTTCAGAAACCTCAGCTGCGCAGATGCAGAAGTCTGAGAGGCTTGGCTCATCTTTCCAAGATCCCAAAGAACCTTCAGATATTTGTCTGCTTTAGGTCATTTTTGTATTAGTGATTGCAGTGGGTAACTAGACTTCACATCTTCCTGCTGTCTATTTGTGTTAATTTACTGCCGTGAAGTTGCATAAATGGGCTAAGACCTATCTGTACAAAGAGCATCACAAATCATGAGTGTTCAGATGACTCCTAGGTCAAAGAGCATCTACCTAAATGCATAACAAAAGACAGAAGATGGCAGAAAAATGATCTGAAAAAAGCTCAACCCATGGAGACCGTAGTCAGCTCGGTGAGCATAGTAACAGCACAACCACCGTCACAGCTCCTGAGAAGGCAGCCAAGCAAAGAAGAGTTTGGGGAGGGTTTGGAAGAGGACAAGGAAGGAGCTGCTGTGGGGATGTTTACAGTGAGCTCCTCCAGTCTGCTGGGACTCACCTATCTCCACACCATTTCACCTGCACCAAACCAGATGATGAAGAGCCTTATGCCCTCCCTGACTTCTTAGCTGTCCATCATCTACATGGGACACCCCAGGAGAGACTCAGCTGGAGCCAAAACACTTAACCCCCTGAAAGACCAGTCCCTATTTTCCCAGAGAACCAGGGAACAGCCTTCTTCGGCTACAAGCATTTATTCATCCTTTCTTTTTCTTTTTTTTTTCTTCCTGTTGTGTTAACAGAGCATCTAATGTGACTAAATAGGACAACCTTCTCTCCCATCCCCATGAAAAATAAATGATGTGCTTTCTCTCGACCACCTTCTCCTGCCTCCTGGTGCTTTTCTCACCAGGCAGCTCTTGGACCTGTGCTCCCGTGGGCAGACCTCGTGGAGGGGCCTGGGAACCTCCCCCAGCCACACCACAGCGGTGGGAGCCATTGGCTTACACCAGCGAAGCGCGGTGGAAGCAGAAGTTTGGGGGAGTCAGAGGAGGGTAGGGAGAAGGACGAAGGGGGTGTGTGTGTGTGTACGTGGGGGTGGAATCTATGTGCAGAAAGCAGCCAAGTGGCAGCTTACCCTGTTAAATATTAATCATCTCTGCTTCTGCAATTTCGGCAATGCGTCTAGGCCCACCACTGCTGAATATTTCATTAACACCACTCACTTCCAACGGCACTTCTCCCACTTTTCTTTCTCCCATAGACCCCTCTCCCTGCCCCCTACTCCTTCCTCTACCATTGCCAGTGCCAGCCATGGCCATGACATCCACTCTCTAAGCCCGCATCCTTGACTCCCCAGTGGTGAGCACCAGCCCAGCCCTGCTGCATGCGCAGTCCACTGATCGCGGTGGCTGTGCGGGGAGAGAGCGGTGAGGCCGTTCAGGGGAAAGAAGATCATCAACTCCACTGGGAGAAAAATATAAGTGCGCATCAACAAGTCCCATGCTAAATAATACATGAGGCAGGTCAGGGCAGAAAATGCTGACTCTGGGCTGGGAGCTTTTTAAACCACGTAGTCTATGTTTCTTCATCACTGGCTTGCTCTGCGTGAGTACTTTGGGAGTGCAATCAAACGTGCTAGGGTGAGCTTTGTTGGGTCTGAGCAATTTTCACCTCAAGCTCCTGATCATAGCTTCTCCCTGCCTGCTTCTAGCCACCGGTGGAGAAGAGCCCACACAGTGTGCAGCACATTGGGTGGCTGCAACCATCCAGGGCAGTGGCAGGAACTGGGACTAGAGAAGGACCATGCTGGAGATATGAGGGTCTGCCAGGGAAACCAAAGCAAGATGACGTGCTGGTGCTTTAAGCCAGACTTGATGGCTCCGTGTGCAAGTTTACCCTTCTGTTCTCCCCAGACTTAGGTGCCTCTCATTAACACTAGTTGCAAAACTCTACCTCTCCCTGCTCCAAGCCCTTCTTTTCCATCCATTCTTTCCTTCCACTCCACTCTTTCTCTCTTCTCCATTCCCAAGCCTTAGACTTATTCTTGTCTATCATTACACTACTTTTAAAATTAAACCAAATCAGTCATTAGAAAGTTCAGGTTGACCTTTCAACAATTACCTCCCCCCACTAATTTCAGGTTTAAATGTTCATATGATCCCAATGTGATTTCGAGGAGGTAGAGCAAACAAAACAGGCTAATCTGGGCTCAGACTGCCTCTCCCTACAGTGCACACCAGCACTTAACTCGCTGGTGTAGATTTCTTGTGCTGATAGGCAGAGCTGCGAGAGGTATGGACTCACAGCCTGCTGCTCCAATAAGAGATGGCCATGGTGGGACAGAATCACAGAATGGTTTGGGTTGGAAGGGACCTTTAAAGGTCATCTAGTCCACCCCCCTGCAATGAGCAGGACATCTTCAACTATATCAGGTTGCTCAGAGCCTGGTCCAGCCAGGACACCTCTGTCCTCGCTGAAACATCTGGATGCAAAGCATTTAAGTGTGAGCTGGTCCCATCTCCTTCCCCGTCACCCTTTGTAATGAGTAGGGAGAAAAAAATTACTTGCAGCTTGTGATTTGTGCTAGTCAGAAGCTGGGCATCTGTGTCAGGTTATGTGAGTCTTGTTTATCTCCGCTGCCCTGGGACGTCTAGCTTGGACATCTAATTTTCAGATATCTCTTGGGAGGTGAGATAAACCACCCCAATATCATTAGCTGGGTGAGAAGAGGCAAAAATGAGGAAGAACTTCATTCTGAGGGTGACGGAGCCCTGGAACAGGCTGCCCAGGGAGATTGTGGAGTCTCCTTCTCTGGAGATATTCAAGACCTACCTGGATGTGGTCCTGTGCAGCCTGCTCTGGGTGACCCTGCTTTGGCAGGGGGTTGGACTAGATGACCCACAGAGGTCCCTTCCAACCCCCTAACCTTCTGTGATTCTGTGAGAAAGGAGCAGACAATTCTTACATCTGAGGTAAGTGAATGGCTCTTTCCCTGCCATTGCTTCTACGTGATCTAAGATCAGCCGGAAACAAGGCCAAGAAAGCCACGATGTTGTGTGCTGACCTCATCGGTGATGCTGTACGACAGTTATCTACTTACCTGGAGAAAGACACTCCGGCATTGGCTGGCATTAGTTGTTCCTCTTCCAGCTACAGAAAGTGCAAATCCCAGGCAAGTTTTAACGTTGTTATCTGTCAAGCGAAAAAAAAATTTTGATCAATAGCTGAGGAACTGCCTCAAGCCACTGGTACGTTTGTTGCAAGAGAGGGCTTTCTCTGCAGATCCCTTTGGGGGATCGAGATATTCTTTTTGTGTAATATATTAAATAAAATGTGCACTAGCGAAGTCACTTGAAAACACCGAATGAGATAACTTCATCTGATTAACGTAGCATGCTTTCTTTCCCCCTTTTTATTAAAAATTCACAAGGCTTCCCATCCCTTATTTCAATTAAGCAACTTGTTTGTCAGGATTATTTGTTACGCATTTTCATAAACATTTGATGAATTATATGCAAACATCTCACTAATGCATTAACAAGGCTGAGGTTTTAATTACACCACACTCAAGGCAAGCGGGCCGAAGGCTCCTCCAGTGAAGTTAATTGTGCTTCCTTGTGTCTCTGTGCGTTGAAAGGGGAATTTTCCTCTGGGGGAAATCACATTACAGTCTGCAGCGGCAACACACCCCCCTCGACTCTCTGCTAGCACCAGCTGGCCGAGCAGCACTGAACGCAATCCCTTCAAGAGCTTCACTAGCCTTTGCTAAAAGGATGCAACTTGGGCTCAGACTTTGGCAGTGAGGAGCTGGGAGGTGATACAATCAGTTTTACGTTGGTGGTTCTTCGTTATTTGTCACATGAAGATGACATTTTCGAAGGACTTCCAAAACAACAGGATTGCTTGGCCCACCCCCTTGAACTTTTCAATTTATGAGAACACGGAAAATTTCAGACCATCTGCTGCCCTGGTCTGCTACACAGTCAGTGTAGAGATTCAGGCACAAGACAAACGGTCACTACCTTCTGCAGGTGGTCAGATTTCAGCCCTACATCCTCCCTCTTGACTATCCAGGCAGCTGGGATATTTTGATGTTCGGATAACTCATGACCAGCCTGAACTGAGCTACGCTTTTGAGTGTCCGAGTGCTTCACAGCCAGCCTAGCTGGCAGCTTGGTGATGAAGCTCACAGCCAGGCAGGCAAGGAAAAAGTGGCTGTCTGGGTCTGACGCACCAAGAACTGAACTAGAGAAGCCAGGTCATGGCACAACAGGTTGACCATGGCATCACTGTTCACCCATCTTAGAGTATCCAGACCTGAGGCTGTATCATTCCTTACTTTGCCCCTCTATACACGGAGACTGATTTAAGAACTGTAAATAGAAACCTGGACTGGTTCAAGTCTATGTTAGCTGCCGCTTTAAAACTGTCCTGAGCTCAACTGCTTTGAGCCCACTCTAACCCTGATTTTCTTCATTTTTTGGAGAGTTGCTGACTAGTACCTTCCACAGCTCCCCAGCAAGGGACACCCATCATGCAGCAGTCCAGTTTCTACCCATTCTGCCAAAAAGAAAAATATTGTCATCTCCAGGCTTTCCTCTGTCCTACATCTGTCAGCAGAATTAGGTGAATCTGCAGTTCCTGAGATGGGTCTAAGAGCTGTTGCTACAAGCTGAGATCGTGGAAGGTCAGAGGCATGACAACTCCATCCTCTCCCTCAGTCTCCCTTACCACTGCCTGATACAGCATCTGCTCCATGTTACTGAACAAGGAGTAACATTCTGCTGCACTGTCCTCCTGTCGCCACTGCAGCTTCATCCATCCACAGTCTTCCACAGTGTAGGCCAGGGCTTGCACCATACCTCGCAAACAGCTGGATTTTCTCATGATCTTTCTGCTGAGGCAGGATTTGTCCCCATCCCTTCCTCCTGGCATAGACAATCAAAGTATAGGGACATCTGCATGGAGGACCTATGTTGTTGTACAACCACGGAGTCCCAGATCCTTGTAAATCCCTCACTCCTTGGTGCTGGAAGCACCGTGGAGGTGTCTGGAGCAATAACTCAGCAGTTTTCAGGTCCAAGGTCTTCAGCACAGGCAAAGAGAGTTTGGTTCAAGCCAAAGGGCTGTCGAGGTTAAGGAACCCCCAGTTATTACTCCAAGCTTCAGTCAGTCTGGGGCAGAGTAGAGAGCCAGGCTCTTGGTCACAGGTAGCCTTTGGAAGGTTTAACAGACCTTGTGCCAAGGAGTGATCACCTCGTCACCTGCTATAGTTGACAGCAAGCCCTTACTTTACATTTTCCCTGATAGATACAGCAACGACTGGAGGGTTGCCTGACACGGTCAGAAGACAGCACCTTCCCCTTAGCTCCCGTCTTGGCCAAACTGCTTTCCTTAGGCCAGCCTTAAGGGAAACTCCTGCACGAACCTTTCCTTGCTTTGTGTCACCTCTTTTCTGTGTTTGGACAGCACTTGGTGCTTCGATGGATGTCTCTAAATAGCTCCTTGCTGCCTATACTGCAGCTCTCATTAAAGGTTTCGATATCTCTCCAGCTCTCTGCTGGGATCTGGGCTCCTACAGAACCTCACCTCCAAGCTTCTCAAAAAGACCAAGTCAAAACTGAAACATTTTTGCAAAATCATTTGATCTGGATTTCCACCAGGTTTAGAATATTTCATTTCCTAAAAATAATCTAGAAACCCCTGAAAGTCTGCTTGGAAATTAAATATTAACTTGGGTCTAATCTTGTGACAGCATTATTTGTTCAGTATAATTTCTTCATGTTTCTGTTGAGGCGGCACACACCTCATTCCTGGTTAGTACTAACGACATATCATGGCATGTTATGACACGATGGCCAAATATATTATTTCTTTTTAACACTGTTTTAAAGCTTCTGATTTTATTTTCTGTTCTTTTCATTTCATTTCGCAAATTGGAACATTTTCGGTGTTTGATATCCTTGTTTTAGCCGGGCAACAATTTCAGACACTTTTTTTTTTCCTAAAATCAGCTGCTACCCTAATTAGTACTGAGCCCTTATCTCTTTCTCTCTTTTGGAAGTATTAAAACATCAAACTGTTTCATTAGGCCAGTGAATGTTACTGCCTTTGATTATAAAATAAAGCCAGTATGTAACGCTAATTAGAGCATTAGCCATTCATTATTGTGTCGTTTGTTTTTTGACATGTAACCAATAACGGGTCTTACAGGACTTGTTCCAGACACCGCTCATTCTCCTGCAGATTTGTCACGATAGCACGTGCGTTTAATTCAATTACAACACTAAACCATAGGAGCAGAATTTTAACGACGCTGTAGGCAAAACTAAAAAGAAATAAATTGTTTCAGGACTCCCATTCCACGGACAAGCATCTCCCCTTTCCAAGCACAGCAGAACCAAGTCCTGAAATCACTGAATTTCCCTGCGAAAGGATGTTGAATTTTAACCGCGCTGGTGGTGACGCCAGCAGTTCTGCCAGCGCGGAGACGCCTTCGCAGATCCCCATCCTTCCGACGGCGGGGGCTGCGGGACGGAGTGGGGCGACTCGGTCCCTCCGCCACCCGGGCTCCTCGCTCCCTACCGAGGGCGACAGCTTCCGTCAAGGAGCCAGTTGTTATTTTTCTTTCCCACTCCCAAAGTATTTCTGTGGTAGCCACTGAATACAAATTAAGGCAGTAGCGTTAATATTCTCATTACATTTAAATCTAATGGGCTTTTTTAATATTCAGAATCAAAGGCACTTCACCACCAGTAGTTTTTTTTATACTTTTTTTTTTTAAAAAGGAGCCCTGCATCTCATTCCACTCTTCCTCCTCCTCTTTTTTTTTTTTTTAAATTTAATTTTTTCTATTTTTATTTTAAGCCAGGCTAAACCACCAGGGAAGGGCCGTGCCTATAAACAGATGCCACTCACAGAGGGTCTGGGAGGCCTTCACATCATTAGATGATGCTGAACTTTGAACTTGTGATTCGGAGGCTGCGTTCGCGGGAGAGGAGGCGGTGGCGGCAGCAGGGATGAGGCCGGGGTGGAGGGTGGGGGAGCTTGACGGGGCCTCTCTGGTGAATTGCTGGCCTACCCAGCACAGGAACGCTCAGGACTTCAAATCGGCTCCAGCCACTTTGAAGCTCCTCTCTCTTAATCTCTCTCTCTCTTTCTCTCCCTCTCTCTCTCTCCGTCTTTTTCCCCTCTTGCATCTATGAATCATTCATGTCTTTTTTTTTTTTTCCCCTCAGAGGTTCCTTTAGGAAAAAAAAAAAAAAAAAAAAAAAA
>Ga0065711_1028038_pt1 | contig 44131 bp, 27 predicted proteins | sample Hoacrofraction12_FD_59098 | JGI IMG/M metagenome (GOLD analysis project Ga0065711, IMG submission 59098) | Hoatzin crop microbial communities from Cojedes, Venezuela - Epithelial fraction 12 v2 (version 2) | ecosystem: Host-associated > Birds > Digestive system > Esophagus > Crop | place... | reverse complement strand
CTGGACAAGGTCCTGTGCAGCCTGCTGTAGGTGACCCTGCTTCGGCTGGGGGGTTGGACTAGATGACCCACAGAGGTCCCTTCCAACCCCTACTATTCTGTGATTCTGTGATTCTGTGATTCTGTAATGTGGGAACACAGAACGAAATTGAGTCTAGGCTGAATATCAGGCCAATATTTACCAGCAGTGAAGCCTAACAGGCTGCAGGATGCTTCGGGGAAAACAGTGTGCTCTTATGTGTGGTCTCTCTGTGAGTGTTCAAAAAACCAGAAACTTGAGTATGGCCTGATAAAGGGCTGTGTTGTGCCAACAGGAATGAACAGGCATTGCCTTGGTAACAGGCACGAGCCAGACGCAGGCTAAGCTGACTCTGATGGGAACCACTTGCTGCAGGAGCAGCTTGCTTCCCTGTCTGGACAGCAAATTGTGTTAGTTAATTGATTGCAGTCTAAGGGCGGGCCTCAGCCTATTTCACAAAAACGAGTTTTATCACTAGTTTATCCAAGAGGAGGCTGAAGTTCATGGGAACTCAAGAAGCAATTTGGTAACCTGTCCATCTCCCAGAACTTGCTCTGACCTTCAGGAGTGCTGTCTCTGATCCACCTGTGACACTGCTGGTGGCATCTTGGTTCAGCCTGATTTCGGCATGTTGCACTGAAGTCCTCCCATAGCGAATCAAGTCCACCAAGTCCAGAGTGGTGGCCTGCCCTAACAAAGGGTGTCTGTTGCATTTGCTTATTAAGCCTTGTTTTGTGGCCACGGTGTCACATGGAAGAGGTGATGTTAACATCTAACCTGCCTTCTGTTAACACCTGCATGGGTCACTGGTAGCTCCCCAGTTAGCTTGCTGCTGTGAGATAGGAAAGGATGACTGGCTTCTGTGTTTTAGGTGCAGCCTGTATCTACCTACCTTCTGCAATTATTTTCTGTGAGCCTGAGAGGCCAGCCATAGAGTGCCTCAGTATGCTTAAGAGGTGGAACAAACTTAAATATCCCCTTCAATTTTGTTAGGAGGAATCCCATTTGCATGTTACACCATTATTAGCAGAGACAATGGAACAAACATTGGTATCCTGTTATTATTATGGGCATGTTAATGATATATATTTCTGCAGTCAAATAGCACTGCAGGTCTATTTCCTGTCTTAATTTTGCACTGTGATGTTTGAAATGTTAATGAAGCCAGAATTCTCAAAGGTCATCCTCTGAATGCATCGCCTTTCTGTTTTGTTTCAGAGCAGTTTAAATGAGGTTTTGTTCCTTATGTTGCTAATGATGCTAACTTTCCTGTTTAATTAATGAAGGTGTAGGAACATGTCTTTGCCCTGGTCAGTAAGTTAAATGAGAAAACCTCTGTGTTCTCCTTTAAACCATTCCTTGGCAGTTTCCTTCCACGATGTGTGTCTTGTCTCTCCTCTTTCCCCCAGCAGCCCCTACTTCTATTCATAGACTGTGTGAAAGAATGGTTAAAAAAAGAAAAAAGAAAAAAAAAAAAACCAAAAAAAAACCAACCCAAAAAACAGCAAAATGCAAATTTAGCAGAACTGAGCATTGCATTTTCCAAGGAGCCATTTATCATCCTTGGAAAGTTTTGATTCTTCACAAATAATAAAGAAAAGGACTGGTAATTGCTGTTTTCAGCTAATTGACAGAATTGTGTCATGAAAGAGGGAGAATTTCTGCATTGCCTTTGGTGATGACACTTGAAGGTTGTTTTAAACTTTCCGTTCCTATGAAATTAAGACACTGTCCCTTGTCTGTGTTAATCATTAATCCAGTAGGTGGGTTTTTCATTTGTTCTTAATACTATTAGATGACAGGGAAGTGACAAGTGTAAAGGATGTTTCCATGAACTCAGTTTGTGTGATAAAGCTCTATGGGTTTGTAATATTCACCTGATTATTGCAAAGTAGTGCCTGATTCATCTTCTGCTTTGCAATCTTTCTACTAGTTTCACTGGAAAGTAGATGGAGGCTCTTAAATATTAGATGCTTTAATGCATAACCCTCCATACAGCTTTGTAGGTGTCTTTAACACCTATCCTGGCCCAGGGGCTGTTCAGTGGTTGTTAAACACACAAACCCTCTTTGCCTAGCTTGTTCAATTTCAGAGTTGGTCGACGGCAGAGTTTTCAGCTCTGAAGCTGAAAGCTGATACCAACAGCTGCATGCTGAGAGGAGTCCAAGGCTTGTGAGGTACCCAGGGGGTGTCTGAGGAGGTTTTTGGGTGCCCAAAGCCCTTGGGCTGTGTTTGTGGTGGAACCAGATGGCAGCAAGGACTACCAGCTGATGGAGGGGACCAAGATGCTGGGGGACTGGGGCTTCAACACCCAGACTGTCTGCCCCCAGGCCCCTGTCCTGAGTCATAATCCACCCACAGAGAGTTCAGGCGATGTCAACCACCCAACAGAAAGTGATGTCCTCCGCATCCCCTGTGGCATTACCACCTGCTGAGATAGATGCAGCTACCCAGACAGATCTCCCAAGAGAATATGTAGACTTTCAGGTCTCCAGCTTGCAGGGTAAGACAGGGATTTCTACTGGTGTCTGAGGGCAGTAGTGAGAATGCCTGTGGGAGGTGCACCCAGGCAGAAGAACTGCTCAGCTTGGTGACTGAGCTTCAGGAGGAAGCAACAGGCTGAGGAGCATCTGGGAGTTTGAGAAGGATATTAGATGGTGCACCCATAGTCTGCACTCTCTGGAAAAGAAATGTCAACTAGGAAGAACACATGGCAAGGGGGATCCTGCACCCTCTACCCATCAGGCAGAAGGTAGTGACTTGAGGGACAGAGGTGAATGGATACAGGTCTCTGCTTGGGGCAGTGAGAGAAGCTCATCCTTGTTTACCTTGCCTTCCCACATGCCCTTATACAACAGATTACAGGCTCTGGAATTGGAAGGACAGGGACATGAAGAGGTGGATGATGATATATCTATACTACAGGAATCACTGAGATCAGGTCAGCCTATCCCCCACTTCATGGTCATGAACTAAAAAATAGTGGGTTATTGTCATAGTTGCCTCCTTTCTGAGAGGACCAGAAGGGCGCAGTCTGCCAGCCAGACCCACCTTTTAGGGAAATTTGCTGCCTCCGTGGGGTTCAGGTTAAAGTTGTTGCCAGGCAACTTCCTAGCCTGGTATGTCCCTCACATTATTATCTGCTATTGCTTTTTTATGTGAGTACCAATAAAGTTGCAATTGGAAGTCCAAGGGAGTTGAAAAGATACTTCAGGGCCATGCAGAGATTGTTAAAGGGATCAGGAGTTCAGTTGGTGTTCTCTATCCTCCCAATTGCAGGAAATGACATTGAAAGAAACAGGCAGCTTATCAATACCCGCCTCTGAGGCTGGTGTCTCTGGTAGAATTTGGAGGCTTTTGATTGTGAGGAAACATCAGACTTGCTGGGGCCTGACGATATTCACCTTTCTCAATAGGGGAAAAGTTAGCAGGGCTGACTGAAAGAGCCTGAAACTAGGTTCTGAGGGCTAGGAAAGGGCTAAAATCAGGCTTAATAGTGGTAAGCTATGGGATGGCATGACAGTGTTTGACGGATGGTGTGCTAGTGAGGACTTTCACTCTGCTGCATGATGCACTGAGTATGCTGGAGCACATTTGAAATATCTGTCTGCTAATGTGCGTGGTATGAGGAATAAACAAGAGGGGCTCAAAGCTTTGGCTCAGTTCCAGGGCTGCCACATTGTTGGTATAAGTGAGACTTGGTGGGAAGAGTCCTGTGATTGGGATGCTGTGATGGACAGTTATAGGGTCTTTGGGAGATACAGGCAGGTGAGGCAGAGAGGTAGTGTTGCATGTAAAGGAGGTATTGGACCGTACAGTGCTTGCAGTCGGGGATGACGTGGTTAAGAGTCTCTGGGTAAGGATTAGGGGAAAAGCTACTAAAAGAAGGAATTACGGGAAATCTGTAGATCAGTTGCTCTTATCCTTATGGGACACTTCAGTTTCCCAGATTTTAACTGGGACTATCATACAACAGACATGAACAAGTCCAGGAAATTCCTGAAACATGTTGAGGATAACTTTTTGATACAAGTGCTAAGGGAGCTGACTAGGAAAAGTGGCCTCCTAGACCTGCCATTTGTCAATAGAGAAGGTCTCGTGGGTGAAATGGTGATTGGTGGCAGTCTTGGCCACAGTCGTCATGGAATGGTTGACTTCTAAAATATTTGATATAGGAAAAGCTGTCAGGAGAGCTTCTACCCTGGGTTTGGGAAAAGCAGACTTTAGACTGCTTGAAGAACTAGTTAGTAAGGACCCCTGAGAATCTGCTTTCAATGGTAGTGGGATCCATAAATGCAGGTTGTTTTTTATGAGCCATCTTTCAAGAGTGCAGGAGCAGGCACTTCCAATGTGTCAGAAGTCAAGCAAGCAGGGCAGAAGGCTGGCTTGCCTGAACAAGGATCTCCTTCTGGAGCTCTGGCAGAAAATGAAAGTGTATGGACTTTGGAAGCAAGGTCAGGCTACACAAGAGAACTACAAAGATGCTGTTCGCAACTGTAGGGAGAAAATTTGTAACGCTGAAGCTCAGTTGGAGTAGAAGCTTACCAGTACTGTGGTGGATAACAAAAAACTGTTTTTAAAGTATGTTAACACCAAAATGAGCACTAAAGAAAACATTGGTTTATTACTTCATGAGTTTGGTCACCTCACAAATAGGGATGAAGATAATGCAGACACATTTACTGCCTTCTTTGCCTTGGTCTTTAACACCAGTGATGGGCCCTGAGACAGCTAGAGCCCTGGGTTGGAAGACTGCAGCTGGGGGACTGATAGGCTCCCAGTTGCCTTTGAACTGGTACAGGATTTGCTGCTGAAACTGAATGCATGCAAATCTATGTTGCCCAATGGTATTCATGCCAGGGGATTGAACAAGTTGGCCAATGTTATTGTGAGATCTCTCTGTTATTTACCAATGGCCTTGGGAATCTGGAGAGGTCCTAGTTAACTACAAAATTGCAAATGTTGTTTCAATTTTCAAGCAGGGCAAGAAAGAAGACCCTGGTAATTATAGGCCTGTCAATCTCACTTTGGTGGCTGCTAAAATTATGGAGAAGATTATTCTGGGACTTATTGAAAACACCACTTGAAAGAAAATGAAGTCATCAGTCAAAGCCAACATGGGCTCGTGAAGGGAAAGTCATGCCTTACTTAATATCCTTTCATGTGACAAGGTTATCCTCCTAGTGGATGAGAGGAAAGTGGTGGATGTGGGGTTTTCATTTATTTATTTCTATTTTTAGCAAAGCTTTTGATGCTATCTCTCACAATAGACTTCAGGACACAGCTAGACATGTACACAATATCATGGGTGAACAATTGGCTGAAGAGCTGGGCTCAAAGAGTTGTAACAAATGGGGTAGCATCTGGCTGGCAGCCAGTCACTAGTGGTGTTCCCTAGGGCTCTATTTTAGGGCCATTTCTCTTCAGTGTTTTTATCAGTGACCTGGACACAGGAGTTGAGTGCACAGTAAGTAAGTTTGCTGATAATACTAAATTAGGAGGAGCTGTTTATTCCCTTGAGGGTAGAGAGGCCTTAGAGAGATCTTGACAGATTAGAGCACTGGGCAATCACCAGCTGCATAAAATTTAACAAGAACAAATGCTGGTTTCTGTACCTGGAACAGATAATTCTGGATATGTGTATAGACTGAGGGACAAGAGGCTGGAGTGAAGCCCTTCAGAAAGGGATCTGGGGGTTTTTGTTGACATCATGCTCAGTCAACAATGTGCCCCAGCGGCCCAAAGGATGAACCCTATCCTGGGGTGCATTAAGCACAATACAGCTAACTGGTTGAAATAAGTGATTGTCCCACTATACGTGGCATTCGTGCAGACTCACCTTGAAGTACTGTGTGTGATTTTAGGCTCCACAGTAGGAGAAGGATATAAGAATATCAGAATGTGTCCAAAGGCAGGCAACAAAGGTGGTGAAAGGACTAGAGGGAATGAGTTATGAGGAGTGCCTGAGGATACTTTGTTCAGCTTAGAAAAAAGGAGGCTGAGGGGTGACCTAATTGCTTTCTACAGCTTCCTCATAATGGGGTGCAGAGAGGGAGGGGCTGATCTCTTTCTTCTGGTGTGCAGTGACAGAATGAGAGCAAATGGCTTGAAGCTGTGTCAGGGGAAGTTCAAGTTGGATGTTAGGAAAAAGTTCTTCACCAAGAGGGTGGTCAAGCACTGAACAGGCTCCCCAGGGAAGTGGTCATGGCCCCAAGCCTGTTAGTGTTCAAGAAGCATTTGGACAACGCTCTTAGATATCTGGTTTATCTTTTAGGTTGCCCTGCATGGAATTGGGAGTTGGACTCGGTGATCCCCATGGGTCCCTTCTGACTTAGGGTATTCTACGATTCTAAGCTGCAGCCTGGCTCCCAGTTTTTAAGCCTCTGGTATGGTGGAGCGAAAAAGAAACTGGCCAGAGTGGTAATAGGCAGATTTTAGTTTTTACTGGGTTAATCAAAATTGGAATGGAGGGGAAGAGCACAGGGTTTTAACTAGGTATTTTGTCAGTTGTACTTGTGTGTACCCATAAATCTATGCAGGAGAGGGAAGCCTGAGACCTTCTAAAGCCTAAGCTTGTTGTTATCCATGTAATTTACACATCATGATCATAATGTATGTGGAGGGCAAATGTGTGAGTGGAATTTTACCTTCTTCTAATATGAGCAACAGAGAGTTTACTTACTTCTTCCATAAAAGTGACTTTGGTCCACTTCTTTTGTTTCTCATTTCCCTACTGCGATTGTCAATGTTTTTTACCTCTACCCTAGGGCTAGAAAGTTCCTCAAATATTATTTTACAGCATGTGTTTCCACCCACATCTCTAAATTTGCATGTTAGAGCACTTCAAGGGCAGCTTTACAGGCTGCAGACTCAACTGTCATTCAGATACAGAGGACACTTAACCAAACCTCTGATTGGGTTCAGCATGTGCAGAACATGCAACCATTGCACAGGCGTTGCTAGTTTGTCCCTGTCTAGAAGATGGGGAAATATTTACCCTGTGGTGAACAGCTCTGGATACAGATATGAGAACTCTTTGGGAAGAAGTCTATGGTATTCCTAGCTCGAGAACACCCACGAGCTTAAAACCAGGGTTGTGGCCATGCTAGCCTCTAATTTAACACCACTGCAGAGGCTGGGAACCTCTTAAAATAATAGTGCAAAGGAAACCTGGGTTTTGATTATTGCAACTACAGGCAAGCTCATTCTCTAAGGATGGTATTACTGGGAAAAGCAAACAAGAATGCCTTTGGACTCGGCAAAGCTCAGGGGACAGGTTTGTGGGAATGCTTGCCCAGTGGAGTGCAGCGTTGGAGCTGCCCCAGACTCTCTCTTCCTGATGCTGGAGGGGGGAAAGGCTCTTTTCCTCCCTGCTTTTTACTGATGTTTTCAAGCAGCAATTGATGCAAAGGCTGATCTCAGCTTAATTTGCAACTGAAAATAGACCAAAATACCTACAGGCAAAGATTGTCCTCTACTAAATGTTAAATGAAAATGAGGGTTTGGAAGAATGTATGTTGCTGTATGTCTTAAAGTTTCTTATGCCTCTAGTTGCAAAGTTTAGAGCAGTATCCTCCTCTTCTCAAAAAAACGCAATAAATGCAAAGAAAAAGCCATGATGAAGTGAGGTTGGGAGAGTCTTTAAACTACTGGACAATAATGTCTGCAACGCCCCTGTTTCTGGAATTTAAACAGTTTGGCTATGTGGATGCTAGCCACACTGTGCTATTGTCCAGCCGGAAATTTCTTTAAGATTATAAATTTAGCCACAAAGTCCAGCCTTGTACCCAAAGAACCAGCACATCTATCAAGATGCATTATGCTCTCTATGGCGTTTTATTTTATTTTCTTTAAATAAAAACTGTATATTTGGTTTCATATTAGAAATCAGCTTGGAGAGAAGATTGATGTTTTCAGCAGATTTTGGTATTTTATGATATTTACAAGGCACAGAAAAGTACAGAGAGAAAACAACATGACAATAACTTTTCTCAACTAGCCCAAATAGTTAAATGGAAGTTGTTTGTAGTTCCCTTGAAATAATGTCTTTTTTGTTTTGTGAGGTAATTATGGATTTTCATGAGCAGTCCTTGCTAATCAGGTTTAATGACACTAAACCCAAATCACATTATAGTTATTTTCCAAGGCTGTGTTGGAGACATGCCACATTAACTCAAAAGAACAAAGCATAGAGATGACAACAACAACAAGAACAACAGTAAAAAGAAAAAAGGAAACAGTAGAGAAGCAGAATTCTTAGCACCTGTGGCTCTACCCCTTGCACAATGAGAGTGGCACAGTACTAGAGGAACAGGCACGGGTAAAATGATTGTTAAATAACGCTGTCTTTGAATCTTTTGGGAATCTAAGGGACTTTGGAAAATATTTACTGTTAATTTTATCTTCTTATGATGTCTAGCTGATTTAGCTAACAAAAATCCTGTGTATTGTAGGGTTGCATTATTTTATTGTAACACGCTATTGCTTCTTGCGTGCCAAGGGTAACTTTCTTCAGTTACTCAGTACCAAAGGTTATGACTGAGCCTCAGTCATGAGCTCATAAGATGAAGAAAAAGGTTAGGGATTTAAGGGGTGGAGGAAATGTCGACAAGAAACCAATGGTGGAATCTCCCACCTTTGGTGATGCGTAAGGCTTCAGCAGATGGACACAAAATAATGAAACTAGATCAGTTAGACTGGCCTTGTGGAGGACTGCAAGGTGCAGCCCTCAGCAAGTCCCATCCAGCTGGGAAGCTACTTGCTTCTAGCCTCCACAGATCTGTTGTGTCTTCCGACGACAGCGTTTGCCAAGGTAACAGTAAATGCCAGTGGGGTTGCCCACTTTCTCCCATACTCTTGCATTTACTTCTCCTTTGTGTGTGTAAAAACACATGTATTCCATCTTTTATTGAGGTTGAATAAATGTTATCGGTCATTTAACATATTAGGTACCGGCTCTCTGGGAAAGTATTGCTTTGAAAAATTGGTAATAATGGAGCCAGTGTAAAAAGAAAGGTGTTTGCCTCTTTCTTGCTAAAAAAAACCCAGAAGGTAATACAATTTGCGTGTTTTTCTCTTGGCTGGATAATAATTTTGGAAAGACTGTCCACAGGCTGTGCTCCAAATAAAGTGTTGATAGGAATTTCACTACTGAGCTAAGGAAGTGATATGATCAACCTAGAAGTATCTTAACATTCATACACGGAGTATACTTTTACATATATGTACCTTCTTAGTCCTGGTAAGAAAATAAAACAGCACACTGACACATTTGTATCCATTTTGCTATTTTGTCATGTACACTTACTACTTAAAACCCTCCTTGTCATCTTTAATATGTACGGAGGGTATAAAATAAATTACATCATGAATTTCCCTGTGCTGTAATTTTGCTTTCTAGCCTCCATAAAACACCATAAGAACTTCAGCTGTAATTAGTATGTGAGTTATTTGTGGTGTTGTAAAGCACTAACCGACTGTAACTGTTGTCTTTTGGCACTGCGCAACTCTCAGAAATGGAGAAGTGGTACAGGATGTCATCAATCTTTTCTTTGTGGTTCAGAAAAGGAATCCATTTTCTTTGAAAAAAGACCCGTTGGTCTCTGTGATCTATAAATCATTCTTTCCAAAGAAGCCCTTTGAAATATCGATTCAAGGTATTCTCACGGAATATCACTTTATAGCTTTTTCTAGGGATGGAAGATAATCCTTGTGCCTATCAAAAAGAAAGATCTGTACTATTTTTCATTGAATTTTGCAACTTTAGCAGAAGCTCTCTAATGGCCTAATATTGCCATCTTTAGTCTTGTGTACTGCAGGAAGTTAGAGCTTTTGTGTCAAAATAACATTTCTCTAATGTCCAGCAGAGTTTGAGATGACTGAAATAAAAACAGGTTGCTATAAAATAGCATTCCTTACAATGTTGAAAATCCCTAGCCCCTTTAATGAGAGACATTGTTTTTTTGTGTGTGTGTTTTTGTTTGTTTGGTGGGATTTTTTTATTTGTGTTTTTTGTTGGTTTTTAATAAAGAACTGTTTTTTCCATCGCTGGAAAACTGCTTTAGGGACCGTTCTGAAGTAGCCCTTCTATCGGAGGCCTTTCTTACAACTCAGTTTAGACATACTTTATGTTCTATGGAAGTACTTGAGCCTGTTCTGGATGTACCTGCCTGTACCAAGACTATAAGCCACTATAACTGGCTTATAGTCTTATAACAGTATAACTTATAACTTGGTAACTGTGTGGTCCTTGGTGAAGTAGCTGAAGAGGAGGTTGCCAGTTGTTGGTGTTGCTATGCTGTCGCATTCCTGTAGCTGGAATAAGCCTGTGCTTATTTTTTTTTTTTTTTTTTTCCTAAAGCATTCAAGTTTTTGAGTTATTTCTTACTCTATGAAGGACAGAAACTTTCTTCATATAATATGAAAACTGAAACTTTCTTCATATAATATGAAATACATAACTTTAAGGAAAATGCCACATACTGAAAAAATTGCCACGGGAGGCAACAGAGCAGTCACAGGGTGGCTGCCTTTCAGTGGTAAAAGAAGTGAGCAGCCCTTAAATGTGCAGAGTTTACCATTCCTCAGAGGCCTTCAGGAACCTGCTGTACAAACTAAATAATAATAAACATGTAGTTCTTTTACATAAATAACTCCTTCTGTTTCTAATCTACTGGTTTGTTCCCACAGTGACATATAATTTGCAGCATTGATCTCAAGGTATTGTTATTGATGTCTTTTGTGCAAAGGAAATGAATTTACCTGCATGAAACTACATTGTTGGAGAAGCACTCTATGGTTGTATTTACAATTTTCTTCTGTTAAGAGATTACACTGTATCTTTTTTTTTTTTCCTCCTCCATTTATCTTTGGTTGGCTGGCTCAGAGCAGCAGGATGTTTGGTGTGGGCTGCGAAACAGATTTTAGAAGTCAGAGGTACTTTTAATCCAGCCCTAACTTCTTCAGTCTGTAAGTTGCCTGTGGAAATAATATGATTTGTTTCCTTTTTTATAGCTTTCTCACAGGGACATCAGCAGTCTGTACTTCAAGCATTTCCAAAGAAGTGAGGACAGTCAGAAGAGGGCAGAAGGGGTAGTGGTGGGGGGAAGCCTACTGAAATTGCACCCTTAGTAAAGCTAAATACAATAGTCCTAAAAGGTGAGGAAGGGACCAAGATCTGAATCTAGCTGGAGGCCACACAGGACGGATGGGGTGTTATGACAAACATGCTCCTTAGCCTATATTCCCTACTGTGAGGAAAATGTGTGGATTGAAGGCTTATTTGAAGAGCAGAGCCTTCACCACAGAGTTGTCTCATCTAGAACTGTATAACAGAGTGAAAAGCCTCTTAGATCTGATCCTAGGATGAGGGGATAAAAGAGAAAAGTCACGCTTCTATTTCTGTTCACTTGTCCTTCACAACATTAGAAATGGGGAGGTTGTTTTTTAGATTTCAGTAAGTCAATTATTTCCTTGCTTTTTACTTGGCTTGTATTATGGGCGGTTTCAAGGTAACCGGCAACTACCAAAGCTTTGGTACTGTTCCCGTGGGTTTTCTCATCCTTAAAAAAGGAAACTGAACTGCTTTTGTGAGACCCAGCATCCTGAGCTGATCCTCCAGAAGATCCAGAGCAACCAGCTGCATCTCAGCCCAGCTGCATGGGCTGGCTCAGCAGCTGGTTCCTGGGGTCTGAGTGGAAGGTGAACCTCTTGATGACTGGCAGTAGGCCAAAAGAAAAAAGTCTCCTTGACCTGCAGCAGGATTTTGGGAAACGGGTTTGAACTCAGGAGAGTTCTTAAAAGTTCTCCTTAAAGAGAATTTTCCTTATGGAGCTTAGATGCCAGTTAACTTCTTTCCTCAGGATCAGCCGGCCCTGCTGAATTGCTGTGGAAATCTACTGGCTTCAGCTTCTTGTTTGACTGCCATAAACAAGGAAATCTGTATCCCCCTTGCCAGCTGTTCAGCAGAAACAACCTTCTTGTTCCTGGGCGGCTGGGTGAATGGGATTTTGGAAGTATGCTTTATGTCTTTGAAGTCTTTTCTGGCTAAATATAATTAATCTTCCAAGTGATTCAGTTCTTAAGGTAATTTGTGGCTTTCTTTTTTTTCTTTAAATCCTTTAAAGACGTGATATGGAAAAACTTCTTTGCTTCAAGATTATCCGGTGTAGTTAGAACAATGTCACTCAACTTCGTAAAGTCCTTTATAGATGTTTTTTCCTCTGTCTTGTTAAATTTGAAATCCATGATACATGGGAAAAGGTGCAAGTTACTATTTGTTTATTCTGTATTTCCCCATACACTGTATTCCTAAAACTAACCAGCACTTCTTTTTGATTTTGTGGCATTTAGGATGTGATATTGAGCAGAATTAGTTCTGTGAGGGGTTGCTGTCTCTGTGGGAAGCTCTGAGGTGCTTTCCACTTGTATCTGGTTTTCTAATTGCCTTTACAATGTAAGAAAAACTTGTGTAAACGATGACTATACAACAAGGCAGTGCAACTGTGATGTCAAATACGGATTTACCAGACGCTGTTTGATATGCTGCTTTGCTTACCTGTGTGTGTCTATTAATGAAAAAGGGAAACCACTTGCTAACGCACCTCCATAAAAGGCTTGTTCCTTGGAGGGGACTACTACTACATTATTAAGAGACAGACTGGAGTGAGCCAGTGGAGGGCTATTAAGATGGTCAGGGAATGGACCATGAGACATAGTGGGGAGGTTGAAGGACATGGATTGGTTTTGCCTTGAGAGGGCTGAGGGGAGGGATCAGGGGATCTATTAGGAGCCCTTCCATTCCCTAAGGGGGGGAGGAGAGGGGCTGTAGAGAAGATAGAGTTTTCTCTGATGTACAGTGAAAGGACAAGAGGCAATGGGTGGAAGTAGATGCAATGGAAATTTCTATGAGATTAAGGGAAAATTCTTCACGACGTAGGGTGCTTAAGCACAGGAATAGGGCCCAGAAGAGGCTGCAAACTCTCTAACTCCCGAGACTTTCAAATCTTGATGGGCTGTGGCTCCGAGAAACCTGGTCTAATTTTGAAGCTGGCCCTGCTTTGAGCAGGGGATGGGCCTGGATGACCTGCAGATGTCCCTACCAACCTGTATTTTTCTATGATTATGAAAATTTTGGTGATTTCTTTTTTTATTTTAAAAAGGCTACCTGCGGTGTTATTTTCACCTAATATGTTGTCTTTGCTGGAATATTTGCTGTGAATCCTTCTGGTCCTCAACCAGGAGCTGAATATGACTACTTGATGTCAACTCCAACTTGAGCTGTGACTTTCCAGGTTGTGTGGCTCTCATTTCCAGTGCTCAGGATAATAAAGAAACTGGCTTTTCTCTGCTTCAGTGCTTCATTTGTTTGTGGAAAACCTTATTGCCCAGATATTACTTGTATTTTCCTCATGCAAATACCTTGGTTTGGTGGAGAGCTGATTGAGAAGTCATGGGGTGCTGTTCCCTTTTGCTTGCTTGTCACTTTAAATTTTCTCCATTTAGGTTAATACTATTTCAAACACTATTCATTAATTAGAATTTGGATTGCTATGTGACATTCTCTCATGCCTTGTGTAAGCATTCATCATAATATAAATGAATGACCATACTGTTCAGTAGACTTTAATAGCCATTTTGCATAGAAGTATATGACTTTAGAAGGTGAAAGAATATTTAAGCCAGCCCTATGATAGCTGCTTATCTGTAATAGCTGTTTTCCAAGTATTTTATTTGTTTTGACTTCCTTATTCATTGGACTTGTCTGTTATTGTTGAAAGGTATCTCTTTCTTTTGTCTTTTTTTTGGTCTTGGTTTTTATGTTTCTCATGGCTCTTTGCTTTTAAGTACCACAATTTACTCCCCTATCCATGCAATCACAAAACCTTTCCCAAGTTTCTTTATTTTTTCTGACCTGTTCACGGCTAGAATCTTGGAAATGATAGTTTGATTTGTAGCCTGCTAGATCCATAATAATTCTTTGTCCACATAGCTCACATTCTTTGTCAGAAGTTGCAATTTCTTAAAAATTGCTGAATAAGTGCGTGGTGTTTTTCTTGCTCTTTCTTTGTACAGATTTCCTAGCAGGTTCCACCATTCCCTATTTGCTGTTCTTGTAGTCTGCTCTCTGTTCACAGTTCAGTTTTTCTCACTTCTACAAGCCTTTGGTATTCCAGTTGTTGTCTACTGAATATCTATTTCCATGACTTCATGAGTTATCTTCCACCTGACAGTCTCTCAGAGGGGAACTCTTTCCCTGTACCTTCATGAGCGGGAGTACCTGGCTAGATGGCTCACTTGCTGGAAGAATTTAATAGAAAGCTGTTATTTGCAGACATTTCTCCTGCTGTGTCTGAAGGACAGAGGAAGACAACTGAGCTTTCTCATGAACCTGTGAAGGCAGTTTAACAGCAGGTAGTCATGCAAAAGTCTGATTTTTGAGGACAGGAAGAGGGATTTCCATAAAAATGCAGTATGTCTTCATGGTACAGTTTAATTCTCTTTTTGTGGAGCAAGAGAGTCAGACTTTATCTTAATGGTCTGGAAACTCTAATTTTGGTTTGAGAAAATGCCTGGAAAATATTGGGAAAGGCAAAACACTGTTCCTCTTAAGTGCTTCAGGCTTATAGAAATTTTTTTTTGTCAGTATGAGTGTCCTAACTCAAAATCCTTTTTAATGCTCCTAGGAGTCCAGGAATTGCCATAAACTGCCAGATGCATGGTCCATCTCATAGTCTTTCTCACCAGGAGTATGGGCAAGAACATAATGCTACCTGTAAGCCCGTTCTGAAGTACTGCTGGCTTGGCTCATGTCCTGAGACACGAAGAGATTACATCTCTAACAGTTTGAAATAGTTAGTGCCTGTGCTTACATTGTCCTTTCTGTTAATCTTGATCTAAAAGCATGGCAATGTTTTTCACAGCTCAGCTACACGGAGATTAAGGCTTTATTTGTACATAATAATTGAAGGTTTCAAAAATATGAAATCTAATTGTTATAGCTGTGCAACCGAGGTAATGGATATCTTTAGAGAGGACCTGGTAAGTGAGATAAAGGATGAAGGAGCAGGTTGTCAGTAATCCACCGAAGGACTATGTATGGGCTGTGGAAGACCTGTATGGCTCTGTATGAGGGGAACATATAGTTTGAATTCAGAGTGTAACCTCTGCAGGTAACAGCTCATAACGTGAACTATGTCCTTGGTGGTGTTAATCACTGGAGCTTGTAAGCATGCTTTTCCTATGGGGAAAAATAATTAACCAAATAGAAAATGTGTCATAGATGATAATCAATAAGACAGTGTGCAATACAGAATACTGATAACATGCATAAGATATGGCCCATTGCTCGGGTTCTTTGAATTCAAAGTGCTAGACTGTTGGATACCAATGCTGGTTGAATCACCAGTGTTGTAATGTGTTTGCTACTTATCAAATATAACAAGAACCCCAGTATTTAACTAAAATTTGAGGTAAATTAATGTTGAGGGAATCAGATTCATTGAAAGAGATGAAATAAGAAATGGCTTCAAGCACAGTTCTTCCACAACCAGTGGGTGATCAGTTGTATTCTGGAGTGCTGACAGGCATTTTGGGGAACTAGCTGTGATAGTCTTTGAAATGGAGACACTGCTATGAACAGGAAGTAGATTGTTTTTGTTTATTTTAAAACTTGTTGCCTTCTAAATTTGTCCAGTCACTTTTTCTTGAGGAGAAATAATTGGGGTATCAGTTCTGTTTGCCCATTGTGTTTGTGTGTTAGTTCATTTGCCCTCTTTAATTTTTTTAGTAGAGAGGGATGTTGTCTTTTGGCTGACTAGGAACGTTTCTAATCTGCCATTTTGCAAGAAGGAAGGTTAGTTCTTGTCTCCTTTGCAGGGTGGCAAGTGCTGCAATTTAAGTCAGTGGAGCTGCTCTGTTGCAAAACTGCTTTATATACATTGGGAATCAAGTTAAAGGAATTCTTTCAGCTGCTTGGACCAGGCAGGTTCCCAGGTTTTGGATCCATTTGCTGCTTCATCTTTGTGTATCATAGTTCTGCAATCAGGCTTTGGTATCGGAGAAATTTCTGGAGCTCTTTTGGATTTTGTTTCAAGAAACTCTTCCCCAGTCTGAGTAGGTGTTTCTTACACAGTTCAAATTATATTCACAAATAACTTGTCTGTATTTGTATACCGCCACTGGCTCTGTGCCTCAGCATGCACCATGGTATTACAGATGAATTCATTAAAATGCTTAGGCATTCATTGCTGACATTTGTTCTGTTTAATTGAAATAATTTCTCCACCTTCTAAACTTAGCTTTTATGACACATCAAAACTTTGGAACATTCTCTTTTCAATTATTTATGAGCCTTACAAGTTATTTCTTAATTTCTTGTTTAATTGTCCCAGATCACGTTTTTGTGTATGTATTCATATAATAGCATGCCCTTCATCTTAAGAATGCTGCCTAACTTCTAGCTTCCTCAAAAATGCATCTCCTACGAGCTGTAGAATGAATGTACAACACAGACTACTCTGTTAAAATGCACAGACCAAGGTGATGTTATGCTTTTGAAACAGGAGTACTTTCAATTAATATGTGTTTCTTTGTGCTGTAACCTCTCCACTGCTGCAAGTAACCTAGCGTCTGGAGCTGTCTAAATGCGGATTTGTAACTCCACTACATTAGAACGACAGAAAATGCAGGGCACATTCTGTCTTCACTTATGCTTTTTCCAATTTTCTGAAATCATGGAGGCTTTCGTGGCTGAACCTGAGCTTGATTACTTACTAGCTTGCTGATATATATGCCTGTTCTACCATGATACATCCATTCTGAGAGTTTGTAATTGAGCTGGAACAAACAAGGAAAAGAGGGTAAGGGTTTATTGACAGAACAGCATGTTTAGTGTTCACAGACTTCGGTGCAGTCTTGTATTATCAACTGAAACATTGCTTCCCCAGCATATAGCTGCTCTCTGGCTGTCTTAATCATTTTGCATTCTAACCTCTAACAGCGCCTTCAATGTGTTTAGTAGCAGCAGGGTCACTCTGTAAATAAGTCTGAAGAAACATATCTTTTTTTGTTGCATTTGAGGGTGAAGAAAAAACCCTACTTCTGCAGCATAAATAGGTTGTGCCTGAACGCAGCAAACCTAAAAGGGTGTTGAGCTTTTTAAATATGGGAGTCTCTTCCCAGATTTCTACAGGCAAGTCCCTGATGAAGAGCAGCCTGGTAAAGTTCATCTGCCTACACAAGTACCCTGTTCCCGAGAGCTGCAAGGGCTCATATTTTTTTCAGGTTGAGAGACTTTTTTTTCCCTGACTTTTTAAACTTAATTTGCCCAGCCAGCCACTTGGGAGGCTGGAGATAGCACTGAGGTGACTTGCAAGCCCATGTTCTCAGAACTGCAAACGTCTCTGCTGCTCATGCTGAAGTGTGCACCTCTCGGGAGCCCTGGTCAAGGCACGTGCTTGATTTCAATTTTGGTGCAGAAGTTCTCAGTTTCTGGGACTATGTTCTTGAGAAATAAGAGGAGATTTTTTTGTAGTGTTATAACTGATGATCAGTGTTAGAACTAATACCTTTGCTGTGGGCTGGGCAAGAGAGCTTCAGAAATAGCACAGGGTTATTGTTAAATGCAGTGAAAATAAGCAGTGTCTTCTAAAAAAGAAAATAACTTGCAAGAGTTCCTGTGGAGATGTCTATTTTCTCGATCTTCGTGTAAGTGCGCAGTATTAGCGTTCATAAAAAGATCTTGGTGCTAATCCTCCTGTAGGTTCCTTTGAAATATGTTTAACATTTTTTTTTATTATTCCCTTAAAAGTTTTTAGCATGCCTCCTACACTTCTTGCAATGAACACATAGTCTCTGATTTATTAATTCATAATATGTCCCAGAAATCAGTTTAACTGATTCCCAGCCATCAGTCAGCATCACTTTTTCTAATATTTTTCAGAATGGATTTCTTTGAAGCCCTGTTTTGTAGACTCTGGATGATATCTCTGTCTCTCCCTTCTACAGGAAAGTGAATCTATCAGTTTTATTATTTAAGATTGAAGGGTGCATTAGTAAAAGCCAGAAACCTACTTTCCGTATGGATATTGAGATGTTTTTCAGAAGCTGCCTTCCACTCACACATTTTAACTCTTAGAAATAAATGTAATGATCAAGAAAGGACAAACAACACTAGAAGCAATATTTAAGTCCAGGTCTGTGTAGAAATGCGAGGTCTGTAACCACAGAGTATGCTTTCCAGATAAATCTAAACTGGAAATCTTATGCCTCGAAGGCATGCAGTGCACAAGCCTGATGCTAAGACTAGATTTATCTTGATATGTTGTCAGGCAAGCATCTTTCATCCTGCTATTTCATGTGTGTCCTTCTCCTAACAGTACTCCTAGTTACCTGTCCTGAGGCACTGGTCTCTGCCGAATACAGAATGTGTTGATTCGCATTTCTTCTCTGTGGCATTACTGAAGCCTATGTGGAGGGATGTAAAGGTAGTGTTTGGTATACCACTTCAGTCATAAAGCGCTGCCTGTACCGAAGCAATCTAGTGGTCTCTGGCACCTGGGAGTGATTCAGACCCTCCCCCAGCCAAACCGGTCCAAACCTACACCTGAAGCTGAAAAAGCCCGGATGCAACTAAGAACAACTTGCATCTCCTATGGAGCAAATCAGGGAAGAAGCACTGAAAACAAGTTGGTCGGCAGTGCATTATACCTAAGCTAGAAGTATTTAAAGAAGCAGCCTGGAATCTGCATTCCAGCAAAGAAAGTGAGAGACATGAGAGATTTCTGATGCTTACTCCTACACTCTGGGCATGAAGATGAAGTTCCCTTAAGTTGACCTGATTTGGGTTTGCTTATGGAAAAGCTGTGTTACCAGACTTTTCTCACTATGCACTGAGACAATTAAGATTGCCCACATTTTAAGTCAAGTGGCTTCCTACCATTTAGCAGGAGTTTGCAAAGCCGTAAATTAGTTACATCCTTGGGTGTGAATGAACTCTGTTTTTCCTGGGGGTGTAAGTCAACAAGCAAGGCTCCATTTCACTGTCTCAGAGTAAGATGGTGCCTACAGCTTTGTGTGTTTTCCCTGAGTGTGTGGGGTAGATGTGGAATTTATAACGAACAGCAGCACTTTAAAGTTATCTAAGAGGCAGATCATGTATTGGCACTGTGGTGAACTTGAGCAAGCAGTTCACAGCTACCCCGTGCAATTGAGTCATCACCATGTTGGAGCGCTAACTGCTGCGCTCTGTACAAACTGTTAAACAGGCAAGTTAAGACTGCCGATGAGCGTAGGCAATTTGGGAGTATGAAAATGTGTGCATCAGCATCTCTAAAATAGGAAAAGAAGTAGAAGCCTTGAGTCTGGAAAAGTTTTACAGGTAGGCAGCACCCACTTGCTTTAGTCAAGACTACAGGAGAAGACCTGAAGGTGACCTGCAAGGGTTTGCTGCTTTACCAGGTATAAAAAGAGGCTTGAAGCCGATGTGTGTGTAATAGCATAACAGTAACTTAAAGATCTGAGATAAGAGAGCACACTGTTCGTACTTGCTAGTGAGGTGGAGGAAGCCACAGCTTTTGGATGAGCAGAGACCTCCCAACTCCCTGAGGGTAGGTCTTAGTTCATTTAACCATTCAGTAGGAATCTGTACTAATAGAGTGCAGCCCCTTTCTTCCTGCTAAGCAGAGACTGACCGAACATTACAACAAATTTCAGCCTCTTCCTGTTTTTTTTTTTTTTAATATGACTGTGACTAAAAGGAGCAGATCAGCCTCGTGAGTGTCCCAAGAGGACAGAGTTCAGAGGTGTAGAGTATGAAGAATGGCATCTCGCTTTTCATCAGATGTGTCACTGCCGTTCAGAGGCAGATTGTGGCCTTTGTGAAGCCCAGTGGAAGATATGTTGTGATCTCTGGTACAACAGGTAGATAGACAGTGACAGAATTTAACAAATATTTAGCATCACGAAGCCTTCGTTAGCTAATGAAATGAGATCAGTGTTGAAGAAAGACAAACAGGAATGGAGATTTGAATAGCCCAGGTTCTCCTCTGAAAAGGAGAGCAAGGACACATGAATGTCAGGTAACGCACTCTTTGTATGGAAAGACATTTCTGGATGATGTTCTGAAAGCAGATGTTGATAGCTGATTTGTTTTCCAGGCTGCTCCTACCCTGGATAGTTTCATTTTAACAAGACCCGGGTACTTGCTGGTACTAAGATTGCTGGGTCGTTTATGCCTGAGGGAGAGTCCCAGTCTCAGTATTTGGGCTGTGTGCTCTACATGCCGTGTGGCTGTCAGCATTCAGGCCCATGACCTTCTTCTGACGCACCCAATCCTGTGCTCTGGAAAACACACACATGAGCACCTGCTACTACACAGAGTTCGTAGAAAGGACACATGAATCACATAGACTTTGTTATTGGAAACTGTGGTCTTTGCCCTTTGCTTATTTGTTTATAAATGTTTCTGTACAAGAGCGTGCTCTGTGCATGTCTGTGTCTTGTTTATAAGTGAAAAAATCCAATCTCACTTTATGCTCTAACTTGTTTACTCGCGGAAGGTGGTGTGATATAGGTGCTAAGAGAGATACATCCATTGTGAAAACAAAATGAAAAGACCCAGATGTGATTGAATACTTTCTTTTTGTGATTAAAGCTTTTCCTACTGCATTATCTTCAAATCAAATTTACAGTCAGGTAACAGGGCAATAAATGCCCTAAGCAAAGCCTAGGGGCACTTACTAGGTAATCTGTTCATAACAGTCATAACTTTGGATAGTACCATACACGACACTAGTATTAGGTGGTCAGCTAGTAAAGGGTATGGTGTTGCTATAAATAAAAGCCTCAAACCCAAAACAGCTTTTAAATCTAAAGTCATTAGAAAGATGAGTTAGGACTTTCCATGTAATCATTAACACCAGGGCAAAGTAGATGGAGTACACTGTGACTAATGCTGTAGCTGGTAAGCACCAAGTGTAAACGGTGATGTAAGAGGCAGAACAGGAGAATTGCATGCAGAGGTTTGGTTAGTAGTTCAGGTTGCTATGAAAACTTGGGTATAAGGATGATGGAGAGGTACTGGAACAGTTTTTACTCTGTGATAACAAGATGAGTCATGCTAAAAAAGCCTTTGGTTTTCCTGGTAACTGCGCAACCAAACAAGCTTCACATTTTTCCAAATCAAAATTACTGTAAACAAGCTTGCAGGTGACTAGTAGAAACCTGCGTTTATGTAGGAAAGCAAGCATTAGTAGCCACTAAAAACACTGCCCTGAATGTGCAGATGCAGTTGCATTGCCAAATGTGGAGAACTTTGGTGTTTTACGGTGGAGTGTGTAGTTTTTCCATGCGCATGTGGTGCTCTTCTGGTGAAATACCACTGAAATGTCTTTTCTCCTTTCCTTTTCAAAGGAAGGGCAAGAAGTATGTGTCATATTGACATATCAGCACTTACACAGGGCTGTTTTCCTGGGATAGAATGCTAATTAAATTTGAATCAAAAAGAACTTGAACTCACCTTCTGTTCGGTGAGGCATATAATACGGTGAAACTAATAGTTAGCCTGTGAAGAATGGTACTTCTGTAAGAAGGTTAGTATTCTGTGGTGGGAAACACTCTGAAATTCCACAAAATAAATTTGAAAAGTATTTTACAAAGTGTAGTGGGTGACAGGTTGGTCTCCATTTCGGTCTTGGTGAATACAGAATGGTCCACACTGCGCTCTTAACATTAGGTAGTCTTACAGGCTACTTCTAGACCTTATTTAAAAATATCATGGAAAATGGGAGAAGTGGTTATAAGTGGTGGCAAGCTCAGATCATTGAATCCAGATTCACCACTTCCTGGGGAGCTGTGCAATACAAAGATGATGTTTCATTACCAGCATAGTCTCCACCATCTTCAGGAAAGAGTGGGCTTGTTGTCCATGTAACAGTGGATCATGGAAGGAGGAAATTTCAGGAGAGATTGAGATTGTTGATTTCTTAGATACTTATACCTTTAAGGAGGCACTTAAATTTAAAAAATTTCAGCTGTGTTCCCCTTTTTAAGAGTGTGTTGTTGAATGATGCAGGTATCCTTGCTCTTCTTGGTGTGCAAGCCCCAGAGAACCCCCTTGTAGTTCCCAGCCGTTGTACTGCACAGGGAATTTCAGTGCTGGACTCTGCTTGCAAGTGTAAATTCAGTGTCCAAATTCTTGCAACTTTCTTCCTGGCTCAGGATTGCATTTCTCCTGTGTGTGCGCACACACCTTTCTCAGCTCCGTTTGTTGCTCAGCTGATAATGACAGTGTTTATTTGTGGAAGCCCTGGTGCAGGATAAAGGAAGCCACAGAAAGTAACATTGCATCAAAGCAAAAGTTTGTTGGGCTGTACAGTGCCCACAGCAGGTGTTGCCTGCCTTGGATGCATCACATGGATAGGTGACAGGATATCAGAGTTTCCATGTTCTTTGTTGGACTACTTGTTATGAGTTACTGACTTGGCTATATTGCAGAATAGTGGTGGGTTCTTTTTCCTGTTTCCATTTTCTTTTCTGTCCTCTTAGCTGAACTCTTCTGAGTGTGTGGAATGCAGTGTATTATCACTCGGACCTATCCAAAGAGATGCAGCCTTTACAGCCAGAAAAATATAGTTCTTCAAGTGCCACTGATGTGGGGAGAAAGCCATTTGTGCTTTACAACTTATTATTGTCGACCATGGAGCAGCCTTGATTAGTCTGTGTAATGCAGGCAAATTCTTCAGAGAAGAGGAGATTCATGTGGAATCAGGTTAAATGTTCATAATAGACTCTTTCATCTAACCAGGCAATAGTAATAAACTTGTAATTGTTGTATGTGTATTTCCAGACAAGTCAATAATTTTCTTCCATAACCACTTAGAATTACATGTGGCCACTATAATGAAAAGGTTTGTTCTGGTTAATCTTCAGCATGTAGCTTTTAATCTCTCATTGAAGATTGAACTATGATGCTTAATGTGGTTCTTGAAAGGGACACCCTTGTTATGTTTCGCTGAAAGAAAGTGCTGTACTTCAAATCTAAAAGTGGATTAAATTAAACTTGACAATGCTACTGTGAAGAGAGAAAGTAGGGAGAGACCAGGATCATTGAAGTCATCGCTGGAAAGCAGCACAGCTCTTCATCAGTGCCCTGGTAATTTTGCTATAATAAGATATGGGCAGAAACTCCCACTTAGCCTCAGGCTCTTTAATTGCTCAATAATTTTTAATTCCTCAGATGAAAAAGGTTTGTGAATCTGCATAGATGTAACAGAGCAAAATATGTCCTGCTAAGCTCCTTTTCACATGTCTAATTTAACCAGCTTCAGCAAAATGTCCAGTCACCTGAGAAGGATGCTCTAGGTATCAGTAAAGCTACAAGCTTCAACTAATTTTGTAGATGCCAGTTTAAATTGTCCTGTGTTGTGGGTTGACTCTGGCTGAATGCAATGTGCTCACCAAAGCCACTCTATCACTAGTCCTTCTCAGCCGGACAGGAGAGAGAAAATATAACGAAAGGCTTGTGGGTCGAGAGAAGGCCAGGGAGCGATCGCTCACCAATTACCGTCACAGGTAAAACAGATTCTGCTTCAGGAAATTAGCTTAATTTATTACCAACTACATCAGAGTAGGGTAATGAGATATAAAACCAAATCTTCAAACACCTTCCTCCCACCCCTCCCTTCTTCCCGGACTCCAGTTCGCTCCAGATCTTCCTCTGCCTCCTCCCCCCGAGCTGCGCAGGGGCCGGGGAGTGGGGGCTGTGGTCAGTTCATTGCACCTTGTCTCTGCCGCTCCTTCCTCCTCACGCTCCTCCCCTGCCCCAGCGTGGGGTCGCTCCCACGGGCTGCAGTCCTTCAGGAAAAGGCTGCTCCAGCATGGGTCCCCCATGGGGTCAGAAGTCCTTCCAGCAAACCTGCTCCGATGTGGGCTCCTTTCTCTCCACAGGTTCTGCCAGGAGCCTGCTCCAGTGCGGGCACTCCATGGGGTCACAGCCTGCTTTGGGCATCCACCTGCTCCAGCGTGGGCTCCTCCATGGGCTACAGGTGGAAATCTGCTCCACTGCGGACCTCCCCAGGCTGCAGGGGCACAGCCTGCCTCACCATAGTCTTCTCCACAGGCCGCTCTGCTCTAGTGCCTGGAGCACCTCCTCCCTCTCCTTCTTCACTGACCTCGGTGTCTGCAGGGTTGTTTTTCTCTTGTAGTCTCACTTTTCTCTCCTGCTGCAAAACTGTCCAGGCTTCCCCCCCCCCTCCCCCTTTCTTAGACATGTTATCATAGAGACATGAGACACTACCACCATCGCTGATGGGCTCGGCCGTGGCCAGGGGTGGGTCCGTCTTGGAGCCAGCTGGTGTTGGATCTTTTAGGCAAAGAGGAAGCTTCTAGCAGCTTCTCACAGAAGCCACCCCTGTAGCCCCGTCCCCCCCTCCAGCTACTAAAACCTTGCCACGCAAACCCAATACGTACTAATAAATTTACAAGATAAGAAGGACAGAGGGAAATGGAAAATACCATGCTTCATGCTTAGGATGTGCAAAACTATTCTGAGTTGTTGAGAAATTTGGAAGGCATGTGTTGATGTTATGATGTTATGATTTTTAATGAAATCTTCAGAATTCACAGCATCCTGGCAAGTCCCACAAGAGCATCTGGTTGTTGCCAGGACTTGAAACAACTGACTCAAAGTGTCTGGCCTTGTGGTAGCTGTGGCCTTGTTCCTCGCATCAACTTTTTGTGCCTGAATGGGTAGGAGCAAGATGCTTTGGAGGTGGAGATGGGAGCCACATAAACTTTAGAACAGTCAAGATTTGATTCAGAGCAATTCGTTTTGGACTGAAGGATTTGAAGGCTTTGTAAGGATCTTTATGCAGTTCTAGTGAAGAAACCCATGCTTGGAGCCTGCCCTAAACACCAGAATGAAGGCTTCTGGAAGCTAGTACAGAGCAGGCTTATATGTTCAGGGTTGGATATGTTTAGGTGTCTGTAGGGTATCCAAATTCTCATTATGGAGAGTTATGGCTTGATTCACTTGCCTACACATCTACAAGTGGTCTTACTTGACATGACCTAAAATATCCTACCTGACCTTCAGCTGTTGCTCCAGTTCTGCTGTGTGGCTGTCTGGTATCCCAGAGAATCTCTAAGGCTGGTAGGTGACCCATGCTTTGGCATCAGGTTCAGGATATACCTGCTTCTTGAAGAGTAAGGCGAGAAAGGCTGTTTATGCCTGCTGGAGGCTGAAAGGTGTTGGCATGATTGCTCTTCCTTGATAGTTTTATGAAGGAAGAACATCTCAGTTCATTGGGTTTTGTATTTATGTAGGTCACCTGGAAGATTTGTGCCAGTGACACTGATTCCCTGGCTAGGCTAGACAGTCATTGGTAGTGAGCTGGCTAGTTCTGTGTCCTTCCATATTTTGACCATCTGTGCTCTCTGGGCAGCTGTGTGACATTTTGGTAGATAGCAGCATGAAAGCCACGGCAGTCGTTCTTCCTTCTGAACATGTTGGCCCATTTGATTCTTGTGAAGCTGAAGCAGTGTCTTTATGCTCACTTTTGAATGGAAAGGTTTTGCATACCTTTTATGTCTGCGCCTGGGCTTTAGGTCAGATGTTTTGCGCTCTCAAGATCTCTTTCAGGAACTGTGGCAGAGTACTTTGTGTTAAGTTTTTCTTCTATTGGGACTGTTGAACATTTGGAACTGCAAGAAAATGCCATTCTTGCTCTGCAGGCGAGAATCCTGAGGCTGGGGGCTTCTCAGTACATCAGCTCCAGTCATGTGTAGTTATTATCTGTAGTTAAAGATAACTGTGTCTCTTTTATTAAAAACATCATGAATAATGTGAAAGTTAATAAAGAAAATACTGTATGCTTGCATGTGACACTAGGACAACTTGTAATCTGTATTATTAATGTTATATTGAGAATCCCAATAAGCAAATTGTAATGGTTTGTTATAGTTTTTATCTTAGTAGGAGCAAGGTGAACAACAGATATCAAATATCACTTTTTCAGAACAGTAATTATTCTTAATGAAAACTTTGACTTTGTTTCTTGACCGTCTTAAAGTATGCATCTAAATCTGTTTTTTACTCATTCTGTTATCACCAGAAATGCAGTGTGGTTAAACATAAAGTACCTTCAGAAGATAAAACTTTACTGAAGTCTTACATGTGTCCTTGATGTTGGAACATTTTTATTACCAGTTTATAGACCCTTAAAATGTCATTGTCCTATAAGATTAATTGCTCTTGCAACTTCAGTAATGACAATTATCTGGCCTGTTTTGTATTGAATTAAGACATTGTATACTTAAGTATGTCATATTCTGCTTCCATTTTTAAATACTCTTACGTATGTTATAGAAAACTCTTTTACGCAGGTTTTTCAAAGGCTGCTGTAACTTCTAAATTGTATCTGGCTTCTGTTTGTTTACTTGCAGAGGCGTTAGAGAGAGGTCTAAATGTAAATGATATTGTAATGTACTTGATGCCTCACTAAAATATGGGTCTTGTCATGCTCAGCTGTTATCCCTTTTCTCACCCTTGTACCATTCTGCTCTTTTAGCAAAGCTGAAGAGGGTATTTACTGCTCTTAACAGCTTGGGTGTGAAAAGGGACCTCTAGGGAGTCCTAAACCAACTCATTTATTATCATCTACTTTAAAACAATAATGCAAGGGCAGTTACGTCTTCAGTATGGGTACATAGGGGAGGGAAAGAGATCAGAATGCAAAATTTTGTGAGGTGACATAATCGGTTGTCATGGCATACTGGCATATTAGCATCAATGCCCTCCGTAGGGCCATTTGCCTGCATGCATTTCTCCTGAGCGTGATGCAGATATGGTGTTTGCAATTGCCCGCAGGGCAGCTTGGCATGTAACTACTTGCTATATATGCACAGAAACTTAGCAGAGTGCACAAAATGCAATTTGTGGATGCATAAAAGCATGCGTTGAGAACATAATTCCTTAGGAGCAAGTGTACTGATCATTTGACTCAAATTGTTTCTTAATTGAAACGCAAAACAGCTCCTCTTTAAACTTCAGACTACTTGAAATCATGTCTGGTAGGAAATATATAAACTGCATCTTCGAGGAATAGTATATCTACTATTTTTTCTACTAATAGGTGCCATTTGGATTAACAAATAAGGATTCTCCTGACAGCAGCATTATCTGATAAGGTTATCGAATTCTTCAAAATTAAAGAGAACTTGACAGTGGCACAAATCCGATGTTATTGCTGCACATACAAATGTTTATTTGTTAGCCCAAGTGGTTGACCATTTTTGCACAGCTGAGGAATTCTTTTCTTTCAGGATTTGGTAATAATTCAGCAGTGCATTTGACCAGATTTGTGTACATAAATGGCTTCAGTAGCACGGGAATATGTTTCTCATCTGGGGCTTTCTATCATGAGAACTTTGTCTTTTCTTTTGGCGTGGGGCAGGGTAATTTCAAGTCGAGCCTTCCTTTGGTAGATTCACAGATACGTGTGTTTCACCTATGATTTTGTTAAAATAAGCATAGATCTGAGATGTTAAATTTCAGTCTTGACTAAACCCATGTCAAATCTGAGGTTTCTGGACCTTGAGTTTTTTACTTTCATTTTACTACAGAGTAGGGTTCAGTCTTAAAATCCCAGTTTTGATCCTTAACGTTTGGGCAGTGTTCGGCACTAGACTTTTTCATATAACCCTGCCTTTGTGGTCTCAAACAGAGCCATTACACTAGTGGCTATGTTATGTAGCTAAGTGTAAGTACTCTGTATGTGGGTAATACCTGGGCTTAATAGTTTTCCTTGTTCACAGCCTTATCAAGCATAGCAATAGCTCCTGCATGTCAAAAGCTTTTACCTAGGGAATACCGTTTGTGCCTTTCTCAGGAAACTTCCTCTTAACACTGAGGTTCCCAACCGGACAAAAATGTTTTGCATGCATTTCTGGTTTCCTAGTGGAGCAGTTGGTCACTCCAACATCTTTTTGGGCCTTGAACTTTGAAGAGCTCAGTTTCCTTATGGTTGCTTTTACAGGAACAAAAAGATCAGGAAAAATACCCACCATCACCCCACAGAAGATGTGCATTAGCACTCCATGCATAATATTAACTTTCTGGGCCGTTTCACTCATTTAGCAGTGTTTTTCAATGTTTAGTAGGTGGGAGTCAGAAGAATCTTGGTCCTTCTTGTTTCGAACAGTTCAGGATTTAGTACAGTCTAGAAAAGATATCATGGTCATTCCACTGTGGATCATGAAGAAAAAGGCTACACACCTGTGTGAGTGTGACCACACTGGGACTTGGAGGCCTGTAGTGAGTGGAGCTTAATCAATGGTGGGCAGGTCCTCCGGTCCACACTATTTTTGGACCATGAGAATTCAGTTTATTATTAACATATTTTAGAAAAATAATTAAGGAATGCTTATCGTCGTTGATGCATTTTTCATCTAAGTATCCTGTGGGGCAAAAGCCCAGGGTATTTAGTTCATTCCCAAAGGGAGTAGAACCAGTGAAACCCCAATCTGCATTCATGCTTGTTGGTGGAGATGGTCAGATGCTTGGGGATGAAGAAATTGCACTTGGAAGACTCTGAGAAATATTTGCTTCTTTAGACAGTCTTTTGGACAGGACTTTATATATTATGTCTAGAAAAATGCTATAGCTATCCTCATCCCTTTACAACCTCTCTTCAGTAGTACTGGCTTTGAAAGGTACAATCTGGCCCTGCTTTATATGCATATGCACATTGTTTCTAGTCTAAAAAAGCGTGCTGTGAGTAAAAGCAGTCACAGGGTAGGATTCATCTGCCTACAACTGAGTTTCCTTTACAGTCAGTGGGGATCAAACCAGGACAGTCAACAGATTCTGGAGTGCAATTCCTGCTATCCTAAAGCAGCACTTACATGGGTCTCATACACCATGCCTGAGAAGCCTATTTCTTTCCACTGATTTTAGAGGGAGAGTAGGTGACTGTGTTAGTCATCGACCCTGTAGATACTGAAGTTTGGTGACATGTGTCCCACCCACTGTGTCAACGGAGAGCAGTTCCTACAGTGGGGTGCCCCCAGTTACAAGGATACAGCTCTGCCCTGCTGAGGGCTGGGCTCTTCTGCAAGCCCTGACGTCAGAGTTCATTAGTATGAATGTGGAGTCCCCAAATGATTTAGAAGGCTGTACTTGTGCTAATAGTGATGTGCTAAAATTAAACCGTTTGACTTTACATAAAAGAGTGTTTTGTCAAATGGGCCTTTTTTTGTAAACCTAGAGCAAGTTAGTGCTGTTTTGAGCAGGGGCTGGATTATGTGACCTCCAAAGGCCTGCTCCAGTCTAGTTTATTCTATGATTCTTCTGCCAATAAGTCTTTCTACAGCACGATTATTTAGTGCCAGATTCAGAATCGGTCTGTGTTTAGACAGCTATCCAGATCACAAAACAACTCGCAGTCTCAGGTGTGAACCCTATCACATATTCTGACCTACTGCTGAGGCCAGATGAGGAGCTCTGATTAGCTTTTCTCCTCGAGATGAGGCTGGATCTTTGTAGATACCTAGAGCATTGCTTTGCAGTGCTAAATTAATTTTTTTCTTCTCTCCTCTACAAAGAATAAATGTATAAGTTAGAGGGTAAGAAGATGGTTTTCTGTTCTGCTAGGAACATTTTTATAAGACTTGGCATGAGTATCCTGGGAGTCTGAGCTAAAGATGGTGAACATATGGGAAAGCCCAGGAGGAAGCATACAGTTTTAGTTTTCAAGCCTTGCTCTTGGATTGTTACACCAATGTAATGAAAGGACATTAAATGAGCTGAGGTTATTAAACCCTAAAGGTTACTGAGTCCTATTGGGGATCACATACAAAATGTAATTAAACCAAGTCCAGATAGTTTAATTTCTAGCTGGAGATTTGTGCAACATAAGCAGATTCTTTTTCCAGTTCTGAACTTTATTGAAAATCAGCTTGTTAATTTGCTTTTTTTTTTTCAGTAGTAACTCAATAGACACTGTCTAGGCCCACTTGGCTCTAGTGAAACAGTGAGTACCAATGTCAAAGTCATGGTTCAAATCGGATCAAGTATCTGGGAAGATAGATGCTTGTGTACTGTTATTAAAATCTCACTCCTCCAAAACTATGTAAAGTCTGCAAGGAGATATCCTCTGAGGCTTTGGCTGTGTATTGTTCCAGACGGTCCATTGCTGGTGTAATGCTCTCCATTATGGTGTGAGAGGGAACAATAGCCTAAACTGCTAATTCTGCTTATTAGGAATAGGGGATTACACTTATTAATGTGGGATTGTTTCCATCCAAAATGTTCCAATTTAATTGTAACATGAATGAAATGATTTTAGCTCTTTAATTCTAAGAACACTAAATATTCTCTTAAAAAAGGAAAAAAAAAATTATAACTGGTCATCCTGAAATCCCAAAGTTTTGTGGGTTTGACTTAACTTCTAGTGTCAGAGTCAGTTGTTGGAGTGGTGTCTCTTCTGCTTTCATCTGACTAGCTCAGCTGCTCTTTGACAGTTTGGCTCTACAACATGTTTAACTCAGGCACGAAACTGGTCTAAGGGGTTCAGCTCCCTGCTGCTGTAGTTTGCAGTTCCGTGCTGGAAGTTAACTATCAAAATTACTCAGGTTAAAATGATGAATCCTACCCCTACCAACTTATTCCTTGGACTATTTCAGTGACCTGTTTGACATCACGGCTTCACACAAAACTGCACATTTCTGTGCAAAGCAGGATTTGGATGTGTCCTGTGGCCACTCTGGAGCGAGGGATTCTTCCCCTGAGTGATGCCATCCCTATTCATGCTGAATATCTGAAAGTCAACTGAGAGAGCGAGGGAATAGCTGCCTGCCTAGATGACTTGTGCACACACTTACTGGGTTCGATTGACCCAGGACGACCAGGCACTGTGACAGGGTACAGCTGGGGACTGCAAAAGACACGTTTTAAAGTCCCCACAGTCAGGAGAGAGACTCAAACCTAAGACTCCCACACCTTGGGTCGTTGCCTTGACTATTGGAGAAGATGGAGTGGTACTACAAAAACTTTAAAGTTTTGAATTTAGAAATAATTCTGGGATAACTGAAGCTGCTGTCTTAGGAAAGCTTACTACTGGCTCTCAATTTTTTGCCTGCTACGCCTGTAAGAACCTGAAAACGAGGAGTCATAGGACAAGGAGGAGGAAGAGGAATGTGTTTTGGGAGAGAGGCGATTTCTTTCTTAACATCCAGCCACCGGACAAACAAGGTTGCTGTGCCTTGGGAAACTAGGGTAGAGGAAAACTTCGAAGAGATCTACTTTTCTGCTGGGAAGTAGTCGTGTTTGAGGGTTTAGTGATGCTTTACGGATTGTAGGCAGGCTGGGGTAAAAGCTGTTTCAAGGACTGAATTCAGGGAGAACAGTTCATATGCAGAGGGAGGAGGATGTGAACCTTTCTTTTTGCTACTCTGTAAGTAGGGGTGCATCTTCTTGGGCTGTGTAGGAGTGTGCTACTTAGGTGAGTGGCTGTGTCAAGTCAGGGAAGCGACTGCTTTAGAATACTTTTCCCCCTTTATCAGTGGCCAGAAAAAAACCCCAGACAAGGAGGAAGCTTCCGGCAATGGGTGACAGCAGCCTCGGTATGCAGAATGGCCCAGAGAAACTGGCTCAGCAGCAGACCTGTATGTGGGAGTCAGCCAATGCTCCTGCATTAATTAATGAGGTGAGGAAAGAAACGGAAATGCTTGTTCTCCAAGTTCATTCTCTATGGAAGATTTATCTGGAAAAGCTTCTAAGTAGATTTAATGAAGATCTACACACTGCTGATAAGATTTTGTTCATAGAGTTCTGGGCTACTTGAACAGAGGTCCTAAAAACAGAGTAGAGTAAGCGATAACAGGTTTCCCCCATTGGTTATTTCAGGTTTTATTTATTTCTTAGTGAGTGAAAGTCCCATGGAGTTGAGGGCAATGTTTGAGCCAGTAGTTCTGTCCTCCCTGGGGGCTGCTCCCTGTGGGAGTGTATTGTGAGGAGGAACTGATGAAGAAATGGGGATTAGAAAACCTGATTCCCTCCCAGGAGAGCAGTTCTGGTAGTTTTGTGTTGAAAAGGTGCATGTTAACATGGGCCAATGTATGAATTTGTTCCATACCCAAAATGTTTCCTTAATGCTGCAACATGCCAATGATTTGATTTAAAAACAAAACATAAAAGGTGATGGTGGGAGAGGTGAGTGGTAATGGAAGATGAGACTAAGCAGCAGTAGCATGTAGTATATATCATGCTGAAAGGGATAAGGGGATAAAGTGAAAAGTGAACGTGCTGTGGGCAAAGGGAGCTATTTTTGGTGAGGTCAAAACTGAGGCAGGGAACAGGTCATGAATGCAAGCTAGAGAAGGTCAGGTTTGAAAGGAGCCTGGATGGATTTTCTCTGCAGTGAGGAGAGATGGCAGCTAGTCATGACTCTGCTGTTCAGGCTGAGTTTTGAACTACTGCTTGTTGCATATGAAAGATGCAACAGATCCTCTCTAAAGTGCCAGCTGAGTGCAGAATTGGGTTTCCAGGGAATGTAGGAATAAATCAATTGTTTGGCTCACGAGGTAAAAATGAATGGGAAGTGGGTCACTATGGAAAGTCAATGCCCCACGGCAACTGGTGGCTTTGCCCTAAGTGATTCCAGCAATTCTGTGCACTCTCTACAGGCTCTTATCTGCACGGTGGGTAATAGATGTAATGCAAGCCAGGGATCCAAACTCATTTGTTTCTTTATTAATGCAAGCTCGATGTTGTACTATGCTCCTGTTTGTGCTTGCGCACAATTTCTGAGTAGCTGTTATGGCAGGGAGGAGTGCCCTGCTGCAGTCTGCTGGGTTTGGGTGCGCTGGTTTAAGTGTTGCTGGGGCTGTTCCTCTCTGTCCAGCATGCAGTTGTTACTGGAGCTCAGCTAACTGTACAGTGCTGCCCTGGGCTGTGGGAAGCACGGCCCTTGCATGGAAAGTTGTCATCTCATGGTCTTCTGGAGAGGGAGGGAAAGCACAGGCTGTGCTCATTTGTGGCCAGGAAGAGAAATTATATGACAAAGGCTTATTTTATAAAATCAGTAAACCAGTAGCTGATGTTGGTGCTGAACACCAATAACCAAGTTTAGGAGACTGTAACACCCAGAACCAAGCACTCAAAATGCAGAAAGTCCGGAAGCAGTCAAATGCATAACAGACCTAAACAGTCAAAAGCCTGGAAATACACAGCTAGGATATTTCTGAAGCTTTAGCTTCAACTAGTAGCATCAGGAATAAAAAAAAGAAAACAAAACATTCCTCATCTCACTTCAAATCCTCCACAACAAACAACCCCTTCAGGTCTCAGGTGTTTTTGAAAATTAGGGGGACCATAAATATTCTTATATAGCACTCTGAACGGTATCATTACACCTTTCAAAGAGGAAAAAATTGTGTTGTGTGACTTAATAATGCATTTCAATGCATCATATTTTACTTGAATTTCTTTTCAATTTGAAGTTAAATTGAAATTTCTTTAGCTTTATGATCCTTGTTTGAGGGATTATTGCAGTATGTTTTTGCCTTCGCTGTACTGCTGTAATTCTGGACTAATATAGGTTCGGTCTAAAATATAGAATGGGACGGAGCTAGTACTGGAGTTTGAATGCACTTGAAATTGAATGCAAATTTAAAGAAGCCTCTTCTTTGGTAAAATTGTTTGAATAATGGAGGGAAGGTATGCCTCTGTTTTCTGACAATTGGTGGGGAAAATGCTGGATAATCTGGAAATACTGTTCAAACAGTCCTATTGCCTTCCACTCTCGTACACAGTGCTGAGCTCAAGTAAGAGCTCCAGTGACTGAAACAGATTTTATGGGGTAAACTGATTCACTTTTATTAAAGCTTGTTTTCTCAGCTTTGCAGAACTAAACCTAGTGCCCTGTTGTTGATGTCATTTTAAAACCTATCACTTAAGCATTTTTACGTCTTTGACAGACCAATTATAATTAACATGATGGGCCTAAATCACACAAGAATTCTCAGGTCTTCTCTTCAAGTATGTGGTCTGTCAACATAAAAAAAAAAAGTAAAATAAATACAGTCTCTCACTTCATAAACTTTAAGGATACTTTAGTCTTCCACCTTGTGATAATTGTATCTCCCGAGATATTTGTGCCCTTATCTTTTCTGCTAGTTGTTTCTTTTAGGCTCAGTAACTGTGGTACCAGCAGGCCTTAGTGGCTGCAAATACTGTGTCGAAATTCGAATTGGTCATATTTTGTCTCCTCTTTCTTTGTCTAAACTAGCATAGATTAGGTTGTTCAGGGTATATGGCATATAAATACCATTTGGCTGGGGAATTTCCAAGTGAACTGGAGATGCTTGTGAGGAAAGTCCATCCTTTTCAAGAAGAGCTGCCTCCACACCCCAGGAGCCCTGGAACAACTGCCGCTATGCTTTGCAGTGATCTGGAAGGCAGGAGAAAGATAAGGCTGATGAGGAAATAAATCTGTGAACCTATAAAATGTTTGAAATGGGCACCTTTTCTGTTTTTTCTGCATATATTCAAAGTCTGTTTTGTTTGTTTATACCTCTCTCACCCTCACCAAAGGTTTTGTCGTGTTGCTGTTTGCTTTGAAGCACTCATAGAGCACTGTGGTGGTACCAGGTTTAATTTGAGGGTCAACAGATTGGTCTCATTCTACAGTGAACTCCATAGTCACCAAAGTGTTACTGGTGCCATGTCCCAGATACATCCTGGTATGGTTTTCCTCAGAAGAGAAGATGACACTTTTGACAAAGGTCAGGAAGTGGAGATTGCCACAACGACATAAATGGGAGTTCGGTCACTGAAGAAAGGAGAAGGTTCCTTTTGGGACTGGGGGAAGAACAGAAATGAAATGAATCTTTCTTCTGGCAAAATTAGCATGAAGTAAGCTAGAGAACAAATTGTATAGACAACTGTATAAGCAGACCCTGAATTTTCTCATAAAGACACTTTTCCTCTGCGATGTTAATGCTGTTGATGACTCCCAATTTTCCCTTACCTCTCCAGAGATTTGCTGGATGGCTATTACAAATTTTCCACACACTGGGAGATCTGAGAGTTTAGTTTGAACGCTATTCTAGCTGAATTTTTTCACAGCCATGCACTGGCACCTAGACGGTGAGTTATTGTAGTGGTTCCCTTTTTTTCTTTATTACCTGTTTTCCTATCAGTATAGCAAAGAGTCTGTGATAATTTTTGAGCATTATTTTTGAGAGAGTGTTTCTAAGAGCAAGCAGACCTTTGGAACCAGCATGAGTGGAAAAGAGGATTTTCCTCTAGATACAGAAACATGAGAGGACCTACAAAAAGGCAACGTACAAATCATGAACAGAATGTGAATTTGGTGAAGAGTGTCATTGTAGGCTCCTTAGGTTAGAACAACTTGATGTTTCCTTAAACTGGAGACCCTGGAAAGGCATTCAGAATGGAGAGCTGGATATGCTTGATGTAAAAAGAAGATGACTTACTGGAAGCCATGCAGGTCATTTGGATATTTACGGCTTTTCTGGGGGTGGGAAAAAATCGTGGCTATTTCTAAATGAGTTCTAGTGGTGACCCATGCAGTCCACCGTCTTCTTTTATGCACACAAGGGATCTCTCACTGTAAAGAGTGCTAAGTTTGCATGCTTTAATTTAAAATCCTGCTTAAATAGACTAACTGAGACCTTAACTCTCTTGACATTAGACGTAATTATTAGGCAAAGCAAGTACTGTCTTTTATTAAACTAACTGGTAGAGCTGGATAAAGTAGACAAGCTCCTGGGCATACAAGGATTTGTCTGCTTTTTCTGCCTCTCCTAGTCAAAGGAAAGAAAAAAACAAAAAAGTACTTTCCATTCAAACTTTTTCTTCCTTATTTCCTCAGATCACCACAACTCCAGCAGCAATGAAGTATATACTATCATTAACTATAAATTGTACTGTAGTTGTGCTATACAAACATATCATACGAGATGGGTCCTTGCTGGGAGAGGCTGAAGTCTAATTGGAAACCAGACTCCACAGCAAAGCATAACACGCATAAGAGAAGGAAGTAACCAGGAGGGATTACCCAAAAAGTGTGTTTGCATAGGTCAGCTCTCTATACTGCTCATTTCAAGGAGCAGGTATGTGCTGGAGTACATGTCAGAAGTTTCTGGTAGACTCTCCTCCTCCTTGCTGACAGTTATTTAAGGGCTTGAGAGATAGAGAGGCAGTTTTAAAGGATGAGTTAAGGGGTATGCCTGTAACTGATATAGCTTAAGAGGTTACATGTCAAAGTCCAGTAGAAGAGGTCTTCCAATGCTAAGCTGGATTCTGTGTCCTGTCACAAACCTCTGGAAAATGAAAGGTTTGAGAAAGCATGGGGAGTTCAGACCTAGGACCTGGTTTAGTCTCTTGAAGGAGGCAGAGAAAGCTTAAATAAATTGGTCTGAATTGGGGTTTTGAACAACCAGAAGATCTGAGAGGCTCAGGTTTGATGTTAACGTAAAACTTCAGCTGATGAGATTTGAGTTTTAGCCTCTCTCTGCTGCTCAGATGGTAAAATAGGGCTGCAGTCTACTTGGATTTTCCAGCTGGGGTTTTCCACTTTAGCAGAATTTTAACTAGTGCAACTCATGCATGAATGGTATCTGCACCTTGTTCTGAATCCCTGATGCGTCTTGGATGCAAACAGCAGCTGTGGCTACTGCGTCCTGTTCTCCAGCTGCCTCTGGTCCTGTGGTGTGGTATCTGTTACAGAATGATGCAGATACCCCTGAGCAGTCGGAAAGCCATAACAAGCAGACCTTGCTGTAAAAATTAGTCTGGCTTGCAAGAATAATTTATTCACCTGCATTGTTCTGAGACCACATTTTCTAGAATAAGATGGAAACATGGCTAATGAATTTTGACAAATGTACATCAGATCTGCTAGAATCGGGGTCTAATACATACTATTTAGTATGAGAGTCAGGAAAAGGGGATTAAGTCTCCCAAAAGTCAAAGTTCTGTCCTCTCTACTGCCCCATACTAGCCAATGTCACCTCCTAACTAGGCTTGGTAGGGCCTTCTGCAACGGTGTAGTACTTGGCCCCAGAACTAGGTCTGGGTCTGAGTAGACAGTGATTTATATCAGGGTTCAAACTTTGCGTAACCCATTTCTGTGAAATATTTAGATTCCCAAGAAGAATTTTGTCATGGGAGGATTTCCCAGCAGGTTAGGCACATACCTGTGCAGCCTTCATTTTTCATACTCTGATTTAACTGGGTCTCCTTAGGAAATGAGTAATTGCTATGCCGTCATGATTTTTATCTTAGAATCTTATTTTTTTATCTTAGAATTACAAGTTTAGCTGTTGCCTGCAAAGTTCTAACCTGAATCTGATAGAACAAGAACAAGGTCCTGCCTTGGACTATAGATGAAGTTGAATCTTGACTTAGATCACTTTGCATAATTCCTGGGATAATCTGCAACGTCTCCAACACCACAGCTGCTTAACTTCAAAGGATAGTAGGTGGTGACTCCTTCCAAGTCAGCAAAAAGTCCTCTAAACTCTGACAAATTCAGACCCCATGGCTGCAGTAACTCTGTGCTGTTCTGGCAAATCATCCTTAGGGATGAAGAGGCACTGGCAAGTCCTGCTGCACGGGATGTTCAGCCACTGCCTCTGGGCTATCGGCTTTCTGCAGCATGGGTTTACGATAGGAATGCTCTCCAGGCTCAAATGCTTCCAGGCTGTTGTACTCTCAAAATTTTCATGTTTGGAGGGCTCAGGAAAGCATTTTCAGTGCCTTTCACCTGCTAATTGTTGTCATCTGTAGTCCTGTTCATCTGGTAGTTTCGGAAAGCCTTGAGGCTCAAAGGTAGCTCAGGCTGTACCGCCTGCGAATGATCTGGCCCACATCCACTGGTTGTTTAACTTTTCCCAGTTTCTTTTTTTAAAAAAACAGAGCAGTGGGAAAATATGTGGGTTTTGCAGTAATTATGATTGTAACGCTTGCAAAATTTCTAGTGGTATCCATAACAGCAACTGGGGATCTTTTGTTTACCTTCTCAGCTTTATGCTCTAAACTGCACACTTTCATCTAAGATGTGTATTGATTTTTGTGGGAAGGCTATTTTCATCAAGTGTTCATTTTCTAGCATTGTCTTTTTATTTTTTTTTTTGGAATCTTTCTACCAACCATAATCATTCATGTAGTCATGAAAAAGGAAAATAAAGAATGAAAACTGAGACACAGCCAAGATACAAGAACTCAGTCTAGTACTAGTATTGCATTGGAATACGAATCGCGGTTCTCACCAGCCACAAAAGCACTGTAGTTTAGTTTTGGCTTCCCAAGCTCACCTGTGTTACTCAATGAGCTCTAAAATGTAAGGATGAGCTATGCACTCCAGATGAATCTACTACATGCATTTTTTTTTTAAATTCAAAGCCTATCCTACTTTGCATCATAACAACTCATTTTTCATCTCTGAAGTGTTTTCGTACTGTTTGGTTGTAGTCACTGAAAAAGAGGTATTGTGGAAGTCATATCTGAGAAAAAGAGGTTGAGGGGCTTGCTTCAGGCCACAAAGGGAGCTGATATCAGGGCTAAAGCCTGGTTTCTGTCACTTCTGTCAAAGGTTTTGAAGACCTGTGCCATACATTTGATTCCCACTCGACTCAGCGTTATGGGCCCCTAAGAACAGCCAACTAAAGCATGTAAGCATTTTTTTTTTTTTTTTTTAACTGAGCAAAGTCTATGTTTTGTTGTTCCACCTTCACTGCAGTAACACTAATGCAAGTTTCAGTGCTGCACTGAGAGTGAGAATATGAGGTGTTTGTCAGGCAATGGCTTAGCATTTCTCATAATGACATCTCCACACAAATGATAATTCAACAATTCTGTGTTAGAGACATCTGATGGCAACAAAATTTTCAGAATCAAAGGTATGGGGATAATTAAGACTCTTGCTAATCATTCTGTGCATTTTTTATTTTTTTCCTTCTCAATGAAATGAGATTCACATGGATTAATTACTACCTGCTATAAATAAACCCTGCGAATGGCAATCTGCATCGCAGAGGCAGAGGGTAGCTGTCGTCTAATAGATCACAGCTTTCCACGCACCTGTTCGCTCGATGCTGTTGCCATGGGAACCGCACTTTATAAGAGAAGCTCTGCATAATTAGCATGGATCGAGGTCTATATCAATCAGAATAATTTGGAGGAGTACGAAGAGCCCAAAGGAGAAGGCAAAGCTACTTGTCTCTGTAGGGGAGGTATCAGACCTCTGCTGTGTGGTAAATAGCGAGGCGGTTACTGGAAGAATTCAGCAGAATAAGCAAATCTAAGGGAACCAAATTATACAAAAGACAGAAAACTTTGTCCTCTTGGTTGTTATTATGAAATACTGTTAGAATGAGCTTTGAAGAAAGAAAAAAGGCAAGGGAGAAAAGAAAGAGAATATACTTGTGTAATTAACTTGGAGGCTTTGTAACAAGCTAAGAAATTTCATAGGTTGCACTAGTGCCATCAGTCTGGGAGTCTGCCAGTGATGCACGGCAGTGCTGGTAACTCACAGCTATACTTTTTGGACCTTCTTCTGACTGTATCAAGATAACAAAAAATCATTCTCTGAAATAGATGAGAGAAGGATAGTAGCTTCTGTATTCCCAAACTGATGATTTGTAAGCCCTTATGCCTAGAGTTCATTGCTTTTTACCTAAACCTGCAAGACATGTGGCAAACCTACAGATGCAGTTATCCAGCCAGTGTGTCATCCTAATCACAACACAGCAAATCAAAGACAGAACAGCAGCTTTAACTTCAGTATTTCTTCCTCCTTTTCAGCTGGTGTCCGAAATATCACTTTAAAGAAAAGCACTTAACGGTTTTGTAAAATGCCTGAAATTGAAAAGTTGTTTTTAAAATAAGTTGGAAGAGCTCTGTGTGTGTGTGTCCATGCACAAGTAAGTGACTAAGCGAGTGAATCTTCTGCTAATATTGTCCTGGCTGTGAGTCTCAGCTGGATGTGATACAGTATTAGTGGAGTGACTGCAGGATGGGAGCTGTCTCAGACTGTAGCTGTGTGTGAAGCAATAACATTGAATTCTTTAGGGGTCCAGTTTGAGTGCAAATGTCAATGTAGCGTTATATTTCTGTGTGGATAATAAACATGGATAATGTGAGCCATTAAAAGAGCTCAAAAGGAAAAGGTGATGAAAACTTGAAAATCTGTTTTCTTTGGCATTAGTAATGACAGGAAACAGTTTCAAACAAAATAGATAGCAGAAGTCATCCAATTAAAGGACTTCTGGTAAAACAGTAATGTGATGGGGTGTAGCATGTGTATTGTCCTGGCTTTTGAAGACACAGTTACTGAAGTCAGTCTAGGTTTGAAGAATTTATAGACCTTATACAATAGACAAGTTATAGTTCTTGGATGACACTGGAATGGCCTATGCTACTTCATTTAACTTTTATATTAGAAGATCAAGGCAATCTTCTTATTGGGCAGATTGTCAGGGGGGGAAAAGGAATGAAAAACCATAAATTGCTGGAGTTCATTTCCATGGTATTTTAGTCCCTGTACTGAAATCCTCACTTACCACCAGGATTTTATTCATGTAGAATCTTGTTGCACTGCTGAGTGCTGCACTAGATTATGGACTGGAGGAAACTCCTTTGCTATATGTAAGCAACAAATCTAGACAAGAATGTGAGGTGGTTCTTCGCCTCTGATGATCCTTGGTACTGGATGGAGAGGCTTCCACCTGCACTGTGTCTGTTATCAGATAGAATGAGGACACTTCACGGGCACAAGCATAGATTTGGATGCAGCTATCACAGAATGTGGCAAAGATACCCCGCACAGCTGCTTCTGTGGAAGGACAGGGCAGAGACTTGAGTCCTGGGTCTCTTGATGGGGGGAGTATCCTCACCACTAGGCTTCAGAGCTGTGCTGTGACTGCCTCTCTTCTTTCTCCCCCTTGAACTCCTCTCTGCATGGCGTTGCAGCTTTGACAGTCAAAGCGGTGCATACTCTCTCCTGTAATGGCTGGCTGGAGCGCTCATTTTGGAAAAGCAGTTTTGAATCCCTTCACTCTAAAGAGGGGGCCCAGAAAGGAGAGCCACAGGTGCAGCGTCTCATAGCCGTACTGGCTCCAGCCTGGCCTTGCATCAGGCTAGAAATGAATGCCACCACTGCTGTCCTGGGGAGGATTTGGAGAACAACTTAAGGCATGTGACAGCTTTCAGTTAAAAAGGAAAGTGCTTAAGGACTTTAAATGCTTCTAAGGAAAGGTTGCAATTGAGTGAAATCTTTTGGGTTGTAACTTTGCAGGGAGGCACCTATATTCAGCAGAAAATCCTGCTTTTAGGAGCATATCTATCTTTAAGTCACTATTTCAAGTTAAGCATTATAGCTCTGAGAGTAATGATCCAACCTAAGTGCTTCCATAAATTCAATTCATTAAAATAATATTTCCTCTGGCCCCAAAAGTGCCAGATCTCATAAACTACCCATCTGAAATTGTTAGATAAGTTTGGGGCTTTTATTGTTTTTCAAGAGAAAAATGTTGCCTCGAGACTAGAAATGCATTTGATACAATTTAGTCAATTTTAAGAGTGTTCTCTTTGGAGTTATTCCTCTTTTGTGTAAAGGAGAGAACAACTAGGTCCTTAGTTCTAGGGTGGCTGCAAATTCATTTATATCTGTATGTAATCATTTAGAGAGAATGGGAAAAAATTAGTCAGAGAAGCTTAAATAGTGTGGGGACAAGTTTGAAAGATAATCTTTGTACTGCATTAAGATTGAAGGATGGTATAGATGAGCCATTAGAAAAACTTCTTAGCCTGTGTGCTAGTAAAAGAGCAGGCTAGATTTTTCTGTGTGTCTGCTTCCATTTTTTTCAATTTTTTTATAAATAAAAAGCTGTCCATTTTGTCCTCTGTTAAAAACAGAGCAAAAAATGCTTATAAAGCTTCCTTAAATATATGACTATCTATTTATGTATGTACCACATACATACTTGAAAGAAGAGGATGAATAAAAAGTCTGGTAGAAAGCCTTGAACAATTGGATGGAAACAAAGATTATTTTTAAGCAGATGTTTTTAGTGTTTGTGAAAGGGGCTGGATTGTGACAGGAAGAAAAAATAGTGGGGGTTTGAATTATTTAGTAATGAAAAAGCCCATAGCTTGGGCAACTTCCCTGTCTGCAGCATTACTGGTTCTTTAATGGTAACTGTTGTAACTGTTGAGGTATCATGCCCCATGGAGATGAAATAAGAATTTGCTTATTTACTCCTGCGTGCCCCTGCTCCGTACTTCAGATTGGTGGTATTGGAAAAGGACCATTATCGTGCAAAAACCAGAGTGAAAGCACTGATTCATTTCCTATGTGTCTTCAAAAATCTCTTTCACCATGACACACTTTAATCACTATTAATACGAGTCATTTTAAGGTGAAAGGAAAGCCTAGTGTGTGCATTTTCACTTCACCAAGCCAGCCAATATACTTGCTGTAAAAACGTGATCATACTCTAGGCTTAATTTCAGTGTGTCTTGCTGGAAATGAAGAGACTAGAAGAAAATTGTTCTACCTTTGAACTTACAGCTGATCAGTGGAAGGTGCTGAAACCTTCCCAGGTAGGAAAACGGGATCACAGATGTCACGATATATCTTCTAGTCTGTAATAACAGCAGCAACTGAGTTGGTACTTTTTGTAAGTTCAGAAAATGTCATCCTCACACCGAAGAGGCTGTTCAGTGAACAGTGTTTAATAAACACCAAGTTGTGAGGCAGACACCATTGCAGGAAAGATCTTTAAAGGTCTGAGGATCAGCATCGTGCGTTTGTTGTTCTGGTTTTGCTCAGGAACTGCTTGGTCCAGTTGGTGCCACATGGACCCAACAGAAGAAGTTTCTTCTGGAAGCGTGGATTGTTTTCTTGTTGTTGTTGCTTTTTGTTTGAATTTCCACACCTGAGACCTGCTTAAGTCTGTGTGCCACACAGGAGAACAGCTGTTGTCAGTTTGCCTTTATTCCCCTTGCCCCCATTCTTTTTCTTTCCTAACTTGTCTCCAGTCTTTCTTCTCTTGTAGCTTGCTTAAACTTCTCATTCAGAGCCGGAGAGCTGGAACGGGAATAGAAAAGCAGTGAGCCAGCGTCAGATCTGTAGGCTTCACCTCTTTGACAAAGCACATAGCATTAGCTCTAGGTCTTCATTACCCCTTTTTCAGTAGTGTGTCGGGTTACGACGCTGACTTCTCAGTGTAAGCCTGGCATAATGGGCTTTTAGAAAAGAGTGTGTATGTCAGATGTGTCTTCTGTAGCCACACAAGGCATTTTCTGGAGTTTCACCTTGTGGGGGAAGGAGGGAGTGAGAAAAGAGGCATATTTCCATTGCCCCAAAATGCTGTTAAACACACTCAATGGGTACATTTGCTTCTGCTGGCTTATGAGGCTCAGAGGTTCTTTGGAGAGTGGAGGGATGCAGCATTTTTCTATCTGAGTGAGACTGGACTTGAAATGTCATATATCCTTACAGGGCTCCATTGACCTATTTGGAGATGCTTGGGTTGGGGCATGCATCTGAACACAGATCTTGATGGACAGCAATGCACTAAAAGAAAAAGACATAATTAACGATGGTGCAACAAAAACACAGCATCCTAAAACCTTCCCTTTGCAACTCAGGGAGTCTGTAGAGATTTGTACACAATAGGGGCTGCTTATGTTGCTTAACTGTGTCTTCTGCCACTGACAGAGCAGCACGTTGCTTTTATAGTTAATGTGGCAGATTCTCTCTTTCTATCCCCATTTGGCTGCCCATGGAAGTTATTTACAACCTCAGCAGAAAGATCAAACAACGCTGTGATAACTGGCCCCTATCGACACTGTCAGGTTTCCAGGTCTGTAAGACAAATGTCGCTTCTGGCTTGCAGTACCCTGTGTGCTGTGCATTTTGATGCAGATTTTTATTACCTGGCAGGTGGCTTGGGAGTCACAGATGGAAAAAAGCGCTGAGATCAATAACAGAGAATGATCAAGTCATGTCAGAGAGGGGTCAGCAGGCAGCAGTTGTGGAAGTTACCCCTTGACATGACTCTTGGGGTGGGGAGGGGGTTGGGG
>Ga0065711_1028037_pt1 | contig 44135 bp, 27 predicted proteins | sample Hoacrofraction12_FD_59098 | JGI IMG/M metagenome (GOLD analysis project Ga0065711, IMG submission 59098) | Hoatzin crop microbial communities from Cojedes, Venezuela - Epithelial fraction 12 v2 (version 2) | ecosystem: Host-associated > Birds > Digestive system > Esophagus > Crop | place... | reverse complement strand
CAGATATTTGTAGGAATTTATAAGGTCCCCTCGCAGCCTTCTCTTCTTCAGGCTGAACAAGCCCAGTTCCCTCAACCTCTCCTCGTAGGGGAGATGCTCCAGTCCCCTCACCATCCTTGTAGCCCTCCGCTGAACTGAAGCTGCAGACAAAAATATCACACTGCTTTTAATTACAGCCCTCAGAACCTTCTGGGGAGAGCCCTAATGACCAAGTATTCTGTATGCCAAGTTAGGTCTCCCTCCCAGCAGGCATCCGCTGTACTCCCTCAATTGACCTTTCCTTGCAGCTCCTTTTAAAGAAAGGAAAAGGCCATACAGCTAAGCAAAAAACCCCCTACTAATAACAAAAAGTTAAATTATGTTTTAAAAATCACTCTGACCTCTGCACTGCTACCAAAGAGGCTTCCTCACTCCCAACCTCACTCCTAAAAATAGTACAGTAAATTTCATCAATTTACAGCTCAAAGTCCTGTAATCTTTCCTGAAAGCATCCTTCAGAAGAAAATGAACTCAAAATAAATACTGACATTTTAAAACATTCTTGCAGCTATTCTAACAATCATCAGTACTAATTCTGTAATCATCTAACCCTAAAATACCTTTTGAAATATTTTTGTCTAATGCTTTCGAAAAGCCCATCTCCCTCCTGCTTCCCCTTCTCCAATCCTGAGATACTCCTAAAGCCACAAACTTTTAGAAAAATGGCATCACACACTTTGCTCTGCAGCCACAAGGCAACTGCCATTAAATTTAAGAAAAGCAAGTAACTATTGTGAATTGTAAACAAAACAGTATGTTACCCTTTCTCTCTTGGCTCTCCAGCACTGTTTGCCTACCAGTGTTTTCAGTATCATGTGTATACTAATTAGCAATGGTGCTCTACAAATAAAAGTGTTGTGAGAGGGTAAGAGGTTGAAAAGACAAACAGAAATTGTTACACTGAAATAAGTTTGTGACTAATTCTCACCAAGAGCTTAACCACTGAAGTACTTCAGCACTGAAACAGCATATAAAACAAGCACCTTAACTGTACTTAAATACAGGCTTCTTATGGATTAACTGCTGTATTAGTGTCTTCAGCAGAAGTGATCTGGTCATTTTATTAAGTTTCACAGGACTCCAGGCCTGAGACTGTATAATGTCCTATATACCACACCCTTATTTTTACTACTGTTTTATGAAAATGCACCTTTTTGAAAGCATTCAGTGTTGACTGGAAGAAATCAAGAGACAGAGACTGCACTATCTCCCTCACTCATTCATCCTTTCTCACATTAAACCGAGTACCTTATTTCTACTTCGACTTTATCTGGTTTCTGTTTCTGAGTATTACTCATTCTCCACTAAATTAAAAAAAGCCTTTAGCACTCCCTATTTCCTCTCTGTGAATGAATTTATTCGCTGTAATCAAGCTCTCCCTCAAACTCCTTTTTGATAAAATGAGCCTGATGAGTTTTTTATGTTCATTGTATAATACGCATTCATTACTTGGCCCCATACCATTCTGGTGTCTGTGTCCTTTGCTATTACCTTTTACAACTTCCTTTTCGAAGGAGATGAGGAGGACTGACTCAGCACTCTCGTACCAGTTCCACCAGTGACAGGCACTCTGTAAGTCGTGGGTCTGCTCCTGATGGTTACTGCCCTACTTACGCACTCTCAGAGTTTCTGAGCTCATTTTTGCAAAGCCTCTCTCGAGCTGTGTTGTCACTATCACCCTTCAAGAAAATACCAGTCATTGCTTGCTGGGACACTGTAGCCCCATTCTGACACAGTCAATGAGAGATCACCCTTTAAAGCAGAAACCACTGCAGGCCTTTTTTGGATCAGCTCAGCTTGTCCAGACGACCGTACTGTTTCATACGACTGCCTTGTCTTCCTCCTTACGTACATCCATTAAAGAAGTCAATGGCAATTTTGTGTACTTCAGGATTATTGATCAAAGCTTCATTCCTCTACAACCCAAACAGCCATAAACCTACTTTAATCTTCATGCCTCACTAAAAAGTACTTTTTGGTAAAAGCCATGCTACTTTTCAAACCTATTCAGATCACCAAACTATAATCTGTTTCATATTGAAATAACATTGAAAAAAATACGCAGCAAACCAGCAGAGGCAAAACTAGGGCCAATGTCCCGTTTCATTCCAGCTCTTTTCATCACTCAGGATATTTGAAAAGCCACAAAAAAAAGAGCAAAGCTCATCGACACTCACCAAGCGACTCAACTGTCACGGAGCATAAAGCAACACCAGGGAGAAAGAGAAATGCAACTGTAGTACACTGAAACAACAACAAATACTGTCAGTGCCATGCCTTTCATGATATATTTGCTGTGAAGTGCTACTGCAGCTAAAAATACAGTGTGGGAAGACTGACCACATTTGTCTTAGCACTCTGTCACCTTGCAAACGAGCATTTTGCAAATCCTTATGATCACAAAACCACAAGAGAGCACCACTCTCATTATCCAACATGGTCATACTAAAAGAACTTTCCTAATCCATTATGTAGCGAAGGAAACAAGTTACAAAAGAAGTGGTAAAATGTAAATGCCCATCAATAAATATATAATTGATAGAAAGGATAATTCCTCACTTTCCTCCTAAACTGGTGAGAGTTAATCACAAGTTAGTCAAAGGCCTCTCTGCATCTTAAAGACTACAGATTTTTAAAAGCCACTGAGCTCCTACAGTCCAATAGATATAAAATACAGTTTCAAGTTGCAAAACTTCAGTGTGAATTCAGAACATTTCAGGTTTTCTTCCAAACTAAATGGTGTCTTAGGGTTACCGTTATATTTTATCAGCTGCATTCTCAAGGTAAAATTTGTGACTTACCAGTGCAAGAAAGGCCACAGCAGGGATTTAAGAGTTTGATTTGTTAAAATTAGGGGCAACACATACTGCCTCCTGTCCAGCTGGCAGTTAAAGGACCAGGAGGGGAGGAGGAAATACTACTGGGGGGAGAGCACAGGAGATTGCTTTGAGGCAAGGGAGCACTGAAGACCATGGGGGCTGCAGCTGCAGATATTGGGGTGAAGCACATGGTGAGGAGGTGAAGCCAGTGAGTATGTTACAAACCCATAGGAAACCAGGTTTCATTGCAGTTCTGCTCATGGAACAACTTGGTTTTGAGCATGGTGATTGCCCAATTGAGGAAGTATTATATTCATCTGCTCTGGTGCCAGGCGTTACTGGCATAACTGTACATCTAGCCAAAGACTTCATTCATTGTCCTTTTATTCCTGCAATTGTGAATCATCTCCACCTTTGCATATTCATGCCTAAGCCTGCAGTTAACCTGCTGGCCATGTTAGTCATGGTTAGAAATTGCCATGTTCCTTTCTTATTATTAATTTATTTTTGTTTGGGCCATTAAGATATGGTAAATACATATAAATTTAAATGGTATTCTATATACTCTCTAGCCTATACCTGATTATTAACAGCAAGTGACTCTTATCACACTCAGATAGAAAGTCAACATCCTATGACAGAACAGCCTATCTGAATAAGGTACTCAAAGACATCTAAGAACTAATTAAAACTTGGAACCATATAAAAGGAAAAGCAACATGCAAAACTTTCATCAAAAATCTTGTATTACAAAGCATGAGTGTTTACTTAGCAAAATACATGCAAATACCTGTGTTCAGGTATCAAGTACTAAAAATGAGGTCTTCTTTTCTCCAAGTTATGTCTTCCTATCAGCATCAGCACAATGCTAACTGTTCATACTTCTCAAATAATAAGGACCTAGCACTGTAAATTGAGGTTAGCTAGCACTTTGGCCATGTTTTCAAAATAATAGATTCTGAGTCCTAGCTTTTTTAGAAACTTCCAACCAGCTGCTCTCAGAGCACCAAGCTGCTCACCTAAAATTAGCATACACTAATCACCAGTTGCTATAGGTTTGTGTCAAATTTTCATCCTTTCTGTCACGGGAAAAACTCCATATACATTGAATGCTTAGCACTGAAGTTGTGTGTTGCAGGCTGATGTCCCTAAAAGTTCAATTGCTCAGTTATTCGAAATAACCATGCAACAGAATCGCTGCAGACTCGCCAACTGTCTCCCCTTGGATGCTCCACACTATGAAAGTATACTCAATTACAGTTTTCACAATGTATTCTGTATTTGACTTTGATTCTTTTTCGATCTTGTATTTCAGACATTTTGAATTTTGCGGGATACTCTCCACCACTCAAGGCTCTGAACAAAGGTGATTTGAAGTTACAGGTAAGGTAACAACATTCTATTACACTATCAATGAACATTTTGTCTACAACCCTAACAACATTCTCATAAATGTGACTACTACATAGAGTTGAAAGAACTTGAATGGCTATGTTATATGCAAAAGAACATAATGATGTTACAGACTGAAAACAAAGAGCAGCTTCAAACCACCACACTGCCAGAGGAAAAAAAGACAGAGGGAGGCTCCTCTTGTACCTAGGAAGCTTTGAAGCAAGCAGCATTAGAGGCAGGTCTAGACTAGCGTCAAGCCCATAAAGTAAACAAAAAATATACAGATAAAACTTGGGACTGTCAGCCTTTACAGTGTCTCTTAAAACAATTATTTTGCCATTGATATGCTCCACTGGTTTCAGAATCAAGCTTCCTATTAAAAATCCTCATGTGCAGCATAAACAAAAAACACAGGAAGCATGACATGAAGAAATACAATTAATAGCTCTGGGTTGGTTATTTCACAACACTTCACACTTCTGAGCTCTCACAGTCATATAGTCATGTCTTGCTTCCTTATAAGAGACGTTACAAATTATAGACTCAAATGTAAATGATAGTTGCACAGGGACATGGAACTAGAAGTCAATCTATTCTACAAAGTGTTCTCCTGACTGCATTGTGATTAGGATGGGAAACAAAAACTTCACTCCTGCAGTAACACCATACGAAGGGGTAAACCAGAATTTGTGTGACCCAGTTTTGGCAAATTATTATAATATATATTACCCAGATTTAAAATTTTAAACCAAGAATGAAGCATTTATTTCCACTTCTTTCAATAAAGAAAATTACTTAATAGCAGCTGGGGATTTGTCATGGTCTTGGGACCTCGTGCAAGAGACCCATGGTAGTTACACTGTCACAGCTCACATACCTCAATATAGTAAGCAGGTCCACCAGTAAATCATCCCTGAACACAGGATGAGGCTGTGCCAAACTGTTCTATGTTGGGTTACTGAATCTGGAGTGCTTGATCAAACTGGGAGTGGTGCTGAGGCATCTGCCCAGAGACAGGCAATCACTGATTTCCTTCTGCCCCATTTTTAAGTATAGCATTATACAGTGAAGTATTTTTCCAGCAACATGTACACTATATGTGATGAATTCTGAATTCTTACTGAAAAAAAGTTCTAAACTGTCATTTGAAGCTTACATTAGAAGCCCCTTCTTGCTGAAAATCTGGTTAGTATCAAAGCTGATGATACCAGCCTCACTACTTAAGGCATTTGCCTGAACTTATGGAATAAATACATGTAACATAAAAATCACTTTCCACAGCATGCAAATGTATGTTATTGTATAAAACATTCAGGCCTTATCAAAAGAAAGATAGTCTTTAGTGCACCCAGTCCTAACAGATCCTAAAAGACAATCTTCAGAAAGGGCCTTTCTATTTTGAAATGTAAAACTCCTTGTCTCTTACACTCTCTCTGCTCTATACCTTCTGCCATTTCCCAGTGTCACCCACCACCCTATAAATAACATTCAAAAATCTGGAGGTAAAATCTGGAGGTAGTGTTTCTCCCCTTGTCCAAGCAGTGTTCACAGAGTGCTACTTCTTCACGATGTCTCTAGGATCATCTCCTTTCCAAAACAAAACCTGTTCTTCATATTCCACCAGCTTCCATCTCAATTGCTGACAACTGTAGGTCTACCTAGACTGTACGAGGGAAGGCTGCTTCGGCATAAAGATTTCTGGGGTGCCCTGGGGTCTCAAATGCTCTAACAACCCCTGGCTGGACGATAACAACAACTTATCTTGACCTTTTGTCCTCTAGCAGCATTTAAACTTGATATTGGACAAATGTTCTCAGAAATCACTGGGGTTTCTTTTACACATGAAGTTACCTAATTACATCAAACCCAAGTAACATTTTTCCCAAGACAGAATTTGCCAAAAAAATGGTAAGGCCAAAACCTAAATACCATCCACGTGGACTAGAGAGCTTGCCTAAGCCAGCAGATCTCCAACCTCATTCTAATTCTGAGGACGCCAATGATGACTGCAGCTTTCCACAGACCTTCAGGGTTTTCTGTCAGTGGAGACCCTATTCAATGTTTTATGTACTTTGTCTGCAATGAGATCTGTGCAAAATGGTTTTGATGTGTATTCCCTGCACTCCCAAACCTCCTACCGTCATCCACAGTCACTCCTGGGGTACAGGCAACACAGGAGCCATTTCTAAATCGCATCTTCTAACACAAAAATCGTGTTTTCCATGGGGGAATAATTCACAGTTTGTGCATGTGAGCAAAAAGCTTCAACATATTCTTTGGTTTCAGATGCATTCTTGAAAAACCTGAAGCATTTGGTAAACAATCTCTTTCCTCAGCAGAAGAATTATGACTGACTGAAGCCACGCTGTGGAGTTCACACCCAGGTAGTTTTGCTGAGCAGAGAGCAAATGGAAGCAAGTAATTGCATTGAAAGGTTTATCTTTAAAGATGGTGTTTTAACTCCCTGAAGTCTGACAATCACTTCTGCCAACAAAAGTATTCTGTACTACACAGGATGTAGACTGAGTAAGGCTTTCTGAAGTGGTAAATGGTGATTTGTGCAGTGGTTATCTCACGAGGTTCCCGAGGCCAGCTCAAATATTGTGGGCCGTATGGCCATAAAACATCAGACTGCAAGACACAGCTAGTCAACACCTTTGCTAGTCTCAGAAAAGAGATGGCATGTTAAAATATTTTTAAGCAAAGCTAAAATACCACGCCTTCCAAGTTGTGTTTTTCTGCAAGACATTTAATCATTACCTCTTTAAAAAACAGGATGCAAACAAAGTTTCTAAGGAGAGTGAAAGAGTGTGGGGCTGCACATGATCGTTTCCTGTTGGGCTTCGCCAGCCCCTTCTGCGACCCATGCTAAGCAAGAAGCAGAAGTAGGAAATGCTAAGCAGTGTTCCACTATGCAGAATTCAAAGCAGATTTTTAATAATAAATACTAACGCAAATGTGCTTTATCTTGGATTCCAATATTTTGTAAGTTGCCCTTAATATTACTAAAAATTTATGCTTTTCTACTACCTGAGATTTCTAGTTTTCTATGATTTGCATACTTGTTGAATTATTTATAAAAATTATGTATTTGGAACATTTGACTCCTCTGGAGGTAAAAAAGATTTTTATCTGATAATTAAATTTCAGTAAACTGAGTATGTTTGAAGATTCTTAACATTATGGAGGATTTCCCCTTTAGTAATTCAATCTGTAATTTGCATTGTACAATTACTGTTACGTGTACTATTACTACTATTACATATTTTCCTACTAAACAAGTAGCAGACCTATACATGGGGCACACATCCTAATCCACGCTTCAAATTTGCTTTGAAAGCTTTCTTTTTTTATCAAGAAAACAGGATGCAGAAAGAGCAGAGTGCCTGGGAAATGCCAAGGTATTCCATGTAGCTTTTTCCTTTTGCATAAGGTGCTATTTTCTATTTCTTTTTTGTGTGTGCGTTTGTTAGTTTCATCTGCATTATCAGAAACTTTATAGCATAAACTAAAACACCAGTATTTTGTCATCAACAGCCCTACAAAACAAAGGTGACTAATGTATCAAAGGCATAGCTGCAGTCAGGTGCTACCTTCAAAATCTGTCACCAAACTTTACCAGTGGAGTATGGGCCAATGGACTAAAGAAATCTCAAGCTGTATGTCAGCATCCGAGCACCTACTCTGATTCAATCTACTACCACTCTCACAGTGCTACTTGAAACCCCGTCCTTAGATTTTACATGTATACAGTCTAACGCTGCAACAGCTGCTCATGTGAGCAATACCATTAGTGGGTTTGCATATTACAAACACTGTTATTCCAGAATAACTTCTCTCATCTTCTGGACAGTGAACAATAAAAATGAACTCTATCCCACATTTACAGAGTATTCACCTTCATTCATTAACTTTCATTATTTATGAGAGTAGGGCCACTCTGCAACTACCTCTTGCAGCATGTTCCCTAAAAATTCAGAATTGGGCACTAGGAAACACATAAAACTTTCAGCTAAAGCACTTCTTGGTTTTAAAGGAAAGCTAAAATTTAGAAAGACCTCAAATAGAAAAAGCCAGCATGGGCTTGGGATGCTTTGAAAGCACATACCAGCCTCCCACCACTGAAATGATAGGTTTCTTCTTTAATTTCATTTACTCCTTTCTGCTATTACTCATGTGTTCAAAATTTCCCTTCTTGCCTTGCTGTTTTTTCTTTTTCTGTACTCTCTCTATTGGCTTTTTCTTCTACAAACAGCTATATCCATTCATAAGTACGTTTTTTCATTTTCTTAATAGTCAAACTCCATGTGTTTGTCTTTACTTTTCCATACCCCTAGGTCCGTACCAGCCTTTCCCTTTAAATTCCCCTAAAAGCTGGTGAGCATATTGGCTCAGTGCTGCTGCTGGAAAGAAGGTAAGAGAAATTAAGGAGCAAAATTACCTAAGTTTGAGCATTCCTAAAAATGCTGTGCTTGTTAAGATCTAAGTAATGCAAAGGTAAATGCAAAAGTCCCTTATTTACATAAACAGCAGGAAGAATGTATGAACATTAACATGCAAAACATCTATCCATGAACTGCAACAGCTTACAATATTGCTTATCAACTGAAATTACAATCAGAAGAATGAAAAAGATTTGGGACGTGAAGACAAACTTCCAAAAATTCAGTAAATTCCACTTGGAAAGTGGGCCATACACCCATAACTTTTCTGCATCCTCAGTATTTCTTCTGCTCACTTAATTACATTCCAAACTCCAAATTTTGGCTAATGCATTTGCATATGCTTTGTACTTCAAAGGCTGACTTGCTTATTAGCATAGCCTAGTTCCTGTTACTTGTATAAATAACTACGAACAGGAATCACATTGATCTAGCTGCACTTGATTTCCATTCTCTGTAGTGGGAATTCTTCAGATTCAAGCTCCCAAGAAAATTTTTAGTCCGTTTGGTATGATCAATTTTTGATTATGTGCTTCTACAGGGGAAAAAAAGTTTTTCACTAATAGAAGAAATTAACTTTGTTAGGCAAGCTACAAATATTTGCAGGCTCAGTGGTAGCAAAATACTGATGTCAAACAAATAAAGATACAAAGTTCTAAATACAAAGTGTTAAATACGAAGATTAGGAGAAGACAGAATTTGATCTGATTTTCAAATAGTTTGGGAAAAAGACTTCATAGTCATAGAGTTTTATCTAAAAAGAATTCAATTTTGACAGAGTTAGTTTTACACATTTGAAAAAGTATTAGAAAGTTCATTTAGCACGATTATTTTTTTTTTTGCAAGTATAATAAAACTGTTAAACCATAATCTACACTACACAGGTCAGGTAAAGTGCATATACAGGCTTGCTCAGTTCTAACTCACCGCAATACTCAGGGCCCCAAGGCTAAACTTCAAATGACTATTACGGCCACTGAGAAGCTGCTGAATCAGACCTGTTAAAATATCCTTTAACAAAACACAGTGAAGACTTTATCGGGATTTTTCCTCCTCATCTATTCAGTCTTCCTCTCCCTTGGCTAGGAATCTTTCTTTGGAGAAATTAAAGTTGTGGGTTTTTCCTGAAAGAGCATGTGCTAAATGCTTTCTGATGGCATCACCACTTCCTGCCATTGACCATAACAGCTCTTTAAAAGGGAGATTTATCACACTCCTGCAGGATGAACACCTCATGCTGTCAAGCAGGACAGAAAGGGAGCAAGAACATTTTCTCCTGTGGGGACAGGATGAAATTCATACTCTGGATTTTCAGATTTTTGCCTATGACATGTATTTTACATACATTTCAGAAATCCTTCTAGAACCGATCTTCCCTCCACTTAACCCAGGGCCCACGCTAGGGCTTTTGTCAACATATGGAAAGGCTTTCTCGAATTCACCCACAGCTTGACTCTCGTTACAACTGCTTCCACTAATCTCAACCAAAATAGGAAGACTAGACAGTGAGAATGAGACCTTCTGGCCTTTACTCCTGCAAGAGACAGGAATTGCCACTAACCAACCCATCTGCTTTCTGAAACGTGTATGCAAACCTCCTTTCCTGGGTAGCGGAGAGCCCCTCCACAGCTCAGGAGACAAATCACACCAGCTATCTGCATGCTGTGAAAGCTACAGCTATTCCTCCTCCTGTCCAAGGCTGAAGATAGCACTTGTTCCACTATTGCTGCTGTTCATATTCTAAAATGCTTGGGAAAGGAACACCATTTCCATTTCAATAACAGTGCGGTAAGAGGTGTTTTAATACAGCCAGCCATGGGAACCTTCAGCCACCCAGAGCTTCTCCAGAGCCATCAGTCAATGACAGTTCATTGACACTGTCTTTCTTTAACAGGAGAGCACTAAGGATGGTGGACAGATGTGCCAGGGCCTGTGCCATCTACAAGGGCCCAGCACGTCCTCAGCATCCCAGTTTCCTCAGTCTATTCTGCCCAGCAGTGGCTGCAGAAAGTCCATTCAGATGAAGTTGATCCACCCAACAAATCAGGACACGTTCTCCCCAGTAATGTACCAAACAACGTCTGGGCAAAGCTGAGTATTTTGAGAAGTGTGCTTTCAACTTTCTTCTAGCCAGAAAACAATGTACAATTATTCACTAATTTTAATACCATAGAACCTAGTTAGTATAAACCATATTTCCCATGTCAAAGCAAGAACAAAGAGGAAATTCCAGTTTCTTCATAGCTTCTGCTGAGCATGCCATCACCACCAGCATCGTTATGGAAATGAATAACGCTTCCTTTTGGAAATGCATTCACAAGCACCTCTTTGAACTGAACTCCAAACTCAAGATGACTGATGGCAATATGCCCAATTGGTGTGCTAAGCCAGTAAATGGGCCTGTCATTCTTGCATTTTCTTCTGTGCCATAGTCCCCTGTGCCCTGGCTTAAAAGTGATTTATTACTAATCAACTGAGAAGACACAGCAAGGAGGGAAAAGGAATAAACTTTAAGCATTCAGAAATTACCATACACATTGCTCGAATGGCGCTACCTTTTCTGCTAATCCTACTGTAGATTTTAACAGGAAAAAAGCCTTGTCTGACATATGCTCATTATTAAAAAAATCCAATCCTCTTTGCTTTTCTGAAGTGCAGTGCAACGTCTTACCACTCCTTAGCATTTTTGAGCCCTGGTTTCATTTGCTAAGTTTTTTATCCTTACATGAATTCTTTTACATCAAATATTGCCTTCAGCATATGTATGCTCTTGGTGCTCCAATATGGAGAAAAGGAGACTTGAAAGACAACAAATTACTAAAGACCCAAATATAAGAACCAGCAGAAGTACTGATGGATACAATTTCTGTTTTTTGGTGTTTTTTTTTTTCTTTTGTGATATATCAATTACATTAAATAAGATTTTTTTAAAAATCACCTTTTTCTATGGGAGGGCAAAGCTGCTTTTAGAAAATAAAAATGTTTCTTTCTTCACTTGACATTACTTATTCTGGAAACTGGCAAAAATATACCGAGCGGATGGATTATTTGTTCCTTGGCTGGTTTGCTGCTAACAACAACATATGCAAGCAGACCACAAACTCAAATCACTCGTAAAATATATGAATCCTTGTCATATTAATATTTCCCACATTATAATTTAGTCATCACCGCCTGTTAGTCAACTTCTAATTTATTAAGTACATGTTTACAAAAAGATTCATTCCATGGAAAATTACCATCAAAAAGTTAATCTGTCAAAATGAGTAACATAGAAATAGCTGATATAGCTACCACATGCTCCTCAGAGATATCAGGGGGAAGATTGCATTCAGCTGCATTTTGAAGAGAAATGCACTATAGATTTTACTATTACACTGCCAGATGCTCAGATTTCTTTTAATGGAATTCAGTGGAATAGATTTCTCAAAAAATTGTTTTACATATGCTGAACAAAGCATTCCAGAAAACACTGCATTTTCTAAAAAATTAGTTAGTTTTTTTGCCTCAAAGAAACAACCCGCAAGTCAGAAAGTTTTTTTAAAAAATATATTTCATATCTAATAAACAATGATACTTGTAAACAGAGTTTCTAATTCACAGGCTACCTTTTTAATATCTTTGTCTTGGGAAGCCCTATTTCCTGCCCTATATACCTGAGCTAACAAAACTGAATTTTGATTTTTAATTCCTCCTGCAGTTCCACCACTCATTTCCTTCAAAAAGTGATCACAACATTTATGTCACTCAGTAACTTTATCTGTAAAGCACATGTATTGGTACAGACCTCACAGATTACTCAGGTCAGTGAAAATGCTGTATTTGCAAAGGATTTGATAGCCTTCACTGAAATATATGTGAAAATTTATTTAAATTGTGAACTTGTAGTGATTTTGAAATGGCACCAGGCACATAAGAGAAATTTCTTGAGGTCAGACCCTGTTGTCAGCACCCAGCCTGGACAGAAGGTTGGGTGTTGCCTGTTCCAGGTAGCTGGCTCCTCCATCGCCACTGCTGCACACCGAGATCCTGGCAGTCGTTCCAGACCCTGCTTCCCTTTGTCACGCAGTTTCTGGCTAAATATACACGCAGACATTTATCCACCCTTCATGCACTTCCTCTTCAGATCAGTGCTTCGCTGCACACAAGGAAACGTTTCCAGTCACGTCCTGCCCCTCTGTGAACTTGACTAGCCTTTACCACTTCAAGCCTTTTCCAACCTAAAAAGAGACGATAGGAGCAACTTCACCTTCTGTAATTAAGTTTGGTCAAGATTTAAGCGGTAACCTAGCTTATTTCCTAAAACCAAATGTAAAAGTAGAATAATACAGGCTCAGTCTAATACTACACTCCACCTACATAACTTGAGCACTAGACTTGCTTGATCTATGTTTAGGTCTGCCTGCTTTTCACATTAAATACATTTTCCACCACAAGTGTGTTCTTACCAAAACTTCTGAAGACCTCCTTCACATAATCTGTGAAACATGACATCTACAGCCCCACTTGCTCCTGATCTATGGACCTTTGTTCATTTATCCTGCTGCAGATGAGGTTTTTATCTCAAAGCTCCTGCTCCTTGCTCACTTCTGGGCTTCTTCTGTGGGAGACTGACACTGTTACAGAGTCAGTGCCTCCTCAGGAACCCTTTCTTAGAGGTTCTCTGTCTTCCTAGTAGAAGTCTGTTGTTTCTCTGAATGACAACAAATTGTCATCTTCACGCAGACCCAGACCTTCTCATGCTGGATAAATCTCACATTTGTCACCTGTTGTGAAGGCCAGCTTAAACCAAGGCTTTAACGCTACTGCACAGAGTGTCAAGTCTGAAAGTGGGTCCACAAGCCCACGTGGCAGCCCGACCCTCAGGAACAGGGTTACAAGGGATGTCATAACTCCAAAATCACAGTGCAGTTTACAGCTGGAATCTGTGCTTCAAGGCTGGAAGGGAGGAAAGAGTCCAAAGCAGGTAAGTTTGGGAACTGCTGACATAAAAGATGTATCAACTTGAACAGGCACTAATAAAAGAAGGTAACAAAAACTGCAAATATTGTCTTAGCATTTTTCAAAGACACTCCTCTACCGTTCTGTTTCTAAAAATGACACATCAGACATCAAAGAGACTTGCTCGCATTATAGAATACACTGCATCATGCTAAAATCACCACAGTGCAGTCAGAAAATTTCTTCACAGAGAAATGACCCAATTATAGGAAAGAAATTTAAACACCAGCTTTCCCTCCTATGCCACTTAATTTGTGAGAGGAAAAGCAAATGCTGGTTATGCTTATGTGTCTCCAAGACAAATTCATAGACAAATTCAAAAACGTATAAATTTCACACCCCAACAGGCATTCAACAATTGAAATGGTGTCAATGAAATGACTTCTTATTCTCTTTATTTTTAATTTTTGGATGTTAGGGTACACGGAAAATTTGGCAGATACTGCTACATAATAGGCATATCTACACAAAAGTGTAGTCCTCTTAACGTCAGCCTGAGCTCTTTGGTAAGATTGGATGAATAGTTCAGAAATGAGACCCGGCACTCCACGGTAGTGCTCCTTATTTGTAAGAAAGTGGGCAGAACTCGGGCACCTCTTGAACATACCTTGTCCAGATGAAACTCATCTGGGCCCATCAGTGGTCCCATGCCATTCCCCATAGGTAAGGAACAAAACTGTTTCCAAACAGAACTCCTGCCCATCCTATATGCTGTTGTACCATTCCAACCCCTCAATAACTGCCAAGTGTGGTACTGGCATTGACAGTAAATCTAAGTGCTCAAAAAAAACGGTCACTTCTCAGTCACCCACAACTCAATGCCACCATCCAGGGCCTCCCAGCAGCATGTGGAAGGTCTTGTGGAGAATCCATTTCACACCAAACGAATCCACAGTCTGCAACAACCTTGAAGGATTCACATCTTCCTAAGGGCAAGCTACGCTAAACTGCTCTGAAGGTGTTTGGTCTTACTCCTTTTAAATCATGGGAAAACTTAACCATTTATTGCGGTTCTAGGAAAGATGAAATTGGTTTTTAATACTAGAATAATTGCTTTGCAGCTAATAGGACATATCTCAATGCAAAATGTGAAGTTTGGATACTATTTTCTGATGTTTCTGTTCAATCCTCAAGCTCAGACCTGTTAGAGGCATAGATGCTTTTGGGATTGTTGCTCTTCCCCTACACCATTTCTACTGAAGATTCAGTCAATGCCTCTGAGTTAGAGACCTCAGCAGAAAAGAACCTGGCTGGGATTCAGTTATGGATGATTTCTGGAGTGGAAAAGAAAGCGTTTCAGAAATATATAAATACTTAATCATACAAAACACTTCTATTGCATAGTAGTGCCAAGAAGTAGATTTAATCCTGAAGCCCTTTAGATGCCAGAGCTCAATGATGCTAAATGCTATGGTCCCAATTAGCAAAAATACTTTTGCATAAGCTTTGTATTAAGTATCGGCCTAATCCACTGAAGTCTGTGGCAAGCATGATGCTTCAAACAAGCAAAACTTGTGTTGAATACAATAGGAGATCTGTCTGAATAAGGTGGAGAGGAAAGGCTACCTCGAACAAAAATCCAGTATGTGAGGGTAATACTGGGGCTGAATGACTAATCTCTCTTATTCACATAAACCCTACTTCGCTGTTCAGAAAACTCTGTCCCACCTTTTAAGGTGTTTTTAGTCTGGTGGATATAATAAAGTTAATACTGCATCCGTAAGATTTCAGGAGATGAGATGTAGAGCATTTAATTCTATTACAGTTTTATCAAAAGAAGCTCCTTTCATTCAGTAAGGATCAGAAAGAAAGCACTTCTAATCTGATGACTCTTCTGTCTAATTTTAGTAATGGAGACCTAATTTAATTTTAGACATGTAGATAAAAGGATACTAAAAAATGAGACATATTAGTGAAGGTGTTGTTACAAGTACTGTAAACAACTGTCTGTTTTCTCTTATCTGTCTTAAAGTCCTGTGTGAAAATGTCTTCACTGACACTGGTTCCTTCAAGAGCAAGCAAATCATGTAAAAATATAATAAAGCTCATAGAGATGTACTAATGATCCACACTCATGCTCATAATTTCAAAGAATGTCAGGAGCAATTACCTCATTTATACTAAATCTTTGAAAGTGACTACTTTCAAAACACGAGGAAAACAGTAGTGCCATCTATGGGATGAAATATAGTGCCCATTTTCTTTTTCTACATGTCCTACCTGCAAGGGAGCACCTCCACCTGCCACCACTGTCCCAAGTTAACTGAATTTTTGAGGCAAATTGGCTTCCCACACACACCCACCAGAGAAAAATCTTGCCAGCAGCTTGGAAGACACCGTCAGACACAGAATGGCAGTCTGGAGCCACCCGTGATGGTGACCCTGCATCCCAGCTCTTGCACTTGCTGTTCATGGCACCAGGCCTGCACGGGTTGCTGCTCGAGGTGCCGAAGCCCGAGTGCCAGAACACTGCTGAAGCTCCAAGCACACAGTGCTGCACTGAAGTTGCACAATTGCTTTTCTAACCTAATGGGCAGGGTGAACAGGGGGACTGTGGTTCAGAAGAAGGTGTTCCCATCCCTCCAAATGCTCCTGGGCTTGTCGCCTTGTGCCAAAGGGCGTGGGCATGGTGAGGGACACAGGGTGGAACAGTACCACGCTGCTAGTAACACTAGTAATACATCACTCTGGTTCCTACACCACTCGCATTCATCAAACATGTAAATATGCTAAGAATGTACTAATTACTGCTCTCCCAAGATAATTTTTCCTGTTAGTATCTTCAGTTTGCACAGTAGCTACTAGTAGCAGCAGCCGCCAAAACAGTAGCAGCACTAACAGGCATCAGTAGTTTACCTGTGAATTTTTAGGCTACCTATATCTATTTTCTGCATTTATCTGAAAAATTGTACTATTTCACTGTCAAATGCTGCCTATTTGGTAAATCCAAAATATCCTAAGAAATGACTTACGTTCTGCATTTAGACATTCTGTATCGTAAAGATCACGTCAACTAAGCACCCTCAGCACCCAGCCAATTTCTAAGTATGTGTGGTCAACCCAGTAACTTGTCAACAGGAATTCTCTTTCTATGATTAAAATCAAGAAATCATATTTTATCACAGCAGATAACACACGACCAGGTCTCTTTGCTAGCACAGCATTGATCAAAGACAATGCCAAGAGTAGGAAAACATAAACTTGTCTCCCAAATAAAACAACATCCTGCTAAACACAAATGGTTTTTTGAGAAGGCTCATGTACTTCAGATATACGTATTCACCTATGTTACTTCAGAGCACTCATATAAAGTAACAAATTTGCTCTTAAAAGTCATACAGCAATATACAATCCAAGTCTGTAACGCACACTGCAGAGCCAACCCAAGCATGAAGCAAAATTGTTCTTTCAAAAGCATTTAGCTTCTTTTGACAATCGGTAAGAGGGAAACAAGCAACTGGTGATACACACAATTGTTCATATGTCAGATTTTAATTTTGATACCCTGATGTAAAATCACCTACTTTCAGTATTTTTCCAATTTGCAGAAAAGAAAAATGAACTTTCAGCTTTCACTTAACTGCTGCTATTGAGTGATTTTACGCCATTTTGCAAGCCTCCATTTACTCAGGCTTACTCCCTACAGTCAATGGTGACTAATAAGGAAGGACTAATGAGTTTAATTCCCTCTTTCTTTTATGCTTTTAAGCAAACAAAAGCCCATGCTTTTTTCCTTCTTTTCAGCAGTAGAAAAGGAGGGGAGCGCTGGCAGCCCAGGATCAGGGTAAGGACAGATGAGAGAGTGGCAGATGGAAACCTAATCCCTAGCAACCTTCTCCCACCCCAGCCCCCTTCCCCTCCCTAGTTCCCTACCCCTCTCCTATTAAGACCTGCTTAAGCTGACAACCTGCCTCCAACATCTCCTCCCCTCCCATCCACAAAGGCCAGGCAAGTCTGGGACCTCAAGAGAGGACCGTGGAGGCAGAGGGACCACGTAGCCCAACACTGATTTCAAAGAGAAGGGAGAGAGGAGAAAAGGTACTCTGGCAAGAGGGATAAAGTGAAAGAAGAGCAGTAAAGGGAGGCAAGGATGGGTGCTTATTAACTTCTGAGTAGATCAGGAGACTAGCGACGAGCTTTCTGGTAGGACAAGGGAGCAAAAATGAGCACATAACAGCAAAGGTAGTCAAATCATTTGGGAGGCTGGAAACAACTTTGTGTACAGTTGAGAAACAGATGTTTTGGACCAAATGATAAAGGGTAAATGGCAGCAAAATGATCTCCAGCTCTACCAATGAAAGCTTTTATTTCAAAACACAGACTAATCATCTATTATGCTTAATAACTTTTCATAATACTGTAAAAAACTGTCAGGATACTGAAACATACAGCCTTGGGGAGGACGGAGGATAATTTCTGAAACTTCACCCCAAGCAAACATCTCTTCAAATGGCCCTAATTTACATAGACATTTGTTACTGTACATAAGGAATAATAGGAGGGAATAGCCAGAAAGCAAGTCCACTCCCACTCTGTGGGCCACGGCTTCATTCTGCTTGTGTCTGTCAATACACCGGGCCTCATTTTCGTCTAAAATTGGTGTCATGCTGCAAAACGTAGTCATTCACTTTGAGAACTGCAATTATTGCTGTGCTCACATGCAGCAAAGCACCATCTGGCCTGTTCACAATGCAGGCACAATGCAGGAAGAGTGAGAGCTGATGTAAATGGTTTCCCAGTCATACTGAATTCCTCCATAAAAAGCAAGTACACTTGGATTTCAGTAATTGCTTACAGAATCAAGCACTCTTAGGTTTAAATGACTACTCAAAAATTTTTGAATGAACCCTACTATCGTTCTCTGTTAGGTATTGGTCAATATTTCAGGGACCTGAAGAATCACTGAATATTAAGAGTTTGTATCTATCTGGATGCATTTCCAAAATTTCTGGAGGAATATATCACTGGCATTCCCCTATGCATACTTTGGTTACAAACATATATTCCCATTATTTAATGGAAGCAACCTATGGATATTCCAACGCATAAGGAAGTAACACCAATCCATGCAACCCTTGCAGTAAAAAAATCTCACAGCTAGTAAGTGCTTACCATTTTTTACAACTACTAGCATTTAGATATACATGATCCAATGCTCAAGCTAGTATTTCATCTGTGCCTCCACGAACAGCAATAATAACATTTAGAATAGCCCGCTACAGTCACAGAATGCGTTACTGAGCATATACTGAATTAAGCTGGTCACAAAGATGGTGGTTCCTCCTCTGTACTTCCCTCCCCTCCACTTTGGAAAGATAAGAGATCAATAGTGACGTGATAATATAGGCAAAGGTACACTGAGCAGCATCAGTTTGGATACAGACTTTGGTAAGTTTTACACTACAGTTTAGGCATGGATCAAGCAACTGTTGGCAGCAGGAGCAACCCAAGGTGCTAGCAAAGGCGGTAACTGAAAAACAGCTGCCACCACATTAGCAGAAATCTCACAGAATTATTTGCTCCAAAGATGTTGTCACCTCTTGTGTCAAAATCTGGTAAAAATTGCTGCTCTTGGCAAAGCCTTATGCCTTCTCAAACGGAAGCAAGAGAGAGATACTCTGTGGATTTTGGACTTGTCCCAGATCAAAATGCAGGAGTACTTGGGAACAAGGCTTCAGCTTGGGGCCAAAACTGATTATAATGCTTAGCAGAAAGCAAGTGGCAATTCACTTACCAAGCTGCCACATTTTAACATTTTGTTACAAAGAATTAAACTTGCAAATTTCAGCGTAACTTTGCTGTACATGTGAAAAACAAGACGATAAGCACTACCAACCATATAGAAAGAGTGCTTTATCTAAGAAAATTTGTGTTCAAACTCTGATTCAGCTCACTTACCCTGAGCCATCTGACGCTGTTACAAAATTATTGAACACAGCTCTTGAAGAAATGAGTACCGTCTTTTACTGAGTGATGAACCCTCACGTCAAATAACAGGGAATGCGGATGAGACCCCAGCTGTTAAAAAGCCAGAGCTCAAGGGGAGAGGAGAAAGAAGAGAGGGACCCCAGGAGTTCTGGCTGTGCCAGCACTTCTTTGTCCATAGAGAAAACCCAGCTAATGACTATTAAATCACAATACATGCCAAGGTACTCCAAAAGATCTCATTTGATAGAGGAAAGAAGCCAGCATTAAACTGAGAACAAGTACAACAAGGAACAGACTGGGGAAATGAATAGGAAATTTAAAAAGATAGCGTCTTATTTGTTTCCAGAAGCACAGCATAAGATGCTGGATACAGCAGGCATGTCCACCATTGTTCAGATGATGTCTTTGTTATGAAAGTAATTTAAGTTTTTGTGTAGAATACAATATACAACAAGGACAGATAACTGAATTTCACATCACTCAACTGAATTATCTGCAACTCGTAGTAATATAAAAATTAAGTTTGTCCAAATGAAGGAAAACACTTCAACAAATAATTACACATATTAGAATGCATCTATTAAGTTTATTAAGAGACTCTGAGGTCTAGTAAAGTTATTTTCAGGAGACAGGCACCAAACAATAACAAAACCATTTAAAAATGTTAAGAAAACAGCACTTCTGCAACAACGGCAATACATCTGCTAAATGTCAGTGCATAATAGTGACAGGGCAGAGTTGCTCACGTTTTGCAGCAAGGCGGCAGCCAGTGTATGCAGTCTGAAGGATGATTTACAAGTGTGCTCTGTTATAGCTATAAAAGGAGAAGAGGAAATCTGATGGCCAGAAATAGAACCACTGTAAATTAACCAGAGGGGAAAAAAATGCTAGACAAGTACACGATAAGTGAAACGGTTAGTAAAAAGATGGGCAAGTAAAAACAAGGCCAAAGAACGGAATATCAAATTAAGATGTAGGGATACCGTGCAAAAATGCCTTGTAAAAATGGTGTCAGGCATGAACTGACTGCCGAGATCAAGGAAACCTCAAATTACTGTCCTAGTGCGAACCGACTCTGTGAAGAAAGGACCAAGTTATTTCATCTTCCTGTCTTGGTCTGCAAATTAAAGGCAACGACACCTACCCACCTCTTAGACAGGGCAATGGACAATCAATCAATGTTCTGACAGCATGTTAAACACCGTGTGTGAAATCCTGGCTCTGCTGAAGCCAGTGGGGCTTATAATGTTGACTTCAACAGCGTCAATATTTTATCTCCAATTTGCTATAAAAATGATGGGTATTATTATTTAAAAGGACTTTGAAACCTTTATACTTAGTCTCAGTTACTTCCCAAAACAAATTTGCTCAGTCCGTAAGTCAGGAAACAAGCGGGGATGTGGAAATCCCACTCCATTCTTCCTGCCTTACCTATCAGGGCCGCAAGCAAAGAATCAGGATTTGACCTGAACTGACAGTTCTGCTTTCTGTGTTAACAGAGAAGCACCCAGTTCATTGTTACGCAGTGAAGACAGATCTTAATGTTAGCACTAACAGAAATCTGCAAAGAATTATCCATGAAAAATGCACGTAGAACCTGAAGGCTTTCAGACATAAAACATTGGCATTTCTATATTGCAGCTTTTCCTAGAACAGCTACCCTTCAATATCTGTCACAGAGAACTCATTAAAGATACGTAAGGAGAGGGAATTTAAAAAAAAAACAAACCAGTATTTCACCAAGAACTATTTCATTGTTTCATTATCCCTTTTATTAGACATTTCAAAATGCAAAAGAAACTGTCAATATTAACATTATGAATCCAGAAACAAACACTCAGAAAAGCTGAAATTACAGACAAAACACAAAGCAGTTTCCTGTATTAATGCCACAAAATAACGCTATGCTGGCACTACTACCGGGAGATAACTTCATGCCAACATCGTGGATTCTCCATATGTCAGTTAAGAAGACAGAAGTTGTTAGCGAAAACTTCCAGAGTGCTTTACAGAAACCAGGAAAAAAAAAAAAAAGGAAGGAAAAAATCCTAACTAACATACAGCAAATTCTTTTCAGAACAAATAATACACCTCTGGAATGTATTACATCATGCTTTGAGTGTATTTGCAAAGTATTAAGAGTTCAGAAATGTCTGTAAAAACAGTAACCGGGAGCTTCAGTGCCTTTATTTATCATTCAAATGCATGTTACAAGCAAGAAGCAAAAGCACGGCTTTGCCGCGGAGGAAGAAGACGTCAGCTGATTCCTTAGCATCAGCCACAAGGTTCTGGTTTCATATGTGCCCACCATGATCAAGTGCTCTTGCAGTCCCTTCCCACCATGATAACAAGACACTATCTGCTGTATTTCAATTTTTACAAATCCATGTTCTCTTCTTCCAAGACGCTGCAGCTAAAAGCATGTCTAGACAGAAAAAATGTGGCATATTCCACCTCTGCCATTCAGGTCATTGCATTCTGAAGTCTTAAAATGCAGCTACTGTGTGATAGACTTTGATGATAATCACAGCCGCTCACGAAACATCTGGAGTGAGCAGTGCCAAGTCAGAAGCCAGTCTGTGTCTCTGGTTTGGAGATGACAATAACGTTGTCCTTTGGATTTGCACCAACTTGATGTCCCATCACAGTGTGGAAGATCCACGTGTTGTCTGTAGTGGCAGCTTTCAGAGAAGGCCATAAAGCAGCACACTGGATGGTTCATTTCATGACTCATTTTACACCAGAGGCGGCAATGACTTCAGTATCAGCGCCAAGTTCCTCCTGGGGGGCTTGCAGCCCATGCACCTACAAACTGCTCTGCAGCAGCAGATGCTTTCTAACTTCCTCCCCTGACCTGTTGACCTTGCTCTGCGCTGCAAGGCTGTGGCGGCAGTTAACCCCCAAGTTCTTCTTCTAGCATATTCAAGGCAGTGAAGTGCCTTACTTTCCTGACTGATTAAATGCCTTCCATGAACGTAAGGTATCAGCATTGTCAATCAAACCAGCTGGTAGTCTCGGACCTGGCCGCAAAACTAGCAGTCTCTTGGAAATGAATGGACAGCTTTAACAACCAATCACTTTACTAAATTATACCTAATTTAAAGATACTTTAAATTATAGATACTTTAATTTAGCTCTGTGTGAAATATAGAAACTTTATTATTGCTAGGGTAAGTCTAAAGATGAAAGGGAAAAATTCTGACAAAGTCACAGGAAGCTGAAGTTTCTCGCTGTTTTAATTAATCACAAAGTTTATTAATACTGATATTGTTTCATCCACAGACACAAATTCTAATGAACACATTTTTTTCCCCTTTTATTTTTAATACATGTAACTAAACAGACTGAAAGGGATCACATGCAGTCACTCAATAGACATAATAAGCCAGCTTTCACATCTCCAGAGTTGAGTTTCAACTTAGTATCAGTTCCAAAATGACAGTCCCTGCTTTCGTCACAGGCAAACAAGACTTAGGTAACTTGTTGCCCAATTACCACTCAATTTAACAGAGAGTGAAAGATCTTAAAGACATGAAGTTCCTGTAGGTTTAATGAAATTCCACACCTGGCCAGAGACTTACTGAAAGATGGGGAGAACTCCAAAGCTTTACTACCACTGAACCCCACTGAGGACATCATTCTGCAGACAGACAGACACCCCTTCTACTCGCCTGATGGGTAAGCACACATTTCCTGACCAGTAAGTGCATGTATAACTGGAGACTAACAAAAGGACAGGGTGGCTTTTGGCCAACCAAGCCCAAAAATACAGAGGGTACCACAACAGGGAGCTTAGAGATTTGGGAGGAGGTGGAAGAAACCAGAGAGGGCTGCAGGGAGTTGGACAGAGGGGAAAATACAAGCATATGGGAGGTGAAGGCCGACAGGGACAGCGCCTGGAGTGTTACTGCTGGGGACTCACATATGATGAAACTGGGACCTGCTGTCATGGCAGTGTGTAGCTTAGAGGACGTGAGATAAAGAGGGTTAAGATGCTCATCTAATCACAGAATTCCTTATTTTAGTCCCCATCCCCCAAGTTGTCCATCAGAAATACCCCAGAAATTGCTGTCAGGACTAAGTGAAATCCAAATCAAAGCCTATGTCTGTGTTATCCCAGACAGTAAATAAAGACTGTAATAACAGCTGGATGAAACACACAATTAGAACAGCTAATAGAAACAAAATAATCACAGACTCTATCCTCATAATCAAGAATAACACACAACATTTAGCCAACCAATTGAGACATGCTGTCATTTCATTTTGATGATGCAATCAGCTCTACACAGTTGATCCATGTACTGTGTGGGGACCTGCTGATAAAAGTGATGTTCAGCAAAGGCAGAAATGTCTATCCATATGGAGCTCATTGCAAGAACAAGCCTCTCTCTAAATTCCTGGTTGGATTTCTCACTTATCCTCATTATCTATTATTGAGCATTTGCAGGGATCTAATATTCTGAACCACAGAGCCAATTCCACGTTTACTGCTCTCCAGAGCATTTCTACTGTTCCATCAAAGCGGTTCCAGAGATACAAGGGGCATTTACTCCCTGTTGAAAAGATTTAGGTGTTTGTTTTTCAAACTATTTTACCAAAAAGTTTAAATTAACATCTGTGTCATCTCAGAAATTCCCTGCATGGCCATCTGATGTATGATGAGTTGTTTCCCAAGATTCAACAGGACCGAAATGTTTCATGTAAATAAAGATTTTATGTTCCTTATTCTATTATCATGTCATTTAAGATCCTCATGCATCTGAAAATGTAAACTTCTCAAGTTACTGAGAGATTTCAAATAAATGTTTGTAGAGTGTGTTTAAGTCCAAGGAATCTGTTTCCTAAAATGACACAAGACTGATAATCTCTCTGCTTTTAAAGTTATCTTAGTCTCCGATGTAAAATATTTCATATATGAAAGAAATTATTCACTCAGCATTTGAAAGCTGCAGTTTAAAAATTCTCACAGTAAAATATAACTCCTTGCAGATGTTATTTATCTAGAGCTGCTCAAGAGGACAGCTTAGGTTAAAAAAGGGAAGCAAAACAATCAGAAAACTTTGAAACCAAGGATTAATAATTAACCAGTTGCTAGTCTTGGCTTTATTGAACTGGAAACACAAACTGTCAGCTGCACAGAAATTCACAGTATTTTTATAACCCAGGTAGTATGAAATATTGAACCTGAAAATTGGCACTATTCCTCCAAGCAGAGAAGTTTTCTTGGCACTAGCCCAAGCTAATACAACAGGTCACAGAACACCACCGTTTTCAGTCCACTCTTTCCAAGGAACATGGAAAAAAAATGACAGAAAAAAAGACTGCATCCTTAGAAGAAAAAAAAAAAAATCAAGTCTTTTTATGTAGACAGCAAAACAGGACTCAAAAATGTTCATATACGAGTACACCTCTCCCCTTTCCCTTTTTTTTCAATCCTTTGGCATTACAGTAGTATTGCTATCTCTGTTTAATAAGTACACTTCATCTAAATAGTTTTCTTGAGTTCCAGCTCACATACCTAATCAAACACACAGTGTTTCAGAGATGTCCCAATACTGTAAGTACAAACTGTATGTTATGTTTTATTTTTTAAACAGTAACATTTCATCATATGGTTGACAATTATGTTATAATATTGATGTTGACAGCAGCCTATGAAAATGTGCAGCTAGATTCTCGATTTTGGAATTTTATGGCTACTCATCACTTGGTAATAGACTCTCCTTAGCACCATTTTTGTTTGTAATACAGAATATTGTCCTTTTTTCTTAGAAAGCTCCCAGTATGGTCAGCTGTGCTAAAATTCAAAAATATATCCAAAGATGCTCTATCAAAACCTAAGAATGGCTCAGATACTAAGGAATCAGCAAAATCCACGTACAATTAACACAATTAATATTGCTTCCTACATGAAAGGAATGATACAGGCACCAAAAGGCTTTACAGTTATGAATGGAGGGCAAGAGGAGGAACTGAAGAGAAAGGCATGGGCACTTTGGAAAGCCTCTGAACAGCAAAGCTGTAAGAAGTGATGGATGCGCCATATACCTTAAGAGAAAAAAAAACTAGATTTTGGGTGATGTGTACTGGGATAAGGAGAGAAGAACCTTGCTAAGCAAATGCTACAATGAGATTTCTGCTTTTTGCTGTCAGCCCCGTTTCTCAAGCAGCACCGGCTGCCAGCTCACAGAAGGATGTGACGAGTGCCAGAGCCATGCGCAGCTGCAGCAAGAGCAGGGACCAGGGGCAGGCAGCAGGCTGGGACACCCCCTCTCTCTGGCAACAACAAGCTGTTCCCTCTGCTCAAGCTGCCTCCTGGATCTTCTTCACCCTGTGACTCCACTCTAAGTCAGGCTTAATAAACTCTCCCTCTGTTTTCCTATGTGTCTCCTCTAGCACTGGGGATTACAATAAGCAAAGTGAAAACGGTGAGCAAGGGCTTGCTAACACGGAGGGGAGCCGCGCAAAACAAGGCAGATGCACTCCGGAGGAACATAATTCTCCAGGGAGATGCCTCAGGAAAGGAAGAGGTGGGAACACATCATTCAGGTTGGATGAAAGCCTCTGGGGCGGTCCCTCTGCTGCTTCTGGAATAGACCGCCTTAGCCATTAACGTAAACACATTTCAGTATAAGCTTTCCCTTTCTCAACTGACATAGAGCCACTCATCTTAAAATCGTATTAAAAATATTAATAAACTACAAATAAACAACCTGAAACCAAGCAAGGACTTTGGCCCACACTCTGTACACGTTCATGTCATGGGCAAACAGAAACCAATTGTGACCAGCCAAGAAGAGATGCTTCTCAGAGAGGGGTATTTCCAGGCTGTTTGGTCTCTGCATCTTACTCCTGCAGCTGAACTATTCTCTTGCAAGTCTAAAAATAAATTCACTTTCAGATTAAGCTCAATGTTGTAATTTTCAAACACAGAGAGACAGGTTCAGAAAGACAGCATGGAAAACATTATATTGTCATGAAGAGAGCTCATGTTTGAAGTTTAAAGGAAAAAGTTCACAGAGCACGTGCTTCTTGCCTGGAACAGGTCAGATCAAGATTAATGGCTGCTTAATGTGCCAGCTTTTGAGTACATGTGTGTATATATATCGGCTTTACTATTAAATTTGAACAAACTGCATAATTCTGGTTTGAAGAAAGAACATCTGCTGTTTCATCTTTTCTGAAAGTCTTTTACCTTATTCTACTACAATATTTAAAAAACTAATCCTGCTCAGTTTTTCTTCCCTTTAAGCAGCAGAGTGTCAGTGACATCTTATTATTCAGTCCAATTACTCTTATGTTTTTTGACTCTAAAAAGCTTTTTCATTAAAAACAATGCCACAGCGAAGTGACAGGACTTTACTAAGCTTGTTTAGACCACATCAGTCCACACTTACTAAGGCCCTTCATTAATGCTTAATGACTCCTCAGCTGGATCTATCACAGTCAGCTGTGATAAAGACATGCAATTTGAGGGGAGTGCTCCAGATTCTTCCAGGAATAAAGTTTGCCTACTTTGGCTCCAAAAACACATGTCTAATTGTACAAGTCGTCTTGCTAAACCATCTTAATGCAAATTCCAAACCACGGTAGCTCAAAACTGAGACCTCACCTCCCAGGCTCCTTGGGTACAAAAGCAGCTTGGCTGGCCCTCCAGCACCCATGGGTGCTGGTGACAGCAGTGTGACATCTGAAGGGACAGCTTCTGCTAGTGTAGAGCCTGATAAAACCAAATAAAATCCAGCTTCGACTGCCTAGATTCTACACTTAGAATTATCCTTAGTGTCAAAAATTATTATCTGCTCCCTATCTACGATGAACAGACACACGTGCTCACACATTCACACATAGTTTTTACAGTTTGGACATTTTTAATGGGTTTGTAACTGTAGATAGTGTTGATACACATACTAGGAAATTTTGACAGGACTGATAAAACTTTCGAAATCTGATTTTTAAGTCACCCTGGAGGATACATTAAATCTTGCTAAAAGGAAGCTAGCTAAATGGGGAAGAAGCTAAGGGAGCTAAACCTTCCCAGGCAGTATGGTAAACAGAGATACCACAGTGGTGGCTGAGAGCAAATACATGTCACATAGCAAAAAATTATTTGAGAAGGCAGAAAAGGAAGCCAGTGTAGCTGAACAGCAGGGCGTGAGAGGTTATCACAAGCAAGAAAACATCCTTCTGAAAGCTGGAGTCATGTCCAAATGAAGGAAATAGAAAGACTCTTCAGCTATTGCAGGTTAAATGGGAAAATAATAATAATATTAAAAAAAAAATCCAAAGCAAATTCAAACGACAGTAAGGCAAGCCAAAAGACAGCCTCACAAATGACTAGCAGAAGACATGAGAATTCACAACCACCCCTTTTTCATGTCTGAATGCAAAGCCTTCCAGTCTGGCCAAAAAGATGATCAAGGGATAAAGGCAGCACTCACAGCAGAAAATAATCAAGTATTCTGAGCTCTGCATATAAAGAATCCAGAGCTTGGAGAAACCGCCATATCGGAACATTTCTTTATGAGGGATGCGCTGGATCATCCATTTCAAATGGAGGTTTCAGTGGAAGAGGCTACAGAACGAACATATGAACAATAACAATTTGTACAGATCAGATGATACTTATGAAAGTGTTCTTAAGGAACTCATGGATGAAACAGCAGTATGACCGTCTCTCCTAAAATTGCCTCAGTATTGGAGTACTGCAAAATGGCTAACATGATGCCAATTTTACAAAGGGCCCAAAGGGAAAGCCAAAAAATTTCAGACATCTGTGCTGGGCACATTGGTAGAAACTATTAAGAAGAACAATACTAGCAGACACATAATATGTTCTATTAAGCAAGTCAACGCAGTTCTCACAAAAGCTTGAGAATACCATGTATGAAAAATAAAAGCAAATATTAAGGAACAGAGGACAAAATGAGAGCACCGTAACTCCAGTGCAATAAATACAAGATGCATCCATCCCTTGATGACTTGTTTTCACTTCTGGTCCATTTTTATAAGATTATATGAGGACTGGAAGAGAGTAATAGAAGACAATGTGGATGACCAAAGATATGTAGGCAATGCCATACAAGTATTGGCCAAGTACGCTTGACTCTTCAGGTTGGAAAAGAGTTGACTGTGGTGCTATGATAAAGGGCTCTATGCCACTTAAGACTACAAATGTATAAAAAAATCAATTTTCCATGTTTCTTCCAATAAAAGAGGTAGGGTGTACAAAATGAAACTAGCCAATGACAAATTCAAAAGCAAGTGAAAAAGGTATCTTTTTGCATAACATATTCAAACTCCAGAGCTCTTTGACACAGGATGTTCCAAGTTTACATGGGTCCACAGAACAACTAACCAAATTAATGAAATAAAATATAAGAATACAGTATATCTATTAAACTTAAGAATCCATCTCTGTCTCAGGAGGTTCCCAAGCCACAGATTTCTGGAGGCCACCAGACTATTCTGCAGACGTTGACTCTGCATGTGAGTCCTGTTCTAACACTCTCTCCTCAGCATTTGCTGGTGGCCACAGGTGGGAAGGCAACAAGGGGCTGTAGCTAAGCCTGTGGCCAATGCTGTACAGCTCTTTCTACGCAAACATGCTCTAGCCACTCTTCTGGGTGCCATGCTTTAGCCAGCTGCCCAGCACGGACAAATATCGTGCAAAGTGACCAAGAACAGGCAAAATATAACGGCCACAAAGTCATCTTACAGGAACATTGTTTGTCCCCCTTCATACTTTTTCAGCTCACCTACCTTCTGCTGCATTTATTCTACTATTTCCAAAGGCAGGGAAAGCAAGGATCAGCATGAGCAAGGCATTTTGAGAAAGTTATGCTAAAGGCTGAACGTAGTTTCCTCATACTTGTACAATTATAAGCCTGATTTTTTTTTTTACCTCTTACAAAGGCTGTCCAAAGAAAAAATATCCCTGACAATATAAACCCAACAGTAACACTGCAGATTCAGACGTTTAGCAGCACATCTGTTTTGATTCCCACTTGCACTGATAAGAACTTTACATCGCTCTGACAGGTCAACTAGTCCTAGAACTTAATTTCTCACAGAAGACTTAAAGACAGACTCTCTGATGGTGTGACCCAGCTGAATTTTCCCAAGGTTTCGTTCCTTAGGATCACAGATTATAAAGATTATAATGCTGCGTCTACCAGGCAGAAGGGTGGAAGTTCGGCTGTTTTGGGAGGAGCAGTGGGAATGAGATAAAGACAAACTAGCCTAAAATTTGGTTTGGTTTCAAGTAATAACCTCACACAAAATTCTCTTTTTCTCAGTATTTCAGAAAGCTGGTCCAGGCCTGAAGGCGAGTTTCTCATTCTTTCTTAGCGCTCCCTCAAATGAGAGCTGGCATCTCCCATTACATGGACTGCAAGTTCCAATAAATCACAGGATAGAGTAAACTGAGCTGGCTACCGAGTCTTACCCATAAGAACGCATTTAAGTTTGTCACAACCTGGCAGGTAATCAGAAAGAAAATGCCCTTGCTCATATGCTTATGGGAGCCTTAGATACACAAAAAATCCTGAAGTCATTCCTGCTTGACATGACACAACCAGACTCTGTATCTGCAAGCAAGATAATCATATTCATTTCTGGAAAAAATCTGTTAAAATATAATATGCAAATGCTTTCAGGCTTGCATGTCGTTGATACTGTGGAAAGGTTTTGTGCGCCCACGATGTTTCTCCTTTCAAGGGTGGTACGGGACACGTCCAAATCATTACCTCAGCAGCTGCTATTCCAAATGGCGCTCAACAGCCCCAGAAATGAACAGCATCCACTTCTTTAAGTATGTAGCAGTGCATAAATCTGTTCTGAAATGTTTACTAGGCAACAGTCTGATCATCAAAGACGAGGAAAGTCAGTATCAGACTACGTAACTGTCAGAACATAAATCCAGGATAACACTGTTCACATCACTGATGTTACTTTCAGTTACTTAACTGGTTTAAACATAAGTCTACCTAACCCCAAGCCTAAGCATAGCAAAGCTTTATATTTGGAGGGAGAGAGTACATACAAAAAAGGAGGGAAAACCAAAAAGAAATCTCTCTAAATTTTACTGAGACAAAACTGATTTTATAAAGAGAACCAAAAAAAGTCTAAGACAATTTTGTGAAACGCTATTATATAAAACAAAAATAAGATAAACTATACTAAGGGGAAAAAATATCCTAAATATATCTTTTATATGGGCCAAAGCTCCCTATGAGGCCCAAGGAGGAACCTCAATTCATTCTCTAATCAACATTAGAGGATGAATTGAGAATGTTTCCTGGAAAATCTTCTGTTTTTACTCCATGTTGATTTCAATTTTAGTCCCTGGTAGTAGCTAAGAGGTTCCATTTTTCTACCTAATTTCTTCCCAGTTATGAAACAGGCGCTGTGAAGATTACTCAAGTATTTACAGAATGATAAAAAAAGGATTTTTTTTAAATCCTGCCATTAAGCTCTTTATTATATATTATATTATATCCAGTACTTTTGAAGTTAACATACTTCTCACAAATCCTAGACACCGTTGGAATTTCTTTCTATAAAACACACCCCTTTCAGATGAATTTGTGTACATTTACGTTTTCTAGACACTCTGGATGCTTTGAATCAATACACTACTGCCAGAAGTCAGTGTGCAGTTTTCTAAAGCTGCTTAAGAGGTGAGGCTGAAAGCCTTTTCCTGTAAAGTGAAAGTAAATTATACTACTCAATTACACTTACAATCATTTTATATTGAGTTTTTTCTTCTTTAATTCTTGAGAAGTCTGTTCTGATAAGCTTATTATGCATATTGATAAGACAGATCAATTTTAAAAAATCAACCTGAACCAGAGTCCCTCTCATTTTCACCTTTTAGTCTACAGGACTTGCCGATAACTGTGAATAATACAAATTTTAAATTACACTCTTCAGTGAATACATTTATTACTGTCGTATCTGAGCAAGAGGAAGAAATTGCAATACCAAGTGATGACACGTACTCATCAAACCAAAAGAGATCAAAGGATCTGAAACAAATAAAAGACAGAAAAGGCTTTCGTGAGCCAAAGCCCTCTGCAGCAACTCTTTGAAGACAATATGCCTCCTCCTTCTTGGTTAACAGAATCAAAGAAGAAACAGCTTGTGGGGGGCGGAGGCAAATTCCTGCTGTTGTCCTAAACATTCTCATTCCTGTTATTTTCTTCAACACACACACACACACACATTTTGATAAATGTAATTAATAATAGCATGCCAATTCTTCAGCATTTTGACTGTAGTTTACACCCACTATCCTCATAGCTTCTAGCATTCTTCAAGTTACAAGATTTTTGGGCCCCAAACTGTCATTTATTCTATATTTATACAGCTACCAACCTCCCTGTGGCCTTTTCACGCGACCTCCATATAAAAGTATATCAGCATAAATGAAACAACAGTAATTATAATATCCTGTTCAACAACATTCAGCAAAGTAGACCTCCAATCCTGACTGCACCTCTTACGTGAATGATATGAATGCTTCGAATAATGACCTGTTCTGTTTAGCAAAGTTTTACTCCGAAATTAATCATCTTTATCTTTGTATTGTTTACTTTTATAGTTTAACCATCATGTGATCAGTTCCTGTGTTAAACACCACAAAATTAAATACAAGAAAACCACCTTGAAAATGGCAGGTTCAGGTTGAAGTTTCTGATGTCAAGAATTCATTACAACTCTGAGAAAAGGAAGCAATGAGCTTTCAAGAATACACTGAGCAGAAAGGAAAACGAACTTAGAGTTATTTGACAAATAAGTATAATCAATGCTATATTTTTACACCTTTCAAGTCAATGATCTACATTACCATAACTTAACTAAATAGTGTTCCAGAATAACTATTCCATAATATTTCCATTCTGAACATTTTTTTCATTCTAGCTCTTAAGACCTTCTTTTGAAATAATATTTATGTGCGAACAAGCCCATATATAACCTACACATATCTGCCAAATTTAATAGTTCTAGAAGAGACCACAGAATGCTTTGGGTTGGAAAGGACCTTTAGAGGTCATGTAGCCCAACCCCCCTGCAGTGAGCAGGGACATCTTCAACCAGATCAGGTTGCTCAGAGCCCCATTCAACTTGACCTTGAATGTTTCTATTCATCATACACAGTATGTGTTGGTTTCTTAAGTTGCCAGTGCTTAAAGAGCTACTGTTACAGTAATCATTAAAAATACTACACTTAACTTTGGTTTTGTACTTAAACTTCATTGTTTCAGGTTTATTTTTAAAATAAATGGTATAAGGCAATTTAATGGATTTGGGAGGAGAATTTCTTGGTTTTTCCTTCTTAGAGCATATAGAATGAATTAATCCATCACTTCTGAAAGGAAATAAAACAACTGTTTAGCAACATGCAATAGCAATACCCAGCAATGCTACCCAACAGCATGCCCAGAAAACCTTTTTGGTTTTTGTTCACAATACTTTTTTAAATTGCAGGAAAAATCACTCAAACTGCAATATGGAAAGCCACTGCAGTGGTCACTCCAGGCACTGCATCGATGGAAATGCAGCTCTCAGAGTTCCATAAAGACCCCAAACCTCCTATCCTAGAATTCATACTGTATCACATGTGTACCTAAAATGCTACTGCAGCATAAGATGCTTCTTCACTTTGACAGTCAACTGTTGGTTCAATCACAGGAAAAAAGATTATTACCTAATTTTTCACGTCCAGCAACCGATGCTTTCAGGTATTCCTAAGAGCTCCTCTGCTTGTGCACTCACTCGGAAACACCAGGTAAGCTGAACCCAGCACTGAATATTCTGTATCAGACCTAAGGCTTTTCTCTCCCACATGCTTAAGACGTACTCATCTACAACTAAAATGACCAGAGGTTCTACATTAAAAACCTATAAAATTCTCCCTCTGTTAAATAACATGGTCTGATACAGCAACCCACTTTGTAAAGAGAGTTCAAGATCCTGTATTTTTCTCTCTATACAACCTAAATAAAAACATCTCTTTTTCTTGTCTACATAATTTCATAAATTCTCACCAATCTGACATTTACTTACCTGCACCCTCCAGTTCATCCATTTTATTTCTAATGGTTTACCGATTTAATGCTGTTTTTAGTGTCATAATGGAAGAGGAGAAAAAAGCATACCCATCAATCACTATTTCCACAGCTTTTATTTGTCTCACAGCCTCAAGCACTCACTCAGGAGTGCTGAAGTTTCATCCACAACAGCCAGTTCTATTAAGTCATTATTTACTGTTATTCTCTAAACTTAAGCAAAATTTCCAACACACCCCGATATGTCAGACACAAATGAGCATGAGGAAGCTTAGAACTGAAATCTGTCTTTCCGTTTTTGTTATGACATCAAAGAGTTCGATATTCTTTCAGCAACTAAGTTCGTCAACACACAGCAACTTAACTACATGCTTCAGATTGCAAGATAAAACAAATACAGAGCTATCACAGCGTGATGCTAAAAGCTGTCCATCATCTTGGTTTGCCTGGCAGGAGATCAGGAGTTACGGAGAGCATGCTCTCTTGAGAAGCAGGTATTTATACAAATTATGTATAATTTAAGTCTTGTACATAATCCTTGGAAATTCATCATCAATGAAGTGACATGTTCTATATATATATGATGTAAATGCACTGAATATTAAATATGTTATGTACCAGTACTTGGAGGAAGGGAGGTTTACCATGTAGCCTATAATAATTTGCCCCACCATAGCAGCAGATGCTGCTTTAATGGAAACTACATAAAAACACTCAGATAAGCAACTACTCAGTCTGGCAAGCTGCTGATTTACTACCTCAATGTAGTGGGAACAGAAGGTACCAAGCAGCTTGAAGGGTCAGGACTTAATACCTTGTGCTCTTAAAGTATTTTTCATTTAAAAATCAAAATCTTTTACAAATACTTAATTCAGCTTTAAGACACTTCTGCACACCACAGAAATTTGATTGCAACATTCGGGTATTTTGTAAAGCGCTAAATCCTGGAACTTTGAGGAATCTTATATGAAAAACTCTGCTCCAGCTCTTAAAAGTTCTATTACTGCTAGCCTTAATATTGGAATCAAAAAGAATGAAATGTCTGGGTCATACACTCATAAAGCAAAAGAGAAGGAAAAAGCTTTTCAGTCAAAGGAAGAGGATTTGAGACAAATCTGTGTGCTGTTTATACAGCACACTATTAATAAGATTTTCCTATCAGATCTCCTTGCAACATCAGTGTGGGTTTTGGTTTTATTTTTAATCTGCAACACAGAATATTAACATCCTGTATTTCAAACCCACCCCAAATTTCTCCTCTCTTTTAGGAGCTCTTGGCTGTAGAAAGCAGGACCTAGAAGTCATGGCATGCTGACTCAGTAGTAACTCTACCGACTATATACGCAAGAACGGCAACGGGGGGTGAGATCAGATACTCTCCCACAGTGACTGTCAGTGGATCCCTAAAGAAGTATAACAGGATACAGCAGGCGAATAGCGTATATATTTCACCAGCATAGTTCTGCAGCCTACATACAGCTCAGGGACTTTAGACAGGGGTGATATCATAGAATCATTAAGGTCGGAAAAGACCTCTAAGATCATCAAGTCCAACTGTCAACCCAACACCACCATGCCTGCTAAACCATGTCCTGAAGTGCCACATCTATATATTTTTTTGAACACCTCCAGGGATGGTGACTCCACCACTTCCCTGGGCAGCCTGTTCCAATGCCTGACCACTCTTTCGGTAAAAAAATTTTTCCTAATACCAAATCTAAACTTCCCCTGACGCAACTTGAGACCATTTCCTCTCATCCTATCGCTAGTTACTTGGGAGAAGAGACCGACTCCCACCTCACTACAACCTCCTTTCAGGTAGTTGCAGAGAGCAATAAGGTCCCCCCTCAGCCTCCTCTTCTCCAGACTAAACAACCCCAGTTCCCTCAGCTGCTCCTCATAAGACTTGTCATTAATATCACTAATAGCACTAGACGGATCTTTTTCCTATAAAGTCATCTAAACGTGCTAACAGCCCATATCAGCCACTAGCATCCCTAATTTTCTGTGCCAAAGAGGTCCACAGCTTATATATGTCTCTGTGCTAGGAAGTACCCAACCTTGAACTCCTAGTCAGGATAGGATACGGTTTACTGTTAAGCTACACACACTCACACACAATGCGACTGCTTGAAAATTGGAGATGCAAGGGCTGACACTATCTGCAGGGCCACAGCACTGTATAATACATGCAAATAGTACACAAAAGTAGGGTTCAGCTATACAAAAAAAAAAAAAATACAAGCGCCTTTAAGAGCAGCCACATAAGATACTGTGGAAAAGCTGAAAATGGAGCATCTGTCTGGGTCTTTCATGCGCCCCTCATCCTCTCCTCTTCCCCTTGGGACATTTTATCTAGTTTATTGGGGAATTACGGTGGAATTCCTGCAGCTTCACATGGTGGAAAAATACTATTAACAGACATTCCATGTTTTCTGCTGGCAAATTTAACACTGAAAGAGCTGTCAGACTTCTTTTGCTTTTGACCACAGCACAGGCCCTCTGGAACACTGTACACTGTTGGAGCAGAAGAAACACCTTCTCCCAGGAACTTCTGCTTGCCTTTGCAATGGCCGTGCCCAGTACGCCTGCAGATGATGTGTGCTTGCCATTTTTCTTCCTTGCCATAACACAAAGCCAAACATTTAACCAATTGATCTGTCAAGATAAGACAAATTTTTTAGCAATTAAACATCTGCTCAACAAGCTGAATCTCATTTACAAACTTAGGTCTTCAACTCTTCTAACATCCAGTTTTCTTCTTTAATGAAATAAAAAGCGTAACACCACAAATGGACTTCATAACATGTTAGTTCTTGGTGTTTTTTAAAGCTACCAGCAATGTTTAAACAGCCAACAAGAAGGTGAGAAGGAAGGAGAGGAATAGCTACATGACAAGCTTGTAAGAAGAAATGGAGAAATGTGACTTGACACACAGGTCGCAGCAGGTGACACGTGATTTACTGAAGATAAGAAAGGGCCCACCTAGTGCTTTCTATGCTGTCAGTAATAATATCATACTGGAGACACCTTGTCTCAGGGGAAACGAACAGCCTGATAAAGATATCCTCAGAACAGATGTGTTATTTACTGAACTAATTTTTTTGTGAGAACCTTGATCAACAATACCAGAAGCAAGGCGTGTGACACTTGCATTTTCTTCTGAATTTTAAAAACCCTTTAACCTCTCCTTACCTTACCAAACACATCAGCTTGTGCTTCAAGTTTCAACCTATTCATCGGCAAACTTTAAAGCACAGTAATGTTACAAGCACACTCTCGCAACACCAGTTTCCTTCTACCAGGAATACACTCATTCTCCAGCCCCAGGATTTGGATTACTGCTGAGTAAAACAGAGTGATGAAACTATTATTGCTGAATTGCGCATGATTCATAGTTTGTAATAACCACTTCCAAATGTAAAATTCAAATTTACATTCTCATAATCAAAGGTCAGAAAAAGACAGCAAGACTGTGCCATTTTTCATAGCAGTTAAAACTATACATTTACACCAGCTACTGTATGTAATTCTCAGACAAACTGTGACTACACCTGTAAACAATGTGATACATACAGAATTAGAGATTTATAGCTCCTTGTATAAATCCTGCTATACTTCCCTGCAACAAAAGCTTTTTCATGCAATATTAATGTGCCATTCCTTAACACACAGTTCTCCTAATATTTAATCTCCTAAGTGTCTCCTCCTTTTGTAGGAGAGAAGAACAAGCGATGACAGACTGGCTCCCCAGCATGGGAACACCTTCTGCCAGCACTCAGTGTTGCAAGCAAGGCAAATCCAGCCACCGCTGCCCTTTAACCAAAGGTATGCTTTTATTGTACATAAACAATGCAACTTAAAAAAAAAAAAAAATTCTTTTTCTAAAACACTGGGTTTAAGACTTACCTGTGCACTATAATAGCCAAATGATTATCATTTGAAACATGTAAAACATTATGGACACAGGGATACAGGAGGATTGTGTATAATAGTCACTAATGCAAAATATTCCTGTCTACAATCGCTCAGCATTTGGCATATCTAAGCCTTCTTAGAACCATCAAACCGCAGGGAAGGACTAGTCGATTGAACCGATATCCAAAAAGGTCATCATCATGACAGCATGAAAGACTGTTCGTCTGATCCTCCACATATGTCTTTGACACAAGCAGATTCATAAGAAGAATAAGACTTTTTCTTTACAGAGTACCAATATAAGCTAAATTGTGAAGCAGGCATGCATTGTACCAGTTTCCAGGCTATTTTATTCTCAGTAATCACAGTCTACACATTCAGTAACTAACTGTTGAACCAATCACTTCATCAGAATGGGGTACTTCAGCATTCTTCCCTTTTGAATTTTTATTATTTTTAATAAGAATGGCAAGTTCTTTATGATCATCAGATACAAAAGACTTCAGCTTTAATTTAGAGCAAGAACACCCCGGCCAGCAGAAGCTTGGCATGAGGAACAGAAATAAAAGAACTCTTATTGCCCGTTTAAAAATCAAAAGTAGCACCTTATCAGCATAATGGCAGCATTATTTAAATAGCTTTCATGTGCCATTTTCACAACACTATTTATATTAAATCATTGAGAATAAACATCTATTTTCATTTACTAATCTTTTTCCCAATTAGAATCTCTCTGAATCTGTGTACAATAGTAATTTCATTTCTTCTCACTTGCTTGCATCTTAATTAAAATCAGCCTATGTTGACTTTCATTTTTATAATATATCTGCCTATTTCACATCATAGCACCTTCATGACCCCCAGAGAGTCATGAGCCTTTAATATTTTATTTTGACCTTGTTAAGTTACTGGAACCATCAAAGATTTTGCTTCCTCCCTCAGTAAGTGGGTTTTTATCCTTCTTGAAATGCAGAGTATGTGTGAAAACATGAAGTTGAGAACTATGCTACCTTTAAATAACATATCTCCGTTCATTTATTTAAAAAAAAAAATTTGTCTTTCAGTTTATTACAAGAATTTGTTTATGAACCATGAAACTTCATGATTAATTAAATAAGGATCACTGCTTACATGATACTTCAATGCCTCCTCCCCTCAGCTTCAGACAGAAAAACAGTTTTTGCTTTTCAATTTAAAAAAATAAAAATCAGCAACTGGTGATTTTAAAAGAATTCATAGCAGTCATCTTCTACATAGGTATCTGAGTTCACAAAAGCAGGGATTCTGTGGGGAGAAGCAGTATCTTTTATTAGAGCAGTGGACACAGTTGAAAAGTAAAAATACACCTCCAAGACACAGAAGCCCCTCGCCAGGCCTGTAGCAGAAAGCTTGCCTATGTGTTTCAACCCCATCATTTGGTCTAATAACAGATATTACCTGAAATGCACACAGCACATGAAGAAGCTTCAATTCAGATGGGAAGCAGAAAGGTGCAGAGCTATCCCTTCAGCCTAATACCTGCAAATTTATCTTTGAAGCTTGTAGAAAACACAGAATACTGAGTCCACTGGCACGTATATTTACACGTTTGCCTTGGGTCTTTATCCAAATTCTCCTAGTGTTACCACCCTCACAGCACAGGCTCAGACTTAGGCAAAGGTATTGGCATCATCCAAGCCCCGCTGAAGGAGAAAGCCTGATTACACGCTATCGTTTAGCAGATTTGTATTTGCATTTCCCTTCAGTGTGGACCCTTACCTGATAGACAGCCCACGCTATCTAGCCTATCCATCCGTTACAGGGAGGCTATCTGGCAGAAGGCTTTTCAAGTAGAGCTCAAAGCCTTAAAGGCAGCTGGGATTCACAGCCACTTCATGCTAGCTTTGCATGGCACAACTGCGCAGAGACATGCGATGCCTAGGAATACCACTGCACAGAGCCTAGCACACTGGACTTTTTGCTCTTTAGACAAGCAGAGCAGACACAGCCACAAAGGTCTCTTCGCTCAGGATTGTATTTACATTCCAGCAAGCAGAGCCTCCAGTTCGTCAGTCATACACAATCAGTATTTGGCTACTGGGTGGAGGAAACTGGAGGCAGCTGGTGACAAAGTGGGAGCGGTAAATTGTTTGCCAGGAAAAAGCTGAAAAGTTTCAACAACAACGACAACAGTTTGCAAAAAGATCAGAATGAGTGAGAGTAAGGGTCAATAGTAAGCTGAGGAGCTGCAAGGGAATACATCTATTTCATGGAGAAAGCAGCATGAAGGGAAGAATAGAAACATGTACAGTCCTCTTTAAGAGGATAGGAGAGAAAGAAAAGACGCTGCCTGTGGTTGAATCAGCACTTCATCCTGTGAGAACAACAAAATTTAGGGGCTTGCAAGGAATACAGCTAGTAATCACCTGGGCATGTGCTACAGAAGAGATTACAGGAAAGCAAAGTGGAGTTCCCAGTGGAAGTAATTATAATTTCAGCACTTCATACGCTGTGCAGATTTACCCAAGGTCCGAAGAAGAATGCTTAACTTAACTTTTTATCATGCCCACCCTCTTCCCTCAGCACAGCGCCTTCTCCTCCAGCCACCTTCAAACACAATTGTTGGTAACTGAAGAGCAGGTTAAGTTCTGCCACCAAAAGCAGAGAGCTATAGATGAAGAAACACTACAAATACCCACGGCTCTCCTGTAGATTTTGTTACCAGTGAGTGCTAGATTTCTGAAAAAAATCCTCCACAGGCTCCCATCAGATGGGGCCTGTGACAAGTACCTAACATCGAACCTGTAATTAGCAGCCTCACAGTGGCTGTTGAGACGAGCACACAGACCACAGACATGGGCTCTGAAGGAGGGACAGGTTCTCCACCTGTGAAAGCAAATGAGCAACAAGTTCCGAAGTACAAACACTTGCTCCACCATTAGTTGACAGCTGAAGTCATAGCTCTCCGGCTGCATTAGTTCCCCATCTGTATGTACAACAGCTACAGCTAACCCGGGACATGTCACTGTGCAGGCAGTGCTTATGAACAACCGCTCCAGGACAGAACCAAATTCCGGTCTTTAATGCAGACACAAGTTCAAGTGAAAACTATAAATCCCACCTGCACATTTACAAAAATGTAAGTGGGCAGGCAGAATATCTACACTGTAAAATTCTTGGGCAGCTTCCTCACATTAAACATATTTGAACTGCTTAACATTTTTTCTCATTGACATGAATTGGCAGGATCGAAACAGAAACGTTATATTGCAAATGATCACCTGCAGTAACACATACTCAGGCTTCAGCAGTCAGCACTCACGAGCAGAATTTTCCCTCCCTAAGCCAAACACAACTACTTAGTTACTACAACACATCTGTGCTCACCTGTGTAATGAATACAAGGTTTTACAACAGAGTACAGATGGACACTATGGAAGGAGAACTACCTGCATTTTAAGAAAGGCGGGTAAGAGATGGAAGAAATTATCCCTTTAAAAAAAGTGAATGAAAATTCCCATCTGCCATTCAAACTCTAATTTCCACGATTACTGCTCAGTCAATAAACCTTTTTACTCCTTGTAAGATGGATTCTAGCTAATCCTTGCCTTTACATACAGGCAATAGAGGCTAACCAAAATCTCGCTGTGAATAGCAGGAGCCTGGACGTCCTCTGCACTGCTCTGTGTTCAAATGGGCCAGAACCTGGCTATCAACCAGTTCAACTTGTACTCATGCATATGCAGGTCAGCTATTACCCCCAGAAGTTCTTAAAAGAAATAAGCCACCTATGATTTCTGAAGTATCATGTGCTAGTGTTCAAAACTAACCACATATTTAGATGTTATAGACACTAATTTAAGGACAGAAGTGAGGCAGATCTGCTGTTACCTCAAAACAACAGCAAACCCTGACAGTCGTCTTAAACTTGAATTATTTGTATGGTCTCAAGATCAACAGTTTTCTTTCTTTTCAGAATGGTTGTATATGAGCACATTTAAAAAAAATATAAAGAGACATGTTTTGCTGAAGCTAAAAATGCATTTGCAAATACGGTAAATTGTTCCTAGATTACTTCAAGATCTGAAAGGATTATTGGAGCAATGATTTAATTTGGCTTCAGAAGTTCCCTATGAGATGGCCAAACACTAAACGCTCTTAAAGATGGGCAAAAGATCCAGCAACACATTACACAGCTTGATCAAGGCCAAGCATCAAGTTAATGGTAGAGCCGAGTTCTGCAGCTTGGTATTCTGCTATCAACCACAAACTTCACGTCCTTTTTCCATTAGTACAATATATCATGATACTACAAACTTCCCTCTTTCAAGGAATAGAAATAATTATTATTTATAAGTCTTCATATTGGTAAATTAAACATACACATAAATTCTACAAAGTTAAAAGCAAGACTGTTTGGCTGGATGATGTAAACAGTACACTCCAAGACTTGCTGAGTTCTGAGAACTGAAACCACAGACAGCCAAAATACAGCTGCACACAGTCAGATATGGTGTGTCTGCTAATATTGGAAACTTTATCATGCTGCAGCAAATTTAGCTTCTGATTAGTATGTGCATAGAAGAAATACAGACTGAATGCACTGGAACAAAAAACAAAAAACACTCCAAGGCTGTAAGTTATGAAAGCCAAGGACACTCAGTTATTTTATGAAGCATTTGACAGTATTTATTAGTTGTACTAGCGCAGCATCTAAGAGCCTCAAGCATGGGCCAAGGCTCAGCTGTGCTCATCCTTGCAAAAATACAAAACAAAAGACAAACCATAAACTGCTGTAGGCTGTAGCTAACGGCTTCAGACAAAGCAGGGCACTGTCAAGCGCCAAAACCCCTGACTTTTGAGAATGTGTATCCATAGCCCAGAGCTCAGCTCCTCAGCCAGATGCTACGTTTGGTGCTAGATTCACCTGCCGAGCGGGAGGCCTCCTGGCATTATGTGGTACCAACTGCTTGAACCAAGGATATGCCCGAACTCCCACTCTGCCCACAGCTCAGGCATTTGAATCAGGACTGCAAGGGAGACACATTTGCCAATTTGGGAGTTGGATCCTGGAGCCCAGATTCAGTAAAGCCAGAGGGGATTCAGAAGCATGCACTCAGCATCCTCTCTCAGAAGCTGGAACAGTACAGCAAGAAAGACCTTGAGATTCGTGGAGCAGAGAAGCTACACGCTCATGGGACATGCTTCTGCAGCTTAATGATTGGAGCACCAATGAAGAGAGTCCCGGGTTCCACTCTGGGCTTTTAGGGTTGTTTCTGGGTTTAGCATGTAAAAATACACAAATGATCCATAAAACAAAAATCGCACTGCCCAAATGAGTACCTTAATTAACAAGCCTTTGAGCTGGGTTGACTCTTGCTTATTTTCATTCTGGTCTTGCAACTCCTGCATTGTAAACGTGAACTCATGGCAGAATTTCTTGTGCCTACTTCTTGCAGGTGCTCTCCAGTTAAGGCAATCAGGGCTTGCAATGTTTGTGTTTTTTATTAAAAGAGCTGGAATAAATATTTATTTTTAGGACCCAGTTCTTTCACTGGATCTGGCTGAAAGCATCACAGTGACATAGATGAAGTTGTGCAAGTGACACACACACCATCTTCAAAAAACACCACAGCTGCTTATTGCCCCTTAAATTTACTTACATTTTGCTACAGTTGTATCGATAGTCAAAGGAGCTCGCCTGCTTCTCACAGTACATATTGCTGTGTCTAAGAAGCACTCTTACAAATTCTCAATACGGCACCTCAAACAAAACACTGAGTCACTAGTCCCTTGAACCCTGAAGTTGTTCACCCTTCTATTTGCTCCTTCAGCCCGCCAAAGCGCCAGGATCTTCCTCTCTGCCAATGTGTCGTAACTTCAACACTCCAGTGACGGCTGGCGACCCGGGCAGCAGGCGGTGGTACCACTGCCTTGCCGTTTTCCATCCCAGGCTGCCTCACCCCGAAACGCACCGTAACTTTTCCGCCCCCCCGCGGCTCTGCAGGCAGCCAGACCCCCCCACGCCCGGTCAGAGGGGCAGCGAGCCGAGCCGCGCCGCGCCGCCCCCCACCCCAGCACCCCCAAAACCCGCAGCAAGCACAAGCTCCCCGCGCCCGGCCCCCGCCGCCGAGACCCCGGGGCGGCTTTTCACCTGGAGCGTTTTTGAACCGGATCGGGAATTTACTCGTTCCCAGTACTGCAGAAGTAGTCAGCGAGCCCCCGGTGCCACGGGGCAGGTCCGGCCGCCTCCGACCAGTGGGATGCGGGGCTGGCCGTGCTCCGCAGGTCCCGCGGCAGAGGACGCCCGTCAGGAGGGCGAGGTGGGCTCAGACACCCTCAGCCGCCCAAACCCCGAGGCGGCGGCTCCCGATGACGCCCCAGCCGGGAGGGATGCGGCTCCCCCGGCGAGGCAGCCGGGCGCAGGGCTCCCCCCACCCCACGCGAAGGGGTCCCGCCGCGCCCCCCCGTCCCGGCTTCCCCCCCTCGCCGCCGCCTGAGGGGCGGCCGGCGGGACGGCCAGGCGAGGCGCGCTGCGG
>Ga0065711_1001376_pt1 | contig 44140 bp, 28 predicted proteins | sample Hoacrofraction12_FD_59098 | JGI IMG/M metagenome (GOLD analysis project Ga0065711, IMG submission 59098) | Hoatzin crop microbial communities from Cojedes, Venezuela - Epithelial fraction 12 v2 (version 2) | ecosystem: Host-associated > Birds > Digestive system > Esophagus > Crop | place... | reverse complement strand
GGGGGGGGGGGGGCATAAAGAAAGTGTTTTCAAACCAAACAACTGGAGGAAAATGTGCTTCTCTGTTATTCAGTGGCCGAACAGTCAGAGCACTTCCTTAGAGCTAGAAAAACCATGGCCAGGTCCCTCCTTAGCTTGATGGGATTCACCCCAAAATCTCCCTGCAAATCATCCTCCCACACCAGTGTGTCTGGGAAAGGCATGGCTTCCTCCCCCCACAGCCCTTCTGCTTTCGGTCCACATGTATTTGCCAGATTAGAGAGAGACAAGAGACATCACTCATGCCCATGCCGTTTTCCTCTCCTTCAATGCTATCCCAAAAGAGCATCGAAAGACAAGGATGATGCAGACATAAGCACCTACACATGCCTGCTAACACCGTATCATGCAGCACCATGCTCCCTGTCCTCCCAGGTGCAGTTTCCAGCAGGAGTGCCCTAAGCCCTCCTTTCTCTCGAGGTGCCACCAGCAAGTACTGGGTGTGATGGGGGTGGCTGTGCCTTCCCCCATGCTCACTAAGGGGATCATCCTCTGGGTGCCTGCTTCACCAAGCCCCCTGGGAAGGGGTCTGGTGAAGTTCAGACCTCACCGTCCAGGCTGGGGCAGAGCCACCCACAGCAGAGGACAACCTGGTGCCAAGGAACAGGGAACGCTGGAAGCCCCACGTGCCCCTGCACTCTAGGCAGCCCCCCAACTCACAGGAGGGTTTGTGCATTGAAATGTCAGACCTGGGAGCTCCCTGTGGCATCCAGGAGCTTTGTTCTTCTTCACATGAGGAGACCATTCACTGCAGACTGATTGGAGTCTGTGACTTCTCTTACAAGCTGTCTCATGGCCATCAGCTGGAGGCAGCAGCATCATTGTTAGCCTGAGCTGTATGTGCTCCACATACAGGATTTCAGGTGCTAAACAGCTATAGATGAGTACAGTAAGGAATATTTCTACACTGGTGTGATGACTAGAATAGCTGTCCAGGTAACTCTTCCCCTCTGTAAATTTTAATTATTCTATACCCAAGAAGTTACTGCAACAGGCAAAACTGTGTTCTGTGGAGCTAGAGTACATTAAATTAAGAGTAGAGCTCCTAGAGCAGGCTGGGCCTCTTTCTGTGTTGAATGATTTCAGTCCATCCTCTCCACTCATCTGAGGAGTTTAAATCCTGAGACATTTAAGGCCTAATCCAGAAAGTGCTTTGGCATGTTCTTACCCCTAACAGCACAAAAATTTCTGCTGTAACCAGTAATAAGAGAAACCAGTTTGAGTTTTATTTTATTTAGGAGATATTTAGTTGATGTAGTTGGAGAAAACCACAACTAAAAGAGCTACAAACTTTCACTCTATATATCTACATTATACTACAGTAACATTGGTATCTATCTGTTCAGCTGCACCAGCCATTTCGTTGCACACGCCTGCAGTTCAGAGGTTAGCTACATCTAGGATGCTTTGGGGGCAAGGAGGGGTTGTTTAAAAATGCTTGAAGCAATTTCATTAGCATAAGATAGTGTTTTCCACTTTATCACACAAACTGCGGTTGCTGTACAGTGAAGCATCTCAAGAGCGGCTGTTTCTCATTGATAGGTGAATGGTTTCCCTTAAATTATGAAGAGATGATGGACTGTGTACAAGCACCCTTTAGATCATATTTTTAAAGAGCAGAAGCACAACATATTCTTAAATAACTGCTGACCTCCATCCAACTGGATTTCTCTGCAGTTTTGTGCAAACAATGATTTGTTTCCAAGCTGAGATTGATATGCGGAGTTCCAGCCCCGAGCACAATTCTGAAGCCAAGCTCAAACTTCCTGAAGATGAAAATTCATTATGAAACATAAACAAGTCTTTAACCATGACATGGGGAATAGGAACAAGAGGTGAAAGCATTACGCTGTGATAAGAGTAAGTTTTCTCTGCAGTTGAATCATTGTTCTAGACTGAGCATGTGAAAAGAATTAGGTTAGCCTTACCTTCCCTGTCTTAGATTTGGACACGAAATTAGAATTTAACAGAAGGTAGACTAAAATTAGCTTAAAATGCTGCAGCCATATGATAACCCAGAAATAAAAAACACAGGCCTGTCCATTGCAATTTAAATCTAAACCAGAACAGACCTAAAATGCTTCCCATTGCATGAACTGAGGATCTGTCTGCTCTGCTTGTCCTCCTGCTGACTGCTTCTTTACCCTCTGGAGGAAGCCCTTCCCTGATGTCGCCTCCTCCGGGATCACGGTTCCCAAATTTAACACACAGGCTTTCACAGTCCTGCAAAGACAGCCCTCTGGCAAAGGCATTGACCCCATAGCTGCCATGCAGGCCAGACATACCACACTACCCAGAAACTCCAGCCAGCGCTGCAGCTCACAGTTCAGCAAGCTGCATCATGGCTTTGCCCAGGGAACACACTTGGGCTATTTGATTGGTGGCAAGAGGGTCAGTTGTGTCGCTGGGGCATGCTGAAATGTTGGTTGCAGGAGCTGCCTCTCTCCACCAGGCGCAGCAGAAGCCTAAGCAGGCGCCACCAGCACCTTCGCACAGCCAGGTCACACGTCTGCCTAGATACCTCCAGTGACAGGGAACACTACCTCCAACAGTTTTGCACGGACAAGGCAACAGCTTTGACTACACGGACAAGACGACTTCCTGTCTTCGACACAAGCAGGGGGACTCCCTGAATACTGAGTTCCAGCTCTGCAGAGGTGATCAGCCAGCAGCTTTGTCCTGAAGATACAGTCAGGAAGACTGAAAATGGCCTTGCTGCCATGGGGAAGTGAGACTCTTCTTGGTACATGTATGCCCGTGGATGCTCTCTTTGACTGCAGCAGCAAGCTGGGACAAGTCGCAATCATGGAGTGGCCTGGAGAGGCAGCCTACCACTGCCATCAGCAGTGGGGATTGCACCGTGGCAGTGTCCTGGGCCAGTGCAGCCCCTGACAGCAAAGGGGCTGCACCTTCAGGCATCACCGCAGCCTGGCACCGCCCGTCAACTCCTCCCCTGGTACCAGGATATGTGCAAGGGTCAACCACCAGGAATATCTAACGCCTGCTTGCAGCCTGCTATGTCATTTACCTGTCAGCAGCCAAGCAGTCCCCTTCCCATCTACCTTGACATACTTTGGTGGCAAAAAACAGGGTCTAACATGCCTTTTGTTCCTAGCAGGGAAGTGAGCATCAGTCAGACAGCAAGGCATGCATGTAGAGCAGACAAGAGCCTGCTGACTGCCTGTGCTAACTCGTACCCACTCATCCTCCCACAGATGAGCAAGAATAGTACCTGATCACAATGCACATGTGGCTTGCCTTCCCCTGATAAAAGCACTTGCAGCTTTCAGCACAAATAATGCTTCAAAGCTCCTCTTCCACTCCTACAAACGGCAGGCTTCTACATCACTGTAGGTCTGTTCATTCCTCAACTGCAGCCAACAGGACCGGTACATACCCAGCAGGGGTCATCTTCAAGGCTGTGAATATGAAACTCAGCTGCCTTTTTTTTAGGTAGCCTAGAGTTTGAGGTTCCTGTGGGATATTAAAGCAACAGACAATAGGACACCCCAATTCTGGTCTCAGTCCACCAGGCCCCTCACAGGATCCTCAGTCATGATGTCCTTTTCTGCAGGATCCTTTCCCTTCAGTGTTATGCCCATACTTTGCAGTAGACACTTCTGTGTGCTTGCTATGTGCAGCTCTGGTGATGTCAGTTCAGAAACGTCTGGGACTCTGACTCTTTAGCTACTAAAAGATATCCCACAGCAATCCCATGTTATATTCTTACCTGCAAGATACAGCACTTTCAGCTTCCCAGAAACCACAGTTTAGGTGTGCAGCTAGTGCACTTCTTCCAGCACTGGAAAATAATAGGGCCAAGGAGGAGATGTGCAAGTCTCTGGGAGACTTTGCCAGGCCCCAGGGATGTAGGAAGAGAGGATGGCCAGACATAGCCTCTGGAGCTGGAAGAGTGGTGAAGAGGTGTTCGGGTGGTGAAGGGATCACATAGCACTCAGCAGTGGTGATCCAGGAGCCCACAGAACATGTCACCATTTATCTGGATGGGAGAGAGATGGACATCTGCCTGAAAGTGTTGCACAAATAGCTGGTCTTGCCTAATAGTCTCCAGTTTATGCTCTGCTTATTTATCTTCTGTCTCTTCCCTTGTACGTGCTCCTCTTGCATGTCCTGAAGAGCTAGTATTTTCTGCGCACTGCAGAGCTCCAGTCCCAGAACATCCTACAGCCCTGTGAAAAGGCTCCTCCTTTGTCATTGCAAGCAGTGCTTGGCAGGCCTCTGCAGCCGCACAAAGCCTGGTTGCACTTGTGTCTTCCTCTTCAGCTCGCCTTTCTGGCACCCAAACAATTTCACCCCCTGGCAGGCACATGGAGGTGTGAAGACAGGATGATCCAGACCCAGAGCTTGTGGTTGCCTCAGAGAAGCCAGCATGTTGGCAATTCTTCAACGCTCTGGCTGACGATGATTTCATATGCCATTGCTGTAGACGGTTTTGGCCTTCCTTTTCTTCCATTTTGTTTGATTTATCTGCTCTTTTGTCTCATGGTTAAACACTTTCCTTTCATGACTTGCTGCGCATTTTTAGTTCAAAACCTGGAAAGTGGTATGTTTGCCCCACTGAGGGAGAGCACAAAGCACTGGGATAATCTTGACACTTGTTACCCCTGTATTTCTGGGGAGTGTCAGATACTTGACCATATCTGCATCTTGCTGATTGTCTGAAAACCACACAGCTTGGCCAAATATCCATTTCACAGCTAAGTATGCCTCCTGGGCAACAGCTCCTACTGCTCATTTGCTAACTCTGAGATGGCTGGTGGGAAAACACAGGCACTATGAGGACATGCATGCTCTGATCCATGTCTTATCCTTGTTCAATGCAGAAATGGGGTTAGATCAGCACATTTGTCCAAGGATTTTCTCATCCTACTTTGGTGCACAATCATCTCCTCTGTCTTTCTCACAGACCCAGAACGGTGCTGGCAGTGCAGAGGAACCAGGTTCCCCAGCATGGCGCTCATCCTTGCTCTATGACAAAGCTGGATCCTGCTCTGCCTGGCTTCCACACAAGCCAGGCAAGCTAAATTTGTGGGCACTATCATTGCACCCAGTCTGCTGCAGTGTACGCAGCTGAGTTTCAAAATGTATCCACGAGTCTCACGGCAGGAGACATGTTCAAATGCAGTACCGCTTATTGTCTTGTGTACTATTTGTGTTTACATGCTGGTAAACATGCGTTCTGCTGGGCTGGTCACTCAGCAACTTTGTGGAAACCCCTTATGGTTTAGCGTTGGAAAGAGGAGGCCCAGGTTTCCAGCTCAGCTTTAGTCCCACAGTATCTTGGTGTCCCACAACACCCTGACAGAGGCCTGCCATGGGCTTGGAGTTCACAGACCACATGAATTCTTGGCGTGAGTTTGCCTGGAAGAAGACCATGATACCAATTTCTGTGTTAGCACTTCATTCAAAATTTACAGCATCTCTTTGTGGAGGATCATGTTTGCTGATTGTCTGTTTTATACTTGTGGAGATCTGGGGCTTTGTTTTCATTTACACAAAAGCTGCTTGTGATAAACTGGGAAATGTCTGTATTATCTTGTGGGAGATGGAGTGTGTTGAAGCACACCTGATTCTGATGCTTAATGCTGTGGATCAAAGAGCACTGCGACCAGAACCCAGCAGGAAATGTAGTACACGAGCTCAGATATGGTGCATCCATAGCAGACACCAAAAGGCAGCATTACAGCCTTGAAGAGAAAACCTCTCCACCTCAAGCTCCCATGACATGGCTGGTGCACCAAAAGAAAGGAGAGAGGGATGAAAGAAAAGTGTGTGGAAAGGGAACTGCACTGACAGCACCGGGAGAGGCCGTCCAGAGGGTGCTGGCCAAAACAGGTATGCTGGTGAAGGAGGACACGTCTCGCAGAAGAGAGCACTGCAGGCTGCCAGGGCTGCTGCTCCTGGTTGGTGGTGTGGCTGGCCAGGAGCTATGGGCACCAGAGCTGCTCAGCACTGGGGCCCAGGTCTGGAGCAGAGCCTACATTCAGGCCACCAGATGAGGTGTCACAGGGCATCCAACCCCCAAGCCCAGGAATCTCTCTCATCTCCCAAATCAGACAACTACTTGTACCACAGCTGAGTAGTTTAAGGAGGCTTCTCTGTGACGTTTACATGGATGATTCTAGGGAGTCTTCTTCGGCCTAGCAGTGCAAAGGGGCCAGTGTCCTGCATACATTGGCAGCAGATCAGCGCTGCGCTGTGCTTCGTTGTAACCAGCACGAGGGGATAACTTTCCCCAGGGCACTATCAGCAATGTAAGCAATAGTTCAGGGTGTTTAAAAGGGCACTTTTCAGATTCCTTAGTACGATTGAGCCCCTGGATATATAAGAGTTGGGGTAAGCTTGGCCACCCTCTGCTACATCGATATGCACATGAATAGGTGTGTGCAAATATCTGCTGAGGTATGGCAAAGGCAGAAACCATCACCCAGAGCAGCAAGTTGTTTGGATGTGCTTTGGTTCCCAAAGCTTGTGCCCTGTGTTCCAGCATGTGGAAACTATGAGGTAGGCTGGGAAGGTGAAGAGAAAGGAAATCTGCATGTGATGGGATACCCAGGGCACACACCTGGTCCCCAAACCTGGGACATGCTCTCACATACTGGTAGAAAGACCTAGAAACACATAATGGTCAGCGAATTTAGTGGGTAGCAATTAACCATTTGGCAAGTGCTAGGTAATAAAGAAATGATGGTTAATGTATTCCCCTGTCAGATCCTGCACACATCATGAGGAAGGGGTCTATAGGGGAGCTTGGACTGTAAGAGAGAGGGTTTGGATGTCTCTGCTCTACTGGCTCTCAAGACAATCAGCTCCGCAACAAACTGCCAGGTCTGACGCAGATCCCGATCCAAACTGGAGGTGCCCACCAAGCTCTGCAGCCCCCAGCAGGGTCCTGCTGCCCAAAGCCACAGCTCAGTCAGCATGCTCAGCAAATGCTGACACAGGATGGACACCATGCTACTTTGGTTGTTCAAAAGAGTTTGAGAAAAAGCTATCACTTGCAAATGGCCCCGTCACTTCTGCTGGCTGGGATGGGGGAGGAAGGACTGAACAGCAGTATGGGTGCTTGCATAAGAAATACAGCTCATGGCATGTTGTCACTGATGGGCTTTAGCCTGGGGTAGGGGGAGTACAGAAAGGCCACTCCCACTGACCACAGCCGGAGAGGGGAGAGGGGCCAGGGCTGTCCAGAAGAGGTTATAAGGGAGGGGATTACCAGCAAATGTGGCTCAATGGCCCCCTGTCTCTCACCCCAGTGCTCATCACTTAGGGCTTCACCTTCACTAGGAACTAAGCTAAAAGTCAGCCCACGCTGCCACAGTGCCATGGTTCTCTACCTCTAACATCTACATGGATATCCCTTCCTGAAATGCAAATCATGTGGCTCTTAAAGCATGTTCTTTGATTTTCTTAAGTGAGTTTAGTGCATGACTCTGAAACTGTAGACTTCTGCACTTGCAAGTAATTTTCAATACAATTACTGGGTGCAAATGAGGATATGGTCTGCAAATGATCTATTGCTTGATTGCAGAAAGTCATGCTGGTAGATGTCTGTGTAGTCTCACTTGAATCCACAAGGAGTTACAGGTCCAATTATTGGACATATTAAAATAATAACACACAAAACAGGAAGCAAAGTAAAGGATGCTTAAAAAATTGGAGACAGCATTTGGTGGGTAGAAAACCAGGTCTGCTATCTTCTCCACCCCTGCATGTAGGAACTATTACTATAGCTCATTAATGTACCATCTAACACCTGCATTTCTTAGTTTTTGCAGGTTTTGCTCTGTAAAGGTGCAAACTAAAAATATTGCATTGTTCTATGAAATTAACTGTACATTTTTCTGGTTTTAACACATTTGTGGTTGTCTCTGAAGTCAGTGATATTTATTAGACTAGGACTGTATTTCAGCTAAAGCTCTTCCTTCTTATGCCTTCAGCACATGGTATCCTCGTCAAGGATGAAGCACTGCGTGTCTCAACTTGCAGCTACATACTTACCTTATGTTTGGTAGCACTGAATCAATGAGCCCTTAAAAACTCTCCCAAGAAATGCTATTGTCTGTTCATTGCTAGATCAAGAATGTCAAAAATATGACCAAAAAGGTGCAATAGTTTTTCAAAAAAATGTATGTGTTTCTTTGATAAATACCTTTTTCTCAGTAGATTACTCTAATAGTGAATACGCAAGACACAAAGCACCACTTCCCATGTTCTGAGCTGAAATGTGAGTGACACTTCACAGTTACAGGCCTTACAGAATGATCTTTTTTGGAAGAACCCGGTTGCCTCAGTACTGTGCCTCCTCGATTGTTTGTGCTGGAGCGTCTTGGCTGTATGAAGAGTTCTGTTTCTTTTAAAAACCACAGTAGCACACAGGAGAATCAAATCATCCGAGTGAGGAATGGCTTATGAAAGGACAGCAATTACTTCTTTCCAAAACATTTTTGGGGAAAAAAAAAAAGCCACAAGGTCAGAAGTTTACCTCCGAGCGCAGCTTTTTGGCCAGGGACAGCAGAGTTTCAACCCACAGGGATTATCACATTATGCGTCGCATCAGTGCCAAGCGCAGGAACAATGCCACACCAGTCTAACTCTGACCCGCGGTGCTGCAGACGGAGCAGAGCCCTCTGCATGGGGGAAGAAACCGGCACGTTCAGGAACGCACTGTTCGGCATTGCCCACACAGCAGCAGTTCACAGAGGCCCCGGAGGATCTTAGACATAGCTATTAGGAGGTATTTACAGAAATGAGGTGTAAGCATGTGACTGAGACTCCTGCTCAGGTAGCAGCTCTCTGTAAACAGCTGCCTAGGAGAGACCTTGTCTTACCGCAGCCATAATAACTAGCACACAGAAAGCCCCAAGTCCAGCCACCGAAATCTTTGTTTACTGACTGCAAAGAACAGGAGGGACACGCAGTCACTCTGAACACCTCTATCCCCTTTGAACAACCATACCGACTACAGTGTGAGGCAGAGGTGAGCAAATAACATCTAATTTCATTCCCATCAGTTAAACCAACCAAGGACCCTAAGCAGAGTAGCCTCACGTGCTGCCTCTATTACAGTGAGAAAGTGAGCAACCTCCTTGACTGCAAAGATGCTGCCTTCTCAAGTGATTTTCTGCAAGTAATTCTCCTCCAGAAAGCTTATCATTAAAACAAAAGACAGCATGTGGGTGTAACCGATCGTTTGGAAGATATTTATAACTCTCTTACTACAGGCTTGTGCTGTTGGACCCAAGACATTATGCAATCCTAGCTTTAGAGACTGACTAGAAAAATGACAATAGCACACCTCTGCCAATGTTTAACATTTTTGCAATTGGGACATGACGTGAGGTGGCAGAATGAGTTTGCTTCACCCTTGCCTTGGACTTCCATATGTGCCTAAGGATTTTCCTTGCTCTGAATAATACAGCCATTCCCAAATGAGCGGAGCTTCTGCTCTCCACAGAGGTGTTCAGTCTTTCTCTCCGTCTCCCTCCTTGTACACGTATTTGCTAAATGCACAGCACGTTGTCGTATCATCCCTTTCTGGCCCTCTGCTGTGACACTCCAGCTGGTACGCTGACCTCGGAAGACAGAAACTACTTTCTGAGATGGTCTCATCTGCTCTGAGCGCAGCCACCCTTCGTCCCAGGCTCTTGCCCTGTGTCTAAACAGGCAAATGATCAACACCTGGGCAGATTCAGGCCTCTGAATCCTGAAGCTTTGTGAGCATTTTCTGGCAATCTCTGTCTTCAGTGCAAAAGAGGCTGCATTTCTATATCAGGATAGCTAACTCATAATAAAATGTGATCCATTAGCCATTTCCTAGTATATCTAGTCCAACAAAAACTAAGAGCATGCGTGAATTTGCCATGAACTTTTACAGTAAGGACATGGTACAGTGCTGGAGATGATTGCCCCTTGAACCTCCATCCTTGTAGGTTTTCAAGGCTCAGCTAGACAAAGACGAGGCTGACCTGGCCTAACGTTGGACGATACTCCCATTTTGAGCACGAGTTTTAACTGGGTGATCTCCAGAGATCCCTTCCAAGCAACATTTCTGAACTCTTATGAATTTATGTGCATATAAAAGTAAAAACTACTTGTACATTTTCTCTGGAAGTCTCTGTTAGTTATCTTGACATAAAATCAGAAACATTTATTTTCAGTGCAGATAAACTTGGGCAAGAATGATCAACCCTGTTAAAAGAGCGATGGCAGCAGCTGCTCTATTAACACAGCATGACGCAAATGAATAATTGCACCATTCTTGTAATCCACTTCTATCTATGGACACATTTGATTGTTTTCTAATGACTTTTTAATCAGCTTATGTGAAATAAATTATAAGCAGGAAACCCCAACAGGAACCTCAGCAATAAAGCAGGAAGAGATGCATGTCTGCATCTCGATTTTGCAAAGGAATTTAGCTTTATTTATTGGATGTGATTTCCAATACCTCATGCCTTGCACAAGCATGTGAAAAGTGTGGGCAAAGGAAGTGTAAAATCTGGCCATTCCCATTCGGAATCACCCAGGGCTGAACACAGCATCCATCCACATCAGCCATCGGAAGGCACAGTCTTCCCCAGAGCATCATGTCTTCCCACACCTGCCCAGTGCCAGGCTGAGGTGCAGGGCTGCTCTGTTTGGTGGGAAGGGCTGCCATAAAAAGACAGTAGTCAAGGACACTTTTTCTGATTTCTCAAAAAAAGCACAGATAAATAATCTCAGAGTGCTCTGGTATGAACTTGTCTTTGCCTACAGCTGAAACTATTGTTTGAGACTGGATGCTGAGAAAAATCCCAAATGAAAGAGGCTTGAAAAGTCTAGGGGTTTGGAAAATAATTTGCAAAAAAAAAAAAACCCTCTCGGGTAGGCTTTGTAAATCCCAGAACAAGCAAAATACTTCTTATTGCTCCAACTCCATGTAGTATTAAGGGTTCATCTTACTTTCTGTCTGCCTGAAGGATGCAGTGTAACTGGAAAAAAGTTCATTGCCACTCAAGAAGAGGTCGGTATTGAGTCGCTGGTTTTCCTAACTCCACCTCTAAGAAAAACATTTACAGTAAAGTACATATAAAGAGACTTCCTATAAATATAACAATAAAAACAATATTTAGTCAATCAATTAGAAATTAACAAAGAATTTTCCATTCATGTTATTGTAGCTGGTAAAGGTTTACATTCTGATTCTTATAAAAGGATTCACATAGTGCTGTAAATTTACTATGCACTTTCCAAACATAGATAAGACATATTCGCTGTCAAAAATGTCATGGAAGACAAATGTAAGACAAGAGGCAGGATGAATCATTAAAAAGAATTACGGACTACAGGGTTTTGAAAGCATGTATTAAATGGATATCAGTGCTCTGGAAGACACATAGCCTGATTCTTCAGCTTCTTGCATCAGCTCATACAGGTACAAATCGATTTCTTGAGGGACCTGATTTCTGCTCGACTTCAATAAAAGCAGAAAGATACTGCTTCATTCATTCTGGCACCAAAAAATTATTTAGAAATTAACAGCAGGCAGAAATCTGACCACCAGATTTGAACCAGAGATTCAAAACTGGATATGCTCAAAACCAACCCAAAATATTAAATATCCTGAACCGAAAAACAAAACCGAATTTTGTGATGAAGACCACTTCTAAAATGGGCTTTTTTAGAATTAAAAATCAAAGCATCATGAATAGATTCAGTCTTCAGTCCAGTTTTGGATCCAGACTTCTGACCTAGACCAACTATGCTAGATATTTAAGGATGCCTTCCACGCTGTCCCACAGTTGATGGGACTTGGGAGCTCAGGGCTGCTCAAAGCACTGAGCTAGCACAAAACAGCATTCTGCAGAATTAACATGAGAAATGTTTGTTAGAACAGTTATGTTCAAGCTGTATATTTTCTCTCTTCTTGCTGGATTTTGCTGCTGTAGCAGTTCTTTGAAATGCTCCATTTAATTTCAGATGAGTCAATGATCCAGTAAAACACCATTCCACGAAAGCTTGTTTAAACGTCTCAGCTTTGAAATCTCTGAAATACTGCTGTTAAGCTCTACAATTTATTCCCAGGGCCTGGGCTTGGGCCTTCAGCTGGGAAACCTTCCGTGCAGCTCTGTTACTTTAAATATGAAATGCTACTTGTGCAATCACAGTATTCTCCAACAGCAGGGAAGGAAAAATAAGTGCTTCAAACAAACAAGCAAACAAACACAGACTCAAAGAGAGATTAAGAGGGAAGGAGTGCCCTGAATATGTCTTTTCTGCATCCAAATCATGATCAGAAAACTACAGTTTAAAGCAACCTTTGCACAGCTCTCATTTATTTACAGACTGGCATCAACGCGTAGTGAAGATCACATCCATTTTCTGGTGCATCAGTATTTCCTGAGACCTTGAAGGTTAAAATGCAAGTCTGTGTGGTGGATAAAAAAATTACAATAAACATTGTCAGGCCCCTTTGGATAGCTCACTTCCGTTATTAACCTTTCTGTCAGCAGGAGCCCTGGCCAGATTTCAGTAAAGAAAAGATTCAGAATTTCTCATGGGAAAAATGTTGGCTTTTCTGACAATATTAAGAAAGAATATTAATGTAATAATAATTCAAATCTGCACATTGGGGCCAAGCCCTTTTACAGCTCTGCAGTGATCTCTGAGCACCTCAGACCGCACGTTTTCAGCTGCATGAAGTAAACACCTGTGGGGTTTTGGCACTCTGTCCTGCTGAAGTGTGGAAAGTTGAAAGACTTCCAGGGCATGAAGCCATGGTCTCATCCTTTCCTTATCACGTGCCTCATGCACACACAATACTTTTCCAATTCTGCTAATATTACTGCTGCTTCTTTGATCACCTTCCGAGTCTCCCAGCCAGGGAAGGTGACAGTGGTGCCACCTGCCTCCTTGTGTTACACATCATTCGCAGTCCCGCCTCTTCAGTGGTGCCCAGAAGTGGATTCAGCATTCATGGCTGGCTTTTAGGCAATTGTCTAGCACAAGTAGTCCAGGACAGATGATGGCATGTGGTCCGGTCAGCCTGATTTTAGCCTGTGCCTGTCTTCTGAGACTTTTTGGAAAATTAGAGGAAAATGTTGGAGGGATAAGACATGCAGTGACAGTAGATGGTATCTACCTGGGGCTGAAATTTTGACATTTAAAGATGGAGAGGATCCTGACTCACACAGAAAGGCAAGGGGAAATAATCAGAGACATAACACTTCAACAGAGCTGGAGTGGTGTGTATCTGGCTGTAAAACTGAAGTATCTGGTATAACTAGTAGATGGATTTCTTGTGAATAACTTTGTCAGCACTTCCAGTCCTTGAAATCCCCTGAAATCCTTCTATAGTATAGTGATTTAATTGAACATCATTTCCAGTCTAGCAGTGTTAAATAATACGTACAATTAGTACACATGCATTAAAATCATAGAATCATAGAATCTCAGAATAGTTTGGGTTTGAAGGGACCTTTAAAGGTCATCTAGTCCACCCTCCTGCAACGAATATGAACATCTTCCACTAGATCAGGTTGCTCAGAGCCCTGTCCAACCTGAGCTTGAATGTTTCCAGGGTTGGGGTATCTGTCACATCTCTGGGCAACCTGATCCAGTGTTTCACCACCCTCATTGCAGAGAATTTCTTCCTTATATTCTTATGGGATCCTCAAGATGACTTGAAATTACCTTTCATCCTGGCTTCCAGCTGATTTTCTTTTCCTCTTGCTAATGAGTCTTGTAAATGAGTCCTGACTGTGCATGTAAGACACATGAATGCATTATTTCTTCTGCTATATCTAGAGTTAGGTCTTGATTTGACAATTACGTGTTTATCACATGAAGAAGTGAGGAAAGTAAGTGTTTTTCTGTAAATCCAGCAGTATAAAATGAAGCTTGTTTTTCTGAAACAAGCCACTTCAGAAATAATGAGAACCAAAAAGCATGTATGGAAAACTCTTCCCAAATGAGTTGGCCCGTGTATTTTTCTGTAAACTACATATTTCATTGAATTTTCCCAAGGCCTTTGTAAAGAAATCAATTATGGATTAACCAAAAGGTTTGGTAGTCCCAGCAAGATGGTTCTGTCTGGGATCAGCTGACAAGCCTGCTGGAGATCATTTAATGGTCATGAGAGAGATTCACATTACTCTACGGTGCTGTTAAAGCTGAGTGTGTTTCTTTAGGCTGATTTTGACCCTAGGCCAGTCATGGGAATCCTTTAAGTTTGATGAAAATACACCTGTGCCTCTCAGGAAACACTTTTTACAAAGCCCAAAGGAGCCTCCAAAGTACAGTCAGTTGGTATTATATATCCAGACCATTGTATACGGCCACACTTTTTGTTCATCCTTTTAGCCACAAAACCTTGATTTTGACATCATGCTACAGGGGAGAGATGTTTCCTACTCCTTTGCTGCAGTTTAGCTTGCAGAAGCACCATGCTGCAGTTTAGCCTGCAGAAGCACCATGCAGCAGTGACTGTACATAGGTATTGCTATTGAAAACAGGCCAAGAGTGATCACCATTTAAACACCAACATTGTTCTACTGGGGTGAAAAAAAAAACCCAAAAAACACTAAAATCAAACCCCCAGAAGCCTTCCATGTTCATCTTTCGCTAAGTGCATACTAGTGCACCCATTTACAGTCATCCTGACTTTTCTTTCAAAAGTATCTTTGCACATCCACGTGGTAGAGGAGATTTCACATCAAAAGAAAGCATAAAGCTGCACCCATCCTCATTGCAAACTTCGATTTCTCTAGTGGCTGTGCCCAGCACTGTTTCATTAATTAGTTACAGCAAGTTGTATATGTATTATATCTTTCCTCTGCATTCGCCTTTTTAGAGAAGAACCACTAACTAGAAGAGCAAGTCTTAAACTGTGGGCAGTAAATGTCACCTATCTTGAGGAGGGCTGTCTGATTACATCAGTCTGTCCCCAGCTGCTAAAATCGCATTATAAAATAGCTGCAATGCACAGAAGTTTTTCCTCAATATTATTTTGTCCTTTAAGCTACAGACACTATTCTCAGAAGACTATAGCTGAGAATGGAAGAAGAAAGCCAGTCTTCATGGAAAGATCTTCCTAATGTCTGGGGCTCCTGAACCTGTGTGGAGAAGCAGCTCTTAAGAAATCAGTCTCAGGATTTCAGTTCAGAGTATCTCTGATTTCTTTTCTCAGCTCTTTTCTTTTCGAGATACTTGGCACTAGTCTAGTACTTGCTAGGTACCTCAGAGCTGTGCATGAGATCACACAGTTAGGATAACTCACCTGTGAGGCCAGTGACTCGTCACCACCTCGCTACTGCATCCAGCAATTCAGTTTGAAATGTATAAACCATTTTGGGAGCAGAATCAAGTCCCCAGTGTCTTCCCTCCCATCTGATAGCCATACCCTCCTCCCTTGGCACATCTCCCTCCATCTCTCACCTATTGTTTTCTTGCATAAGTAGTTGCTGTAAATGTTTTTTATGAGAATATTATTCCTTTTGATGCAAGTTAGGCTTGCCCTGGAAACACCTTCTGGACTGAACTCTCCTGTTTGCAGAGGCACTTGGTTCTTTGTTCCATAGGCTTGTAGGCTTGGGTATCAATTCAGTTTTAAATTTCCCTGCCCTGCCAAAGTTGGGGCACATTGGAAATGAAAAGAAGCAAAACATGAGGTATCTAGGAAAGCTTCCATTAAAAAGTGAGATGCCAGTGGGCTTTAGGCGAGCAGCGCATTTCAAAATTTTTTGGGACTATATATCTGAATTATCTTTAAGTCTGAGATGAAGTGCAGAAGTCTATGCCTGGATGTAGCTGTTAGGACCATGGGAAAATTTATGGGTGCTAGCCTTGGTGCATATGGATACTGGGCACCTCTGGATAAGACAGCAACCTGATGAGCTTAGAGAATACTCAAGGAAGGAATTTCAGTGCCCAAAGAGACAGTTAGATATGAGGTAACAAGAGAGGCTTTTTGCAGATCTAAATATTACCCTGTCTGCAGTTCAAAACTATTATGGCTTAGCTGTCACACAACTCATTAAAAACATTCTGCAGCAAACATTCAACATGCTCTGTTTTTCAAGACAGGGCTACCACATTTGCATTGTTGTTGATTACTTCAAAATAGTAGTGGTATACATTTACTTACATGTATGGAAATCTAAATGCACACACATACATGCACATATACACATACATGAGAACTATCAGATTGAAAGAGTCAAAAATACCATCACAGCATATTTTTCAGCCTGCCTCTCACCAACAACTAGAAAAATAACAAGTTCTGAAATGACAAAAGAATCAAATAAAATTAACAAGCCAAATTCTGAACTAGTGTCAGAGCTAGCAGATCAAGGTTGGGTAAATATATTTAAAATTAGGTAAAATTTTGGGGAAAATTTTGTGTATCATGTTATTCTTTCTAGTTCATAATAATTATCCAAGTATGCAATTTCAGACATATTCCTTATGGTGTGTTATTAACAGACTGTAAGAAGTATCTCATTTTGTTTCTTTTATTTTTCTAATCTTCACTATACTTGCATTATCCCTGCTCCTCCACCAGTCCGCTTGGCAGTCTTGGTCTACTAATAACTTCTGTTCTGTCTATCTGTATTTACAGCTGGGCAGTATTTTAAATCTCGAAGGTAATCTCCTACGTATTTCAGTATACTCTTCAGCATATTAATATGCTGAATATGACTATGTCTACACAAGCCTGCCCTCTGATTTCCAAAAGCATGTTAAATTACCCTGTGTCCTTAAACAAAATTTACCAGTTCCCTGAAAACTTGAGAAAGACTCTTGTACTTTCTGAGGATATATGCTCAAAAACAGTGTCCTATTATTCCTAAATTAATTTCCTTTCTTTCCTTGCTTTACAGAGAAAAGGGTAATGTTACTTTTCTGCCCTTTTCTATTGACATTGTAGACCTGACTGCCACTTTTGACCATGTAAAATGTTTTGCTGCAAGCTTAAAGGAGTGCAGAAAGCACCTGCATCCACTTTACTACTATTTCTCAAATTGCATAGCTGCACTGTCGAAACATCTGTGATGTTGTGGAACTCAAAGCGTAATGCCATGAGTAACACTGCTTCAACTGAATAATTACACCGTCAAAGACAAAAAGTATTTTGTACGTCCCCTATTTTACTTGGGCCATGAATAAGTATTACACAAGTTATGATCACTATAAAATGGAAAAAACTAAGCATTAGAACAAGTCACAAAGCACACAGTGTTCCAAAGAATAAGCCAAAGTCCCAATTACAACATGAAAGGGACACATAATTTGCCCATACAGAAAAGAACACTTGTGCCCCAAATTTATGTAGTACCATAAATACACAAAGCACCACATGGACCAGATACAAAGTATGTACTTCAGGCAACCAGTGAAAAATTCAGATGGCAAAAAATGAAGTACAGTTGCTGGCAATAGGAACTGTGAATTTTTCTAATTCCTTCTTTTACCTTTTCAGAAAAAGTTCTGGTTCCACATGCAGACCATGTTAACCATTCTCTTTGGGCTTTACACAGGCTTCACTGCCATGGTATCTTCTGAACAGCAACTACAAATAGCTTCTTTGATTTTTTATTATTTTAGGGTTTTCATTAGATCAGAGAGTTTAGAAAAGGAAAAGAAGTATTGATTCAGCTTTGGCCAGTCAGGGATTATAGCATCTGTTCAACCCAACTGTGCAGAGAAGGAATCATTTACAAGTCTGTAGAGCCACTGAGAAACAATTCCTTGGTGTGCAACATGCCAGATTATCAAAATCTGATCAATAAGTCATCAGAGTTCCACCACCTACTCTGAGGAGCAGAATACTGATTTCTCCATGAACATCTGAGAAAAGAACATTTGAACGAGAGTGTGCACAACAGTGAAAGAAGTCACAGCTACATAGGAGATTCTTTCTTGTCCCCTCTTTTTTTGTCTTTCCAGTCATTCAGCTTTCTACTACCCTTTCTCAATTTCTGCTACGTAATATCAGGAGGATTTCCTGCTTATTCAAGATACGCTGGAAACAACACTGAAAAAAAATATTCTTTTGCATGCCAATAGGCCTGGTCAAAAGACTGCCTTTCAGTATCTTCAAGACCTTCTCATGATGCAGTCCTCAAGCCCTCTGGTGCCCCCTTCTCTGCACACTTCATATTATTTTTTTCAAGTTCATAATAATGCCCAGTTTGCTGATCATGCCCTTCTCACTGCTCCTTCAGACATACTATCTCACTCCTATGTCTCCTCTTCATTATGAAATTACTCCAGCATTATTAGGCACATAGGAAGTGCTGATGACTATTACTTAGAGTCACAGCTGATCTAGCTGATGTTCTTCCTTTGTAGCTGCAGCTTATAATGAACATATAAAGCAATTTCCAGCTGCTTTCTCTAGACAAGAAATGGAAAACATGGAAAGAAAGGAGTCAGACACATGTTCTGCCAGCTCTCTGCAGACCACAAATAAATGCTTTATGAACCAGAGTGGAACCAGGAGCCACAGCCAGAGCCTTAGCAGGACTCCATTACTTCAAATTAAATACTGGGTTTGCCCCACAGATGCTTCCCTTTCCTTCTAAGGGAACAGGATGACTAGAAAACAATCCTCATCACACCTTCTCCTCAATCATACCTAGTCAAGTCCATGTATTTTGTTCCTGGAAAATTTCCCCATAAGCCTGTTCCTCCAGCGCTTATATATTTTTGTGGTTCTTTTAGTAGTACAACAGAAAACACAACCAAAGTAGACAGAGTAAAGTTGACCTGACTTCAAGAAGTCCAGATGTTTGGAAAGTATACAAAAATCTAGATCAAAATCACTTTTTGGTCTAGAAGTCAATCTGGAAAACCATGCCAAGAATATTAACAAAGCTAATTTTGGTAGTTCTTCTGATTTTATATCTCTTGGAAATGCTAAAAAACCAGCCTTTAACATTTACATTTGGAGTCCCACAAAAATCAAGGAAGTGGAAAGGCAGAGGAAGCAATAAAAGTCAATGGCTGGTTTGTTTCAGTCTTGGGAAGAGACTCAAAGCAGCTTATATCTCTGTCTATTTGCTCATCCCTAATTTAGCACTCCTGTCAAGATCAAGTTTCTTTTTAAACACAGGTCTTAGTCAGCCTCTCTGTGATACCTGCTGTGGTAAACAGTGGTCAGGTGAAGCTTAATCTGGGCACATGAGCTCTTTGTCCCTTCAAGTCCTCTCTCTCCCAGGTGTGTCTATGGTCACCATGAGGAGCAGCTCCAATCCTGCTTAATGCCTGATGTAGCTGAGAATAATACCTTCAGCCTGGAAAGACTCCTCAGCCCATGTGTCCAGAGAACTTCAAAATCTTCCAGACGACTGCACCCACCCTGCCTAAGTCACCGCCCATGTCATTCAGGAACCCACAGCCTGACCAAACAAACTATGTCGTTTGCCACTCCTCTCTCGAGGACAACAAAGCCGTTTTCTCCAGCATTGCCAAATGAAGCGACGGTCCACTTCCAACACTCATAACATTACTGTGAAGGTCATTGCCCAGTTGCTTATCTGTGTTAAGCCTTAAGGCTAGTCCTTGCCTGCCAAATACAGGATAAGTGCCTCACCTCAGCTTTAAAGCCTCTTGTGCTCTGCCCCAAGTCTCAATCTCACTTGCTGACACTTGCATCCAGGAGGGCATTTTCAAACCAAAAATTTTGCTATTCCTTCCATATTTTCCTTCCTGCCAGACACCTTCCCCAAGTAAATACCTATGGCATTATCTCCTCATCTTTCTCTGAGTCCTGCTTTAAAGCTTGACTTTGCTCTGAAACCCACAAAAATCTTGGCACTGGCCGGAGTGCCTGTTTGCAGATACCACAGCCGCTGTTGCTGCCCAAAGTACAGCAGAAGGGAAAAGGAGGCTAACCCTCCTTTTGTGAGAGGCAGGGGTGGTGGGTGAGATCCTGGCATGGGCAAAACACAGATTGCCTCCACCTCATTTCTCTCTTTGCCTGGCCAGGCACTCTGGTAGCAGCATCTTTCACAGAGCCTGTGAGGCACAGGGATGGTAGGAGGCAGCAGCAGAACAGCCCACAAAGCCAGGACATGCCCCACACGGCAGAGCCACAGCTCAGGACTCACCGCACACTGTGGTCAGAGCTCAGTTGTCCCAATCCCTTTGATGAGAACATCACATTTTCCATAAGCTCGTTCTTTATCCTTTCCTGACTTTTCTAGCCAGCTCTTTCTCAGGAACAGAGAGAGGTGTCAGAAGTGCATCTCAGAGAAGTTTTTGATAATCTGATCTGAAGCCTTCTGGAATTTATCTGCAGATCTCAAATAAGATTTTTGTTGAGGACCACAGATAATGTGCTGCCTCTTGAGAGGAGGAGTTTTGCTCAGAGCAGGAACATAAAACACTGTGAACATGGCTTCTAATGAGCTAGCACACACCTCATTCCCAGGGAGCAGTCCCTGTGTCAAATGTCCGTTAAAAAAATCTGTAATTTGGGAAAATTTACATGCCAGGTGCAAAGCAGTCACATTTAGTACAAATGTAGAGTATACATTTTAGTTTCAAATAGACACAGTTATAAATTTATATGCAAATATAAACTTTAAAAATACATGTTTAGAAATCTGTGTACTTTAAACATATATACAAAGAGGTTCATAGCCTTACCTTCTGCACAACCTAGGCCACAGGATACCAAACCACACACCCGATAGCCTTTGTTTTTGTAGGACACCCCTATGTTTAAAAGCCATGCAATGTCTTTAAACTGAGGCAACTCTGTCTTAACAAAGACATGGGGCAACTCAAGCAGGAGTTGTAGGCTTTTCTGGGATACTTCATGAGCTACTGTTGAGTGGACAGTGTGGTGACAATTTGTGATACTGTTTGCAATCCTTAGAATCACATTTCTGGTGCAAACATTCATAACTGCGTGTTAAGAATAACTTGTTTCTCATTCATCACAATGTGTGCTTCACAGACATCAGAATTTCACCTTCAGCTCCCTTTTCAGAACTGCATGCTGGGATTTATTTTCTTTAGTCTAGAGGCAGATGGTTGCTCTTAGACTCCTTATGTCCTTATGTGAACACCCCACTGATTTCCATAGTTGATCTCGCAGGACTGAGAGAAGGCTTTGATCTTCCATGAGCAATGGGAAAGGGAAGAATCAGTTACAAATTGTTCCCCTCTGCTTTACTAACCTCTAAACTTTGGGGTTGGAGGTGAGGGGCATGGGGGGTGAAGCAGCAGCCATCTGCAACAGCTATCGTTTCCCCTCTGAAGCAAGGCAGAAATGCAGTGTGAGCCTGCCCTGGACGGCAAGCTTGCAACTGCACCATCCCTCAGCTGTTCTTGGGATGCCCTCGACATGCAAAGCATATGACCCATACAGACTGCATCCCCAAAAGTTTCACAGAGGTCAGAACTACACCTACAACCCTGGTAAAGAACAAAATCTTTTCAGTAGCATTACAGTCCCGGGCTGAGCAGGGAGTTGAAGGCAGTTCTTTCTTCCAGCACACCCCAGGAAAGTGGGACTAGTTGCTCACCCTCTCTCTGCCCTACTTTACCATGCGTGAAATCAATTTCCATTTTCTTCCCATTAAACAGGAGGAGAGGAGGAGGGACTTTTGGTAGAAGAGTGTAAATATGTAATCATACTCTGCGAAACACTCAGAAAACTATAGATAGAATTAATTTAATTGTTTTGGCTCAGACAACTCTTTCTTGAGCAGTAAATGTTTAATTTCAACATCCTGTGAATAAACTCCCTTGACTTTGTAGAAATGCTTTGTTTAGGTGTTCATCTGAAGTTTAGGTTTTTAAACAGCTAAAGGAAAAGAAACAAGAAATATTTTCTGCTGAGGCAAAGCAAAATGTTTGCTTCACTTGATATGACTTTATTGTTATAGAACCATAGAATCATAGAATGGTAAGGGTTGGAAGGGACCTTGAAGATCATCAAGTTCCAACCCCCACTGCCATGAGCAGGGACATCTTCCACTAGACCAGGTTGCTCAGAGCTCCATCCAGCCTGGCCTTGAGCACCTCCAGGCAGGGGGCATCCACAACTTCTCTGGGCAACCTGTTCCAGCTCTTCACCACCCTCATGGTGAAGAAATTCCTCCTAATATCTAATCTATATCTGCCCTCTTTTATCCTATCACTACACACCCTTGTGAAAAGTCCCTCTCCATCTTTTCTGTAGGCCCCCTTCAGGTACTGGAAGGCTGCTTTAAGGTCACCTCGGAGCCTTCTCTTCTCCAGGCTGAACAGCCCCAACTGTCTCAGCCTGTCCTCATAGGAGAGGTACTCCAGCCCTCTGATCATCTTCGTGGCCCTCCTCTGGACCTGCTCCAACACATCCATGTACTTTCTGTGTTGGGGGCTCCAGAGCTGGATGCAGGACTCCAGGTGGGGTCTCACGAGAGCAGAGTAAAGGGGCAGAATCACTTCCCTTGACCTGCTGGCCACGCTTCTCTTGATACAGCCCAGGATATGGCTGGCCTTCTGGGCTGCAAGTGCACATTGCCGGCTGATGTTAGTTTCTCATCCACCAGTACCCCCAAGTCCTTCTCCTCAGGGCTCCTCTTGAGCCACTCTCCGCCCAGCCTGTACTTGTGTTTGGGATTGCCGCAACACACATGCAGGACCTTGCACTTGGTCTTGTTGTCACACAGGCCCACCTCTCCAGCCTGTCAAGGTTCCTCTGAATGGCATCCCTTCCCTCTGCGTGTCAATCACAGCATACAGCTTGGTGTCATCAGCAAACTTGCTGAGGGTGCACTCAGTCCCACTGTCCATGTCACCGACAAAGATATTAAACAGCACTGGCCCCAGTACCAATGCCAGCGGCACACCACTCATCACTGGTCTCCACCTGGACATTGAGCCATTGACTGCAACTCATTGAGTGCATCCACTGAGCCAGTTCCTTATCCAACGAGTGGTCCAGGTTATTGGTTTTTTGCTTCTATTCGTAAGAAAGACCCATCTGCAGACCAGTTCCCAGTGAATATCCCTCTTCACTCCAGTTTTACATCTAGGCCAACAAGGGGCAGAAGCAGCAGCACTGCACTTCAGCAGCCATCAGCCAGGTGCGCACAGTCCTTGCACAACAGGACCACAAGCAAAGCACAGCTCTCAAGGGTTGACTGGAAAACTATGAAAAAAACATAAATAAAATCAACAGCAGCAGTAATGTGCTTCGTAGGAGCTGTAAGACATAGAAAGGCATCACCTTAAGGGAACAAGGTTTTCAGACTAATATTTGGCATCAGAAACAAAAAGAAATTCACAGCTTTATCAAACTAGCAATAAAAAGACTATACTAAAAATAAGACCATAAATTAGTGGTTCCTAGGTCACTGATCTTACGCAAAGTTGTAAAAAAGGGTATAGACAATCAGTGTTCCTCATTTTAGTGGTTTTAGTTTGAACTTAAAACATTGGATTATTACACAAATGGACAGTTGGGATTTTTTATTTCTTAATGATCTCAGGGAAGACACAACTTACGCAGCCATAGAAGGGTAAGGATGGCTCAGAGCTCGAGAGCCGAAAAGCAGCCATAATTAAGGGTAAGGGGAAAGGACAAGGGGCAGCTTGCAGAGAGGGCATTAGATGGTGAAGGGAAAAACATAAATTTTCTGTGCATTGCTTTTTTGATCTACAATTAAAACACCTAATCAGCTTTCCTCAAAAGTTAGGGAAATCATAGTTTCTAACTGCTTATCTAGAAATTGTAAATAACGACATAACATTTTCAGGTGAAATTTGTTAGATAATTTTGCGTCTGTGAAAGAGGTTTTCAATCCTGAACACTATGTTTGAACGATATGGGAAGATATGAAAAGTAATAACCCTTGATACTGGAATTCTGCAGGTTCTATACTCCTGGGAATTTTCCTTTTTATTATTTCTTTTTCCTACAGGGCTATGCCTCTGTTTCAAAACCTCAAACTCCTTTCTTACTTACCTTTAAGCATAGCAGATACGCGTGTGTGTGTGTGTGTTTATTTTCACCTATGGCTACATAGAAAGGAAATTCAAATTTTTATTGAAAAATCTCTTTTGTAATAATCCCATTTTGGGGGACTTATTTTTCCCTTTAATAGGATAATCTGATCTATTTGATGGTGAAGACCCTCTACTGGAAATGCATGAAAAGGTGCATGGGATGGCATCTGTATTGATCAGCTAAAGGTAGTGAAAAACACGAAGTTTCTCTGCAAGCCACATGCAGGGTTCTCAGGCACCCTGGACCTCATCTCTACTTCTAACAGTGGTTTTTAAAAAAGATTAGTGTGCACTGTTGCACAGTTTGTACTTAGCCAGTTCTGTGGGAGTACATTTGGTTTTGATCGCAAAACACTGAATACATAATACAAGTCTCCATTGCCCTCCCAAGCGAACAATCTTGCCCTTCCAGCCAGCGCTGGTCCTGTACCCCACACCCTGGGGTGCCCAATGGGTTGCTCATCTTGGGTGCAGCACACACGCTTGTCTGTGCCAAGGGATGGCAGGGTTTGCGGTGGTTCCTTTCCTTTTGCCTTCCACCTGTGCACGATTGCTATGGTGGGCGCTGCAGCAGGATCCACGGGATGGGAAGAGGATATGGGGAGTATGGGGAGGATGGGGGCATTCAGTCATAAAGAGAGCACCTGTTGCAAACATGTGTGCACAGAAATACCATGAAGCACACTGCTCAGGGCATTTCATGTTTAGTTCCACATTTTGAAGAACAAGAGACATTATCTGAAAGGGTTTAAGTAACAATGCAGCTGTGAACTCTGTATGTTCCGAAGGCTTAAGTAACATAAACCTACAACATGACATTCACAGTAACCCTCTAAATAATTTTCAGTTCATAGCAATTAATTCACAGGTGTCAGGTATTTGCTAATGTAGATGGTTTTCATGGTCATTAAAAACCACAGTTCAATACTTAAGCTCAGTAGAGCAATTATGGTCACAATGGCACACACAAAATCCTGACTGAGAAGAAAAAGTCTTTGAAATGCTTTATTCTGCATCAGGCAAACCCGGGGCTGTGGCGTGCTCAGCCCAAGGTCATCAGCGAAAACATCCGAGGTACCCTGACCCACTGGCTCTGACCCTTTGCTCTGCCCCACCATGGAGCCAGCGTTTACCAGGGACCAGGGGGCCGGTTGCACTGACTGGCAGCACCCCGTTCCCTGTGCCTGTGGCCTCCTGTAGGCACACTCGCCGTGCTGGGGGAAGGGGCTGCACAGGTGCAAGTGTCCCCTCGTAGGGGCGAACCCCGAGGGCAGCGTGGGGCAGCGTGGGGCTGGTGCAAGAGCTGCATTCCTCTGCTCTGCCAGCTCAGGCCAGCGCTTCCCCTGCACTCGGGGACGCCGCACTGACACTGTGTGTCTCCTGCAGAAAGGGGTGGCTCTCACCCGACATTCCCAGCTCCTGCTTGTGCTGGAGGTACCAAGCCTGTGGCTATGCCCATAGTCAGAGCATGGAGCTGATCTGGCAGAAAAGTAACTGGGAGTAAACCCAAAGTTACATTTTCAACCAAACCAGTACTCAGATCCAGTCTGACAGGGAGTGGTACAAATACAGTGCGGAAGAAAAGAGGCAATGACACCTGCAGGGAAGGAAGGACCGTTTCGAGAAGCAGCAGCTCCCTAACATCAGCGTAAAGTGACTTTTAGGTTATTCATAAATATGGGAATAAATTCTCCTTTAACTTCACTCTGCAATCTAAGGGTGGGTCATACAATGCAAGAACAACAGGGAGTAACTATAGGGATGTTGTAATGGGCTCCCTAATGATCTGGGTTCGGTAACTGGCTCATCACCACCTCACCATGGTACATCACCAACCCACACACACACGTCCTTTCCTTATTCAGCCACAGAGCTATTCCTCCCTTGCCTGCAAGGGACAAAAGCCCAACAGTAACTGGACTAGAAGAGTAAGAAAAAATATTATTTCACCTAGTTTAATGGAAACAAAATAAATGAATTCCAGTCTGAATAAAGTAATATCATCTCAATACATAAAGCCAACCTGCTTTGAAAGGCTGTGGAGCGTGACATTCCCTAGTGCTGACAATCCTGTGAAACCTGTATAAACTGAGAAAACTAAGCTGAATACAATCAGTTCTAGATCTACAGCACTGTCCTGTACAGAGTCAATAAAATGCACTAATGCACAAAACCTCTGTTGAAATACACTCCACTGCTTGCAGCTTTCACAGAACAAGAGCGGAATTTCTGCAAATACACTTATTTTCATGGCACTTTTCAGGGTCCTCCAGCCCAAATCTCTCAGCGCAGGGCCAGCTCTGAAGTTGGATTCAGCTTCAATGCTGGACCAAGTTGCCCAGGGTCTTCGAGTATCTCCAAGGCTGGTGATACCAGCCCTCTCCGGGCAGCTAACGCTTGACAAATCCAAAGCACTTCCAACTACCATTAAATCAATCCAAAGGCCAAGGGGGCCAAAAATATAGAGAGCTCTGGCACAAAATTCAGAGTTTATACACTAAAGCCAGGTTTGGCAATGGAGGCCTGAATCCCGCCTGGTGCTAGCTGGTGTGCAGGAAGGCAACTTGTCTTGTCAAATTCTGAGAAACCTGATTTTCCAACCAGCTATAGTTTGCGTTAGCTGGTGGCAGATTGGGAGACCTGGAGGTCTCTATCCCTCCTCCTCAGCCCCATCCCTTGTGCCTGAAGTCAGCTTTTAGCTTGAGCAGACACCGGGCTCAGCAGCTTAATCCTTTCTCTGCCACCCCAAAACATCACCTGGGAGGAGAGGACCATGCTCCAGCCACTGGCACAGACTTGGGGTAAAAAGCTGATGGCTTTTGCCTGCTCCAACGGAAACCTTTGCTGAAGAGCAGCTGATAGCACACGCTGGCAGCTCCCCATCCCCTGGACAGACACCTTCTTGCTCAGCAAGGAAACCCACAGGACATTGCCTTAATTTTTTTAAGATGGTTCATTTGGAGCATGTTTCAAAGGGGACACCAAGAGGCTGGGAGATTGTGGATGTGCTGCAAGGAGAAGCCAGAAACAAACTCTGAAAATGCAGGGGAAGGAACTGAGAATAAGAAACCAGAGTAAATAGTGAGGTGTGCAGTCTTGTTTCCATCTAAATCAACAGGGACTGTGTTGTTGGCTTCAGTGAAGCCAGACTTTCACCCAAGTGCTGGTGATGCCAGGGGAAGGGTTAGCAGAAAGATTTCATTATGCAAATAAACAAGGTGATCCAGTTTCTTCAACTTACATCAAACTGGAGGCTAATGTTCAAATGATTAAAAGGCTGTTATGCATCGGTCATCATGATCTGTGACTCATGCTTTTCATAGTTCAATCAAGTTGCATTTAAATCAGTCAACAGACTTCTCACTGATTGCTGGAGCATGTCAGGGCTTCCTACCTGTTTCAAGAGAACATTTTACAGGCATGCCCTGCTTTTGTCCTCAAGGTCTCTTAATGCAGCTTTCACTGCAAACCTAGCCTAAATGCACTGAGAATGTAAGTCTTGAGAAAGAAAAACAACGTTTATGGTAGCAACGAGATACTAAAACAGGAATTAAATACAAAGAAACCACTGCCTCTGTAACTCCTTATAGCTCCCTTGTCTGCAGTGGTGGGGAGCTTTCCGGGGATCCATTTCAAACTCAGTAACAGCTCTCTTACAGAGGCTGAACACAGTAAACAAAACGAAAACAGCTTTCCTTTTGCCAACAAAAGAGAGGTTTCATAACAGTTGCTTCTGCAAGTAACAATACTCTGATCTTCCAAAAAGCACACCTAAAATTGCCACTGATCCTTTTCCCAGGTACACAGCTAAGTGGGCAAATTTTCAACGCAGGGAGTATTTCTCTGGACTCTAATGGAGTGCGATGACAACTGCTGTAAATTATCACCCAACAAGCTTTTACCACCACACATATACAGCTGGGTTCGGAGAAAAATGTTTGCTATTAAATGTAACTAATACCTACCTAATCATTAATGCATAATAACTCTCATCATATACTAGGAATCCTAGATTTCCCAGCATTAATTAGCCTACAGAAGTCAGGACCAGAAGATATCACTGATGTCAACAATTTAATATGATTCAAATATACATGAATAATAAGAATGTTCACAATAATATTGTACAATAAGCTATTTCATATGAATGAAAGGAAGAAAGGACTGTATTGTAGCATCAACCATGTATTTGGTAACACGGGTTAATCAGAAGCTTCCCAGCTGGCTGGCTGTTTCCTGACCGCCCATTACTTATTTACTTCTCCCTCTTCCTTCCAAGGGTGAGGTGCTGACCTCTACACTCCGAACTGCTGTGCTGGACAGACCAGTTAAGATACTTGGCAATTTTCAAGTGACTATTAAATTACCCATGCATATTTTTGACCCAGTTATAAAATATAATTGCTGGGCAATATCCAGGAAAACACAGAAGACTGATAATAAATTGCAGAACCTGTCTCACCAGTTCAAAAATCCAACCCTGGCAGTAAGCTAGGCTACTTTTCTGACAGGTTTTTTCATAGCCTTTTTAACCCAAAGGAACAGGGAGTGGCAGAGCATACAACCTTGCACTGGAGCTGGGCAAGTGGGCTACCCCAGTCGGCACCAGGACTGCCTGCTCCACAGCACTGCTGAAAGAAATGGAAAATTTTCTTTGAACAAACTTTCTTGAAGAAAAGTGGTAATTCAGCATCAACTGGAAATGAGGATGGAGTTCAGAAAAAAATGATTGCTTTTTTTTTTCGTTACTTTTACAAATTTTTTTACTCTATTTGACATTGTCCAAACACTATCCATTTTTCAGCAGTTTTGGGGTTTTTTTCATTCTCAGTTCTTTCTATTTCCACAAGCAAAATGGAAAGAAGCAAGAGGTAAAGAAGTGAAAAACAAAGTTTTATTGATTTTTTTCAAACAGAAAGTCAACATTACAAGCAAAATTTTTTGTTTCCATCAAAAATTGTTGGGTCAACCTTGTGGGCAGCACTTCTTACAACTATTGGATTCCCCACAAAGAAGAAAGCAAGAGCTTATTTCTGTACAAAAACCAACAGGGCACTAGAGCGTCTCCCATCTAGCAAATTCACTGCACAAGTCACTGGGGCCTCCTAATGTCTCCGTTGCCAAAGCTTCACTTTCTTATGGGCATGGTGATGCCAAGACCCTTGATGTACCATCCTGCTGTGAAATTTCACTCCTGCAGATGAAACCCCTGCTAGCAAAAAGCAGTGCATCTTCCCATTCAAATGCTGCCATTACTTTCACCAAGCATGAACATTTATGTTGAGCCCTCCCCTGTCTGCCCTGTTCTTCCTTTTCCACTGTTGATGAAATTCAGACTTCATTTTCTGTGTGGCCTGTATTATGTCCTGTGTTTCTGTTTCCAGCGAGGATGGCCCAGTATGAGCAGCAGCCCACTTGGGCATACAGCAGGCAACACAGCACACCTCCTTCCCAGTGAAAAGAACCCATTGTCCACCAGCGAAATGGTCCAGCTGCAGCCAGCAGAGCTTTCTGTAGTGAGAGCAGCCAATATGCTCTGGGCTTAATACATCACCGTTGTACCATGGGGTAGATAACACCACTGTGAAGTGAGAGGGGTGAGTGCTACTACAGCTGAAGGCCACATCTCAGCAGGGCATTATCCTCTGCTCAGTGCTGGAAGAAACCCAGCAACAAAGACCCCACAGCCACCTCTTCTGATGCTCAGGGATGAAGATGTCATAATGCATCCTTTTGACAAGGGGGAGAGCTGCCCTCTGACAAGTTTTCATTGCTGTTGACTAAAATTTTTATTATATGTAGCTTTCTGTGAAGTCTGAAACCCCAACCATATTAATCCTGCCACAGTCACAGGGCAGCAGCAAGAAGAAAAACAAGGGAGCAGGGAAAGGCTTAGTAAAAAGGAAAAGAGATGTGACAGACAAACATTAATAAAGAAGACTTGTACACACAGCCTTTCCACCTATTCAGGCTAGCTAATGTGATACTCTGTACGAACACTCTTGGTCCAATTTGAGTGCATTTGTCCACTTTAGATTAAACCTGTTCCCAACTAGCTAATGCAAAGTTGTGATAAACCTGGGTTAAATCAAGACTGGAACGTACAGAGAAGGACTACATGGAAATTGTGTCCCAAGGCACACACTTACTTCAGTTGGCTGAAGCAATGATTTATATGATGGTGTTTTAGGATGAAAAGTACATATTAATAGAAAAGGCATATCAACATTTAATTGAAAGTACGGGATATTTTGGAAGACCTTTCTTCAGTTCTTTTTTATAAAGTGCTTCATGAGATTGTGACCCTTGAGAAAAACTAGAACCAAGAAAAATACTAAATGATACTGCAATGACAGTAATAGTTATTGTTTCTAAATGAGCATAAAGAGTTGCATGTAATCTGAATGGCAGAGGATCAGAGATGGACCAGATTTTTTAATAATTTTCATGTTAAAAAAGCCTCAACAATTTTCTCCCTCAATAACCAGCATTTCCAATATAATAAAACATGCCAGGGAAAGAATATGTTCTGAATTGCTATGGGTGGCTTTACAAGTCCTGAAAGATCAGATAAATGTCTCATAGACCAGCAGTTAAGGAAACGAGAGAGACTTTCTGGACTCCTTGCCATGGACCTGTGACCGCTCACGCCAATGCCCAGAGAGACCAGATCACTCAAGGTCCTGGGTACAGGGTAACCAGCTTCCCAGTCCGAGGTAGGTGGCTTGAATTCAGCTCAGATGTGCAGCAGTGATAACCTAGGTACAATGAATTTAATGGTCTGATTTCATTTGTGAATGGAATTGTGCTGTTTGGGTTGCAAAAATTGCTTACGTTTATGCTGGAAGGTATACCAGAGAGATTAGTTGATTTGCCAAAGAATGACTTTATCATCTTTTTACAGAGTGTACCCTTCCCTGCTGGGATCACAGTGACAAGGAAACAGAAGTTTTGCACTTTCTGTTCTAATATTGTAAAAAAACCTCCAGGGGGAAGGACAGAAACAAACAACCCCTCTTGGTCTCTTTCAGATGAGGAGACAGAAAGGTCAACTGAGATTATACTGAGCTTCATTTCAGAGCCACAAGATGTGCTGTTCATGTCATTAATCCTGCATGGCTATTCCTATGTCCCAGACCTGCTTGATATTCATTCCACTTGCAAAGAACAGTGATAATTTTAGGTATCTTCAGTCCAAGACACACAAATCACAACTATTAGTTATTTGATTTCAAGTTAACATTGTTCCAGAGTTAGTAACATGTCTATTAACTATTTTATACAGATATTTATAAAATTGCCTGTAACATGTTATCAATAGATTTCAGCACTTTAACTTCTAGTTCTGAGTACCACTAAGAGGGATTCATGTGAGAAAATAACCTGTAATTATGATGGCCAGACAAAATTGTGGTGATATGTGTAAAAGCATGATCGAGTTTATGCCTGGGACCTCATGCCACCATGTTAGGAAAGCACTGAGAAGATTTGAAGAATTTATGCTTTTCCTATCTTGAGCAATGTCCTGCTCCATCTATACAACTAACTACCATCCACTGAATCCACTTGAACAATTTTGAAATGAACAAATGTATGTGAGAGCAAAATTTAGCTGGTTGAATGTTCATGGAAAGAAATTATAAGGGACTTACTGCCAGCTTTAGCCTTAGCTCCCTTTCAACTCCATATGTGCACTGATAGGAGAGGGTATGTAGTTGTTCTATTTCCAGCTCCTGCAGCTATATCACTATTTGTGGTTTGCAAAATTAGAAATTAATGAAGTATGATAGCATTAGGAGGAGTTCTTGAGAGAAAAATCCAGCAATAGAAAACTGGTAATTGCCACTGAAAAAGGAATTGATGGATAGCATACCACGCTGGTTGCAGGTAGGTAGGCAAAGTGACTCATGAAGTAGGCTATATAAAGGGATGAGTAATCAATGAAAACAGAGTGAAAGAACAAATTGTCTCATATGAGAAAGGCAGCTGCTGCCACAGATCACCCATCTAGGACACATAAGCAGTAATGAAAAATTTGTTGAAGTAGAAGAAAGAAAGGTAATGGAAGAAAGCAATAGAGCAGCAGTTCCCAGTCCCAATTTATTCAAGAACTAACATCACTTACAGCAGCTGCAGCAATTCCTGCCCATGAGCAAAGGAGGAGGCAGCTAGTTCTTTAGGCAACATGGTCTGACCCATCTTGCACATTCACAGCAGCATGCAGAGGCAGTGGAGGCAGAAAGCCTATTGCAGGTGGTAGCTAGAGGTACATCTCTTCTGGATCTCTTCTGGATCCGTGGATCTCTTCTGGGTCCACGGATAAAGCCAATCAGACAGCACAGATTTGGAAGCGAAGATGAACACACCGTATTTTGAGGGAGAAACACTGTCATGGTGTTTGGATATTAGAGCATGAACATCCATGTGGTCAACTGTCACTGCAGAGGAAAGCAGAGCTCAGAGTTACTAAGGGGGCTTCTTCACAGATCCCAGTAAAGCAACTGTGTGCTCCAGTGCCATTTCCCCCACCACTGCCCCAAGGAGCCCCACTGATGTACACTCCCCTGGCTGTACTCACAGCAGCAGGAGACCCTGCTGCTCCTCCTGCCCACGCCTGGACCCAGAGGAAGATGAAGCTTTTCTCACTGACAAGGGGACCCACACAGAGCCAGGACAAGCCAGCACATGCACTTGGATCCAGGAGCGCAGCAGCAGATGTGGCCCACTGTGAGGTACAACGTGCTGAGACTTTTCCCCAATTTGGATAGGTATGGTCCATTTACACATTAAATGAAATCCAGGCCATCTCTTCTCTGACTGTGATTATTGAATCACAGTCAATAATAGAGACAGGGAATACTCTGACACTTCGGCTCTCCGATATGTTTTTTACCCAGTTTTCTCAGACTCCACTAAATCTTAAGCTATTCACCACTAATTGTGTATATTTGAACTGTATATCCAAGCAAGGCTTTGGAGTTAATCACAACACTATTCACTGGGACTGAATAGGAATGGGATGGATTTATCCTTGTTCTCAGACAGGATAAGCCTACACATGAGGAGAAAGTTTCCTAGTTCGTGCTCTCAGATTTGAAATATGAAACTCCATATCTGCGCTATTCTTCTTTAGACTCTGATCATGTAAACACTCTCACTAAACATTTGCAAAGAATAGGAGACATAGCCAAACCCTACTAAATTACAGCAAGCTCCAATCCTATTGCAGGATTTTAATGTTTTCTGTGTGTTCCACTGGGAGAGAGGTCCCTTTAAAGCTTTCAATATGATTTAAGCACAGATGCTTTTTATATAGGTCAGGAAAGAGAAATGTAATTTCCCCTAGTTTTGTTTGGTTGAAGTTCTCTGTTCTAGCACTTAATTAATGACTCTGGTGAAATGTTTTGAAAGCAGCAATGTTTCTAACCCCAAATGCATTGCCAAATTGAGTACTTCCTGCTCATTGTCTGTTTTGGAGAGGAGGCTGAACTCACATCAATGCACTGCTAATAAAACCAAGGAAACTATTTTTACGGCTGTGGAAAAAAAGGTATTTCTTCCTCAGTACCCATCTCTGTCAGTTATAGCTTCAGGAAAGAAAGAAGTGATGTAAGAAATGTGGAAAGCAAGGGAGAGGAGGGAAGGGAAGCCACAGAGGACAGTGCAACATTACCCTAGCTGGAACAGTCAGCATCACCAGTTGGCTTTGATGCACAACTTCCTGTCTTATATATTCACCCTTGAAACCCAAGCACTCCGAGGAGAGTCCACATAAGGACATAAACACCCGGAGTGGGAGTTAGGCAGAACTGCATCCAGAACACAGTCCTCAAATCTTTACCTAATCCAATGAATGCCTGGTTTTTTACCAGTAAATTTCCCCAGGTTTTTAAGCTTTCATGCCTCTTACAGCCCAGCATCTGCCTTGGGTCTGAGACACTGCAGCCCAGAAGGCCTGTATCAGTACACATGCTCAGAGCTCCCCTAAGGTGTGTGCCCCATTGTCACTGCAAACCGACAGCATTGCCATCAAAGACCTGCCCAGAAAAGGAGGTGACAAACTTCCACTGCGCCATGGCCTGACGACTGCTTCTCTAGGCAGCGAGACTCAAACACACCTCTCTGCAGCGTGAAGGGTTCGAGCTTGCCACCCCAGTGGCCAAAGTTCACATTCTTTTCACCTAGGGGGTTTCGCACAAAAATGAGATAGGAAGAGAGAAGCAGGGACTTGCAGCAGATGCTGCAGCCCAGCTGAGTTACTCTCCTTGCTGAGCACAGAGGGAGCCCAGGAAAACACCTCCCATCACTATGCAGCAGCAGCAGGATGTACAGATAGAGTGGGGCTGGGCCCGAGCTTGGGTCCAGCAGCTGCTCCACGCACATCAGACGTTGCAAAGCCACTTCTCCTGCAGGTGCCTCACCCATTCCCCTTCCAGTTGCTCTGCTGGAGGAGCAGCACTCATGACCTGGGCCCTCAGCAGCACTCAGAAGCTCACTGCCCAGCCGGGTGCAGAGCAAGATCAGTTGAATCTGTTGCCTTCTCTTCCATGGGTGGATGGTGACAGAGGTGTGTCTCTTCTACCTACATGTACTTTTCCCGTAAAATCTGCAGCAACTCAGGTAACTTCTGGTTTGCAGTTGTATTAGATTGGCACCTCGAACGGAGAAGAAGCTTTTGCAGAGGGAATAGGGGACGGTCAGAGCCGCTACAAGAATCTTATTCCCTCAGGTAGGTATGTAGCATTGGAGTGCCTGCGGAGTCAAAGACAGTGATTTCCATTCAGTAAGCTACAAACACGGACATCATCTCGGATGGCCATCCTCCTGCTCCCAAGAACTGTTGCACCCAGATACTATGGTGGGTGGAGTCAAGAACAGCCACATCTACTTTGAGAGATTCAGGAAGAGGAAGAGCAAATAAATACAAATTATCACATCTTGGCCAAAGTCTCTCCATTTTAGAGATCTCTAAATTTTGAAGGCAAAACCATTTGACTAACTGATATCTATCTGTGAAGTAAGTCAGAACTTAACATTGGCTGTTTTAAAACATGCCTAGTTTGCAATTGCTAGCTCCTGAAGACAGCTTCAACTATGCAGGAGACCTCAAAGCACCCAAAGCATCATTCTTCTTGCAGACACTATTGTTCCAGACACTTTCCACCCGCCATAGCTCCCGATTGCCATAGCATCACATCTTCGTGCTCTTAGACAGACTGATGGGACTGCCCTGTCCCTGAGCAAGGCTAGAATTTGCATCCTGCCTCTTCAGCTCTTTTGTTACCGGACCTACAGTTGAACAGTGGAGAAAAGCTCACTGATAAAATCCCTTCACTTTCTGAAGGATGTTCCTTACAAGCCCTTGCCACATGATGATATCACTCAAACAAACACACGTTGCTGGAGGAGACCCCAGTAGGAAACATTGCTTGGCTGCCACTAACGTCAGAAGATCCTAAGGAATACACCAAAGACATTCAAATATCTTAAGAGCTACAGGTGAATCTTTAATAGGAAAAGAATCTGGTCAAGGCCGTAACCACAGAAGGCTTAATCTGCATGGCAGGTGAAGCAAGGAATAGCATCTGGCCTGACTTTCTTCTGAGTGACTGGAGTAAGTCCCCATCCCGCACCTGATCCTGATGTAGGGTGTGCTGATGGGAGTGACAGCAATGATCAGGTGAAGCCACAGCAAACAGAGATGAGAAGATTTCAGTGCTAAGTGAGGATGGCAATAATTTTGGTTCTGATAAAACAAGACAGCCTTCCCTGCAATAATAGCTAGTGAAACAGCAGATCTGTGCACAAGAGATAACTATGTGGATACCGAACTCTCAGTGAAGGGTAACGATATGGATATCAGCTAATAAGTAAACCATAAAGCTGCTCTTGAAGTATTTGATGGGTGCATTGCCCATCTTTAACAGCAGCCCAGCATAAACATTTAATGTTATTCCACAGACTCACAGCATCTGACAAAATAAATGACTGCCCAGGACTTCTTTTTTGGCATTTCTGCTTTCTGCTGGAATACAATGATACTGGCTAAACATGTGTCTCGTAAACAATTGCCTGCAGTGTTCTTGCATTGTATATTTACACAGCCCATGTAAATTCTGTGCTTTACTTTTGACAGAGAAAACCTGCAGTGACTTTTTATATTTAACACATTAATTCTGAAGTTGTCCTTCACCTACTGCCAATATGCTTTTTTTTGCTCAAGAACTTTAGAACATATTACAAAAACATTTTTGCACCCATAACCCTCACACTGCTGTTATTTACATTGTAAGTTTCAGTGGGCAAGAAAGTGGTATATTCCCAGGTTTTGGATCAATGAGATTTCCCTGCATCATTAAAGTGAATGCCAAGGCCAAGAAAGCAGAGTTTAAAAGGTCGGAGGGATACCCTGCACAAGCTTGCCAGCCCAGGAACAAAGAAGCCAAGGCAATGCAAAGTCACATATTTTAAATTTGCAAAGTTGGACAGTGCTAGCAGGAGGTGAAACATATAGAGGAAGAGGAGAACAGCCCAGAGTTTCTCTCTGAAGAGCGACATGCAACATCTCAGAAGATATGTGACTAGACTACTAGTCTGCAAGTTCATACCTTCATTTTAAGCTGGGTGCAGGCTTTAGGGGGACTGATGATACTGTTGGAGAAAAAAAAGTGAGCTGCAGCAGTTCATAAATTGAATAGAGGACTTACAATGTTCACTTGCTTCTCATTAAAGGAATATAAGAACTGAAGTTATTAGAAATATTTACAAGAATAAGTAATCAGGGATTGTACCAGAGGTATTAAAACACTCATTGTTTTAAAAACAGATCACACATGGATCTCATCAAGCTGACAACCCTAGGAAAAACAGGTCATGCATGCAATTAGGGAAGATTTTGAGGGCACTGGGGAGTCAAGAAGACGATAATAAGAACAAGCTAGAGACGAAGGAACCCAACCATCCTACTCTTCATGACTCAAGAATTATTTCTCTGTCTTAAAAGTAGAAACTGAAAGAGTTTCTTTCTCAGGGAATCATTGGGCAAGTAGAGCTGATGCCCAAGCAAGCAATACAGCCACTAGGATGGTTAAAACAGAGAAAAGGGCTTTTGCGCAAAATCAGTTATGCCTGTTATAAGGAAAGTCGTTATTGACTGAAACTGATCTTAAAGCAAGGATTGCAATTTCCAAAAGGGACCACACAAATACTTCCTGCCCTACAAAAAACCGCAGATCCTACCTGCAACTTCAAGCATCCAATCTGGAAAGCAGATATAATTTTAGGAAAGTGTAGCTGCTTTTCCGGACAGAGCAGTGAAAGGAGCAATATCCAGAAGTACCATTTCAACCTGATTTAGAAAAGAAACCTGCATAATCCCAGGCAGAATTATACTGGGATTGCCAGAGCTCGTGGAGGCCTCCCACACAAAGGGAGTCAACACAAAGAGCAGTTCTCCCAGGAACTGCTAGGAAGCTAGAAGGAGAGGCAGGACTCTCAGTATTAACTAATCATTTTTTTTAGGATAAAGATTTTCAGATTTACAGGATTTGACCTCCTCCACTGCTCTATGATAGCTTTGCCACTACTTAACTTTCTGTCTCTAAAGCTGAGCTTCATTTTGTTTCTTCCTGGAGCATTTTGGAGAGGTGTTTTAAGGATTGGCCAAGCTAAAACCAATGATGTTAAAACAACCAACAAAAAAAGGCCAGAAATTCTTTATGCTGCCTGAAAAGGAAGAAGAGTTTGAGGAAACAGTTAAAAGATTGTTTTGTGCATCTAAAATACAGGTTAAGTCGGGCAATGAGTCCCAGCACTAATGTGGCGAGAAGCAGACCTTGCATTGGAGCGGACATATACATTCATGCCGCAGACCAGAGTTGCCCCTCTCAGAGATAATCTCAGCAAACAAGGGTAGGTGGGTAATGAAAAGCTAATGCTATCAGTTTGCATGGGTCATGCGGCAGCTGACAGAGGAGCAGGGCCTAACCAAGCTCCCTAGCTAGCAGACAGGAACTGGAGGAGTTAGCTGCAGTATTTAAATGTAGGTATCTCATTAATAGCCTTAATCTTTTGTCCAGGGAGATGGTGGAAAACAGGGTCAAAATGGCAAAGCTTGCATGTAGTTCCCCACCTTAGGCACGTCTGATGGTTATTGCAGAGAACAAAGATAAAAACCTTCGCTAATAAAAAACCTCATGAGAACAAAGCAAGTGTGTGAAGGGGGAATGTATAAAACCCATTCAGAAGGAACGGCTAGTGCCAAATTTCTCTGTGCTTGAAGTGTCAGCTAGGTCTGACAGGTGCCTTTGAAAAAACAGCAAGTCAGAGCAATAACTAATGGCTCCCTAAATCCCTGCTGTCAGGCACTGGCATGCTAGTCATTTCCACACTTCTCCTTTCTGACAGCTGAAGGAGAACCACATCTTCCCAAGACACCAAACCTTGCTCATCTCCTAAACAAACATAAACTCCCACACCCTCTCAAAGGCTGAGATGCTTGGGTGAGGATGCAAGCACCACTCTCCCCATTGGATGCCCTTCTTCACCTGCTTCCCTCCATTACCCTGGGCTCTCCATCACCAGAACATTTTGACCAAGTTGTATTTTTGCCTGGTCCTGCATCCTCCCCTTGGTGCAGTGAGGACAGCCTGTCCTGTGGCTCTGATGTTCAGCTGGGTGTTTAGGTTTTTAAGACTTAATTCTCTGATTTTTTGCGTTTCCCAGATCTCATGCAAATCTCTCACCCTCCCTTTCGAGTAACAGAGTGCTATTTCTTGCTATACCCAGATCCCAGGAGGATGCAAATAATAAAGGCTGTGAGCTGCTCCACAGGGCAGAAAAGAGGCCATAGAAAGATGTTGCCTAAATGTTGCATAGATTCCTGTCTGACACTTTGGTTTTCCAAGGTAACGGATTTCAAGCATTTCTGCCTGCCTCAAAATACCACAATAAAGTTTATATATGCTCACCAGGAGGATCGACTAGACTTTCAACAAAATAATAGCACTACCATGAAATACTGATTCTGAGGTAATCTTTTGCCATTGGTAGGAAAAGAATTTGAACTGGTGGCTTCAAAGGCCTGAAAAGCATTTACTAATCTTTGGTCAGCAGCTGGACTGGAGAAAGTAAGCCCGAGCTTTTATTTTGATCCACTTGCTTTCTTGAGTCAATGCTGATATGGTCTCTACAGAAATACAAATCAGGGGAGGTTGATCTTACTGTGCAGAATGCAATTTTTCAAAACAAAAGTATGAAGTGAGCAACTCATTGGGGTCAGAAGTGGGAGGAAAGCAATGGAAGAAATGACTGATGAATGAGAAAATTATTATAAGCAGCTTAGCTAGACTTCCAGAACACCAACTGGGGAAGGAAAGCTGGCAAGAGAACAAAATCGGTGCATACTGAGCCAGGGATAAAAAACCCACGTGGAATAATCACTGTATTTTGTAAATTATGCTGATCCCTTGCAGATAACGCTTACAAAATGAAAGGTTGATTTTAGTGCCAAAAAGTCCATAGACATTTTGAAACAGAGGCTAGCAGGAACAGGACCTGGCCCATGGATAATATTAGAAAAACAGAACCAGGCCAAAGATTATTTTCTTTTCATTGGTTGAGATTTTAAAAGGGAACCAGAGATTTACTGTATTCACCACAACAGAAGACATTTATAAAAGTTCTGGTTTTCAGAAGGCAAAAAATCAGTATTTCTTTAAAAATATCTCGAGTTACTACTGAAGAATGTTTTAAATCAGAAATCACCAGTCTTTTCTGGAGATTTAACAGAAAAAGCAGCTATATAAAAGCAGAGCCTCATGGTTTCCCTCTATATGGTGGCAAGTTTTGGTTAAAATCTGTACTTCTCATGTGTTCAGTGGCTGGTCTAATATGCTATTATATGACCAATCTGATAGTTTGAGTCTATGAATATAAAAAGGAAGATTTAAACTTTGTGGCTGTCACCACATTTCTCTAAAGGCCAAAACCAAAAGTATACATCTGACAACCTCAGACTGCAGTAAAGTTCAGTTCTTACACTTCTCTGGACCCCAAAATCCTTAGTTCTTGCTTATCTTTACTTCTGCTTTGTAGTCCTTGTTTTACAGATAAAAAAAATAAATTAGAAACTTTTATAACAAAATCACTGCTTTTGAAGCCGAATAAATACATGAAAACAATACCTGAAGGATATATAACGTGTCATTTAAACAAAAGATACCTGAAAACCTATGACGTCTGTTAACCATAATGCCTACTTGGAGAGGTGCTAAGTTTATGGTGGTGTTTTACTACTCCAACAACACTAAGAAACTCTCCTCCTGTACATTTTAATTAGCATCCTACTACCTATAAAACACAATGTTCCATTTACCTCACTATCTTTTTTTACTAGGTTGTGTAAGAGTTATATCCTGGTATTCCCAGAACCTCCGTCACCTGTGAGACATTCTCGTACTTAACTGTGTCTACACTGGCTATAAATAAACCTGTGAATGGCACGAAACATGGCAATATACCTCCACTTCCACCTCTGCCAGATGTAGTTTTCAAGTGGAACTGGTCCCAGGGCTTGATTTTAAAACACCTGGCTGGCTTTGGTGCGATGCTCACCCACTGTGGCTAGTGTGGATGAGGCCGATGGCGTGATCCTGCTGTGAGCGAGCGCTCTGGGAATCCACAGCTCGAGTTATCCCCACCAGTCGCTGTATTGCAGCTGCAATGCTGCTGAAGTATAGCCTTCCATAGGAGGTTTCTTGGGGCTGCAGAGGTGCTTTGCAGGTGCTACATGCTGTGATGGGATGGCAGTAGTGTGTCGTATGCAACTGTAAGACAGTAACACTGGATTATGCTTTTATTGAGGCTTTTACCCATAAGTGAGTGAATGTTTAAAGGTTTTATATTGTTTTGAGGTTTTTAGCTTAGCCTTTAGAAAGAAAACCTAAGAGAGTGTTACATCTGAAGTTGCCTGCTGCTGCTGAGGTGCAGCAGGTCGGCTGCACCTGCTGTCCCTCCCACATGGTCCATGCCAACCTCCTCTGCTTCCATAGATGGGCACTTGTGCAAACAGACTGGTTCCTGAAAGTCACTGTCACTTAGCACAACTGCAAACTTGGAAAGGTCTAGAGACACATGAAACGCTGCTATACTACAGCCTGAAGGCTGTAAAATGGCAGCACTGAGGCACCAAGAAGCAGCCCAGGGCTGTGCCAGCCCTGAGCACAGTGAGCCCTGCTGGGGCTCTGCTGGGAGAGGAGGTGGAGTGGGTGCGTGGGCAGGGGGCACATCTCCCTGCCTGGTGTACCAGTCCGGGCCTGCAGACCACAACATGGGCATGCAAGGCCAAGTCAAGACATAATGCTGTTGTCAGGATCTTTTCTTTTTTTTTCTGTTTTTAAATCAAACAGCTTTACATTCCATGCATACATTACTGTATATTAAGTGTGAGATTTCACAATAGATAGCATCTAGCTCACAGGGCTTGAGAGCTTGGCACTGGAGGTCCCCTTGACCACCAAGCAGCCCTGACCATCACCTGGGAACAGCCTTTGACTGAAATGCCAAATACTTCAAGCACGCCAAACCATCACAAGAAATCCACACTGAAATGACAGTGTTTACACACATGTACACACTAGCTGAAATCAGAAACCTAAACCAGACTGCAAATACTCATGGTTTACAGCGGTAAGAAAAGAGGGTTCAGAAGAGAGGAGACAGATAAGTCCAGGTTATCAGAGCTGCCAAAAAAATGAAGAAAAGATTTAATAGTCTTCAAAGCTATTCATTGGGAAAGCTCTCTTCATACACTGCGTGAATGATACTCAGCTATTAAAAGACAACCTTCTCTTCTTTCTTAAACTCCTGTGCCCAGGATTCTGTTTGATTAGCAGCCAGTGGAGCAGCTCAAAGAAAGTCCAGCTCTACAGAGCATCAGAGTCCCCCTTCACAACACCCTGATGTTTAGTAACACAGTGATTCAGCTCCGGGAGCTGATTTTGTTTCTGGAGCCTTCAGCCTTCTCACTTTAAATTTAATCAGAAATAATTGGCCCTTTTGAACAGCAGGAGACCTGGCTACTCTGAAGCCATGCTATGCTGCCAAGCCTTGCCTGTCCAGCAAGAGCTGCAGTCCTGCTGCGTGGATGTGGCTGACAGCCCTCTGGGACAGCCTCCTCCTCCTACGGGGAATGCAGCTCAGCATCCCAACAGTGTCCTTGGGACCTGAAGGGAGAGAGCAGTGCCCCCTTCCATTGCATTTAATTGGAAAAAAGGGTGATATGCAACAGGAGAACAACAAGAGAATGTCAATTCATGTTGCACCAACTCCACGAGGCAGATCTCCTGATTGTAAAGTGCTGTGAATCAAAGGATATCCCAGGCAGATCCTCAGGCACTGAGAGCTGTCTTGTACCCTGACCCTAGTACCTGTTTTAATGTGGTGAACCCTGGATTAGACTACCTAAAATGAGTATGCCCTTTAAAAAGTTTCAGTAGTGCTATTAAACATGCTTACACAGAGAGCAGGTGCATATGCACATGGCAAAGAGTCACCTACAAAAGGCCAGGGAATCTGATGTCAGAGTAATGCCAGGGATGGTATCGGGCCTGCAGGAGGATATTGGCTTCCAGGAAAAACGCCAAGAGCCTGTCCCGAATACAAGCATGCAATTAGGAGATGACTGGGAATGCCTTTCAAAATGATACATGGTGCTTTTGTATCAGTGATAGTCTTATGCAAGAGATCTCAATGTTGCAGAAATCACAGATGATGGGAAAGAGGATGAAAGGAAGCTTGTACAAACACTGCCTGGAGCACAGGAATGACAAATGCCCTGCGGAGAGATCTTTTAACCACTCCAGTAAACTACATTGTAATCAAGGTGCAGGCAAATAAAAGATCATTGTATTCACAAGTGAATCAAAAGAACTTTTGAAATGCTAAGAGGATTTGAGGGGGAGAAAATGGAAAACCAGGAACTTTTACAGGCAGGCAGGACTCTCATTGCATACAGTTGTGTCCTGGGTTCGGCCAGGACAGGGTTAATTTTCAACAGAATCCAGGAAGGGACACAGCCGGGTGGGCTGACCCAGCCCCCACCTGGCCAAACAGAGCAGGGTATTCCACACCATGTGCCGTCATGCTGGGTCCCGGTGTGGGGGGGCGGTGCAGAGGGAACTCACTCGCGGCTCGGGAAGGCGCAGTGGCGGTTCGGTCTGAGAGAGCGGTTCTGTTCTGCGGGTTTGTTTTGTGTATTCCCCTTTTCTGTATCGTTGTTGCTACTGTTTCCCTCTGTTTGCTGTTCTGTTAAACTGCCCTTATCCCCACTCACCGGTTTCTGCCTGTTTCTTTCCATTCTCCTCCGCACCCCGGCGGGGGGAGGGGCGGCCGCGTGGAGCTTTTGTTGCCGGCTGCAGCCAAAACCAGAACATTTAATTTGGTGCCCAAGCGTGGGGCGGGGATAACGGCAGGGCTGAGCAGCGGGTGTTAAAACAGCTTTCTTAGATTTTGTTATAATTTGTTGTACGGATTTACTGTGTTAGTTAAATAGTCACCGGTAAAAAATGTTTCTGTCTGTGATCAGATGGCTGTGGTTTTTGAATCCGTACTTGCACTATGTTTTCCCTGTGGTGATGTTCATTACCTCGGGGAAAAGCATCAGGATGATGATTTTGCTATACTGTATGATGTTGACTTATGACATGATAATGTCAATGTTCATGAAATTAGGCTTGTATTTGCATGTGGCACTGGGATCATTTCCATACCTCGGATCCTATGTCTTAGAATTTCTTAATAATCAAAACCTACCTGTGGGGAAAACCGGAGGGGATACCTCCCCCCACTCTTTCGCCCCCCCTCTCTCCTTCAGGCTAGTCCTAACGGCTTTTGAGAATTTCGAGTACCCGTGGGATGCTCAGGCCAGCGGGTTTCTATTGTTATGCTTCCTGAATGGGTTTCAGGTTTTGTTTAGGGTTAAACAAGTCGTTAAGAACATCGTGCAGAGACCTGCCCCGGGGCTGGATAGCTGTGAGTGGCTGGGTGTGTGGGACAGCATGGGCAGGTGTCTAGGGAAGTGGGCACCGGG
>Ga0065711_1001375_pt1 | contig 44144 bp, 23 predicted proteins | sample Hoacrofraction12_FD_59098 | JGI IMG/M metagenome (GOLD analysis project Ga0065711, IMG submission 59098) | Hoatzin crop microbial communities from Cojedes, Venezuela - Epithelial fraction 12 v2 (version 2) | ecosystem: Host-associated > Birds > Digestive system > Esophagus > Crop | place... | reverse complement strand
AGGGTCCTGCACCGGGGGAGGAACAACCCCATGCACCAGTACAGGCTTGGGGCAGACCTGCTGGAGAGCAGCTCTGCGGAGAGGGACCTGGGTGTCCTGGTGGATGACAGGTTAACCATGAGCCAGCAGTGTACCCTGGCTGCCAATGGCTGCCAAGAAGGCCAATGGCATCCTGGGGTGCATTAGGAGGAGTGTGGCCAGCAGGACGAGGGAGATTCTCCTCCCCCTCTACTCTGCCTTAGAGAGGTCCCATCTGGAGCACTGCGCCCAGTTCTGGGCTCCCCACTTCAAGAAAGATGAGGAGCTACTGGAGAGAGTCCAGCGGAGGGCTACGAGGATGATGAGGGGACTGGAGCATCTCTCCTATGCGGAAAGGCTGAGGGAGCTGGGCTTCTTTAGCCTGGAGAAGAGAAGGCTGAGAGGGGATCTTATAAATGCTTCTAAATATCTTATGAGTGGGTGTCAGCAGGATGGGGCCAGACTCTCTACAGTGGTGCCCAGCGACAGGACAAGGGGCACTGGGCACAAACTGAAGCATAGGAAATTCCATCTAAACACGAGGAAGTGCTTCTTCACTCTTAGGGTGATGGAGCACTGGAACAGGTTGCCCAGGGAGGTTGTGGAGTCTCCTTCCCCGGCGATATTGAAAACCTGCCTGGACGCAGCCCTGTGCAGCCTGCTCCAGGTGACCCTGCTTCAGCAGGGGGGTTGGACTAGACGATCTCCAGAGGTCCCTTCCAACCCCTACCATTCTGTGATTCTGTGATATATCCTCTGCCCCTTCTGGCTGCCACGCCACGAACTGGACTTCACCCCTCTATCTCTTCTATGATTAATGAACTGTATTCACAAAATGGTGGTTGAAGACCTAAAAGAAAAAAGTCAGGCAATACTATTAACAGCAATGTTGACATACTGCCCATTATAATTTGACTGCATGAGTCTACGATTTTGCATTTTTCTCTAAGTCTCAAGTCTGGAAATCCTGTGATTAAGCCAGGATTTATCCTTTTAATAAAAGAGAAAGGCAAAGGCACTTGGACTTCGTAGCTCTGCTGTAACACTGAAGACATGCCTACCTGGAACCAAGATGGAAAAAAGGAACTTAGCATTGAAAAAAATAAAGTAAGGATATAAACAACAAGATTATTAAGGTAATCTTAGAATTTCTAAGCACTTAGAGGGGGCAGCGTTGGCTTTCATGGGCTAAAAAGGAATTGAAAAGCTGTTCTCCGGTTTACAAGGAATGGTATTTGGGAGACAGAGAAGTCTATCTTTAAGGGAATTTGCATGAGGAAGGAGGAGGGAGAATTAAATGGTCTTGACTAGCAAGTTGGAAATATCTAGAGTGAGAAAGATGGCACAGTAGGGAAGCTGCAAAACAGAAACTGAAAGCAAGATGGCTGCCACGTTCAGCCAGCGGGAAAGAGCACAAGGCAGCACTGCAGAGACCTTCCTACTTAAAATAAATATCTGCCTTTATGCTGAACATTCTATTTAACATCCCTCTGACATGAGGCAGGTAAAACCAACCTCTAAAGCTAAATCAGTTCCAAAATACAATGCTTGATGAAAAAACAAGTATATTTTATCTCTTTCTTTTTATGTATTCCAGATAACACTACTGGACTACCCTGCACAGACAAAATTCAGAAGATCTGGACCAGAATATTTTGACCAGTTTTGACAGGTTCAGGTGAAATGAAATTATCACGAGAACTTAGCGTCTAATTAGGTGCCTAAATTTCTTTAAAGAAAGTGTTAAGCAGATCACTTCAGGGTACTCTGAACCAACCATCAACATCTGATAAGCTAAGCTCTTTCAAAAACTAGGTACCAAACTACTCTAGCAGAGCTCGGGGGAACTGGGCTTGGGGAAAGGCTGTCTAGCATAGAACAAACTAATCAAAGCAAGAGGGAAAATGATGTACTTTGAGCGATGCCTTTGACCTGTGCCAAGGTATTTCCTGGAAATGCTCTATACCACATATTTCAGTCTCTCCACCCAATATCTATCTTCAACATTCTCCGAAATGCTCAAAGCTGTTTTTGTCCAATGACACAGCATCCATAGCACAGCAAGCTGTAATCTTGCAAAGACTTTGGCATGCACATAAAGCTAAGTACATCCTCAGAGCCTTTAGTAAGCGTTCTTGCTATTTGTAAAGTTAAGTACATGCATAGGTCTTATCAGGATGGTGGCCAAAGATTATAGAGGTATCCAAGCTGGTTGATATAGTCAAGCCTGTTCTGTGGCATGTCTATTTTAAACTTGGGTCTTCTGGTTCGTATCTTAAAAGGTCGACATGTCTTAACTGATCTGCAGAACAAATCAACTTTGCAAAGCGAAAACAGTTTAGCCTTGATATATGATGCGAACACAAAAGAGCAACCCTACATAGTTCACATACATCTATAGTCACCACATAAAAGGCAAGGAATTGATGAACTAGCTCTTAACTAAGCAAGCAGCTTTACCAGCAAAACACAACAAATTGGCTGTGAAAGTAGTCACTAGGATGCTGACACACAGGCAAGACCAAAACTTTATTAACTGAGTAGCATATAATAATCTTAATCATAACTACTTTATTATCTAACAGGACAGAAAGCCCTTTTCAATGAATAATTCTATTCTCATTCCAATGGTATTTTTCTCAGTATTCCTTAAGATTTAAAACTTGTTAAAATTTGTTCTAGGTTATAAAACAAATATGGCCACATATTATAGACAAGAGTACCACTACATAGGCATTTTCTTTTCACTTCTGCTTTTTTTTTGTTTGAATTTCAGGAGAAAAAACAAAAACTTTTCACCACACTATTGAAGAAAAAGCAACATCACAACAACTTGAGTGGCAGTGCCCGGCTGCTAACAAATGGGCAAGGATAGCTCTAACAAGCCAATTTATAACCAGGGATATTTAAACTCATTTCACAAAACTTGTAAATGCAAAATTAGTGATATAATAGGATAACTTTATACGTTTATTTGCTAAATTTAAACCTGGGGCAAATTTAGTCCAAGCAATAAAACAGAAGGTAGATGCTCACGTTGTTTAAGTTGCTGGGGCTCCAGCAGAGGTGTGAGAGTTTACATTAGCTGGCAATTTGCTTCATGAAAGGTGCAATTAACTCAAGAAGTTTTGAATATAGTTCTCATGATTTAAAGGCATTCAAAAAAGATGCTGAAATTGTGAAATATAGAAAGAACCCTGATGAACTGTTATATAAATACGGGTAAGACTGAAAAGAGGAAAATAGGGGACAGACGAATCACACTGACTGGAAGAGGCATTCAAAAAGATGGGACAATTTTTAAGAAATTGTTTAACTACTGAATCACAGCTTTCATTAAGCTGTGTGCAGAACGGCCACCTCCCAAGAAAAGCCACAGAAAGGAAATATCATTAGAAAGCTTATGACTTTGTGAGCCCACCCTTACATTCAAGACAGCAAACTGTTGAGCTGTATTGTTGAGCAGGATGTAAAGAGCCTGCCAAGCACAGCTCACAGACCCGCTAATTAAGTGAACTGATTGTGTTTGTTTTGGAACCATTTGCCAACAACGGAATGTGTCATGCTGATTAGTGAGAGAAGGGTATGCAATATATGTGTATTCAAACCCTGAGGAGTGTATAACCCAGGTATTCACTCTGTTTGCTCAAGGACTGACAAAAACTACTCTCAAGCAAATAACCTGACCAAAGGGAAACTCCAGCCCTCAAGAGGTGCCCTCCTTTTCTCTCAGCTGTATCTATCTAAAGGCGGCCCATCCTTCACAAATTCCTACTGAAGACCACTCCAGAAACTGCTGAGAATATCTTGGAGAGAAAATATCTCTCCACCCCAAAGCTGACCTAAGAGACCGTGAAGATGGAAGGTAACCTTGGAATTGTAATGGTCTCTGACAGCTGTCACTCTTCTTTCCAAAGAGCGAGAAAGGTCAGAGAGGTAGCCAGCTCAACACAGACACACAAACCCACCTCACAGACAAACAGAGTTCACTTTTCAGACATTCAATAGAGAGGTGAAATTTGCAAAAGTTGTCATGCACCCACTTTCAAATATTTCTAACCCAACAGCTCAGTTTGCTGGTAGAATTAGTAGCATGCTCAAAAGTGAATGAGCAACATTCAAAAGTAAGCAGCAAAAACACGGTCTTCAGAGCTCAGCTGTTCTTCCCTCCTTAACTCAGCAGCTACAGGCAGTGTACTTGGCAGCCTAGGACTGAGTACAAAGTGTGAATACTATGCTGTAGCCAGCAATTCCAGAAAACCAGGATGGAGAAAAGGAATTGTAGTAAATTCTCACTGCACATTGTGGACTCAGAATAGTATAACTAAATCACAAATCTGAGCTGTTTACTCAGAGCTCTGTATAACACTTAACTAACAAGGAAAGCTGAACAAGTCATCAGAAAATTCAGGTATAACTGCATGCCTTCATACCAACCTTTTGTGAATTACCATGCCATCTGCCACAGGTTACTCCACATATCTACCTGTTTCTAACTAGCCTCCCAACCTTACACCAGTCATTGTAGCGGTCAGCACTCCTACCTCAGAAATCTCTCTCATCTGTAAGAGACGGAAACAAACATAAAACCCCTCTACCTGGCTTTTTCCCCTCACTGCTTTGCAGCTGATGCAACTGCACAGTAAAATACACAAGCTCCTCTCCTGGCATGGCTTGTCTCCAGCCTGAAGATGGAAAAGAGCAAAAATTTGGAACTGAAATAATCTGGTTAGTTTCACAGAGGTGCATGTGCACACATGAGCAGTAATGAGATGAGAAAACTAACCAGGAAGGGAAATGGAAAATGCTGGGGATAAAAGCAAGGTTTAGTGATAAGGAGTATAAAAGGACTAAGCAGAATGACCTCTGACAAAATAAGAAAGAGAAATATTGGAGAATCTTTCATGATGATTGTGTTATATTTAAAATCACTAACAAAGACCACTGTCTTTGGCATGACATCAAACATGACTTCACATCTGTGAAACATGAACAAAAGTCCTTTCTGGCTTCTAACTCACATATAAACAGGAGCTAGAGCAGCTTCTTTCGGCTTTCACTGACCTGCTGACAAATACTATTTGATTTCAGAAGGTATTAAATTCTGTAATTGCAAGGTATGTCTGATCTCAGCTGAAGGGCGGGGGAACAATATACACCCAACAATGTTTTTGTGACCAAAAATCCCCCAGACAAATCAAATGCACAGACACTTGAAGTAAACTTGTCTTCCCAAATGCTCTTACACATTCTCATCAATCTTTCAGGAATATCTTCAATTGCCTTTTACACAGTCTCAGTAGACATCTTATGTTTTATGTCATCTTAGTCTTTCTCTTTTTAGCTTGGCCTATCTCACCATGCACCCTAGATACATTCTTTCTTGAAAACCATTTAGAGAGCTCAGCTGCATACCTTGTTTAGCTTATGCCCACTGCTCTGTCAATGCATTTTTTAGAATGAGAGTCTGAAAAAAAGAATGTGCAAACAGTCTCTGAAACTCAGGTCAGGCTGAAAATCCCCAAAGAGTAGTCCTTGGTTACCTGTAATTTAACATCTTCGTGCATGCAGGGGAATCAGATTCTTAACGAAGGCCTTTTAATAGGCTGGTCCTGATTGTTTCCAAAGCTGCCTCTTCAATTTTTTTTCCCCTTTAGTGGAACACTTTGGAGAACAAATTAAATTGACTGTATTTGAAATAGCCAGGAAAGTGCTTATCTATGGAGGAATGCTGGGCTGTCAGATATACTGTCTTTCTGTTGAGTTAAAAAAAAAAAAATTTCCTTTATTCAAAATCTAATACATATTTGAAAAAGAATAGTAACACTGCAGCACTGCCAAGTTTACTGTGGTTTTCTGCATTTTGCTTCTAGGTTTTGCATGCAACTCCAGTTCCTGATCTGGCATCCAGTACTCCATATAATGTGAAATAAAGGTTCTTTTGTTTAGCTTAGGACCGGCATGTGCTTATATTTATTTTGTAGCCACATGACAACAGCAATGTCATTTAAAAAAAAAATCTCGCATGCACAGAGGAGTATGCACACAGAAAGCAGAGAATTAGCCGTAACATCTCATGGGGAAAACACTTCACAATAAATCGATATTTTTTTATAATGGACAATCCCAGTACAGGCCCAGTGACACCAGATACCAGAAAAATGTCTGTGATTACTTCAGAGAATACATTTGGCTTTTCAGGACACTTTGCAAACTCAGATAAATCACACTGTGTGATGCTACTGGGGATCCTTTTTGAACAGCTGTTCTAAGACTTAAAAGGCTTTGGGAAGTAGCTCTTCCCATCTATTTCCAAGTCTGCTCGTGGTGGCCTCCCTGGACCAGTAATCTAGTGTAGCTGTCCAGAAATGTGCATTATGGGATCCAGTCCCTAGTTAATAAGAGGTCATGAGGCTGAGAATCCGCAAGGATATGATACGCAAGTCAAATGTATGACTGACATCACAGTACCTGCTTGTAGAAATGTCTTCAAAGGGGTAAAGGATTTCTCCATTGTTGCAAATCTCACAGATGAAACCCTTTTGACTACAGAGGCTGCAGCTGTACACATGAGAGGTTGCAAATTTGATCACCTTCCCCAAGAAAGGAGCCAGCTTCCCTTCAATAACCTGAAATGAGAAGACATTGAATGAACCCCCCAAACATGACTAGAACTCCCTGAACGACTGATACAATATTTATTACCACTGAAATGTAGCTAAGTGCTGCTGGTGAAAACAACAGGAAAGTTACTTCCCAACAATTACAGCACCATGAAATCACAAGTGACAATAGTAGCCAATGAACTGGCAATGATCCAAACATAAAAACAAGGTTACTATCTCTCTGTGAGTCTCTGTATGGCAGTAACATAGAAGATCAGTAGTCATTTTAAGCACAACAATTAATTCATATATTAAGGCACACAAAAGTATATAGGAAAAGAGCTTAATGCCTCCATATTATCATCTGGCAGCTATAGATGCTGCCTTATTTATGATTTTCATTTCTTGTTATCTTTTATGCACAAATCGCAGTTTTGTCTTTGTTCTTTTTCCTCCAAAGGACAAGTTTTTTGCATATTTTCTGTGAATGGAACCCTGGCTTTCCTCCTTTAGTAAGGTTGTGTTTCCTGTTGAAAACCATCAAAATCCAATATTCCCCTCACTGCCAAAGTGAATACATTCTCAAATAAACTCTTGAATGGGAACTGTGTTTTCTTCCTTCAGCATCCAGCTCTCAAATCAAGAAGTCCTTCACTGCCAGACAATCCTGTTAGACCATTAGAAGTGATTAGCACTCCCTGTGTTGGTGTGAAAAAACGGCCATGCAGTATAGATTAAACTGCTAGCCACAACACTCATCTAAATTTGTGACTCGGTGACAATGCCTCAATAAGGGGTGCTATTCAGGCAAAATACTTTCCATTCAGATCAAACTTCCAGAGACTTTAAGGAATTCTGCTGGTGTAGGGAATAATGAAGACGGAATAAGGCCCTAAGTGTATATTCTTCTCTCTCGGGCTTCCTGTGGTCTGAATGGCAGCCTGCCAGATTAGTGATAGAACTGTGTCACGGGATTTGATAGTGACCTCCAATAAAAAAGGAAAAAGAATGCAATAATTGCTGACTGAAGGCTTATACAGGGCTCTGCCTGGAACCTAGGAATGGGTAGATCTACACTTAAATACATGCCAGATTCAGTTCAGGCACTCCTTCCCTCAGTATGGTAACACACCATTTGTAATTTGGGTTTAGTGTAAACGAATTTAGAGAAAGCAAAGGTCAAGGCAGAGAACAACAACAGAGATTTTGGAAGCATTCCTCTCCTACGTGAAGTAAAAAGGAAATAAATTTGCGATCCAGGGCAACTTCCTACCTGCTAGCTGGGATAGCCACTATTAAAGTATACACGTGGAAAAGAGGTGCATAGGTAGCACTGATGTTGGTGGCATTGAATGGCACAGGCTGAAATGTGCCTCCTCTTTGCTTTCAGCCCTAGCCTGCTAACAACATCTGCAACAACAGGAAGCGGCAATGTTATTGCTAGTACTGCAGATAGGACATCTGCTCGTGTTCGAGGAACAATGACGTTCTCATTGCATCCTGGTATAGGACGATTCTCTTCAACCAGAATATAAACAATGCGAAGAAGCTGCTGCATGAAACACAAAAATGAAGCCATAGTTCAAGGTAGTGACATTACCACCTTTCTAACAGATGGTCCTAAGTTAGGTTAGCTGCCCTAGGCTGGGTTTTGTCTTTCATTTTAAAGGAAGAAATTTTTTGCTTGCAGACTCCAGAGTTGGAGGGTCTGAAAGCCAAACAGCTTGGGAGTAGGGGAAAGACACGAAAGCTGACAGTATACAACAGCCAGTGGGAAAGAATACAGTGAAGACACCCAGCTAGTGATATGGCTACAATCACCCTCCAAAAAGCCATTTAGCACTAATAGATGAAATATGCATACAAATACAATAAATAAACCACAATACAAACATCTTTTCCAAAGCATTTTCATGCTACAGCAACCACCTCTGATGGGCCACAAGAGCTCAATTTAAAATGCAAGGCTGAAGACAGAGCTGCAAACAAACTCTTTAAGTTTGTACTAATGTTACTGTCAGCAAAGACTTGAAAGTTAAATGTCATATTTTTTATAATATAATACACAAAACTAACATAATCTGTTACCTTCCTAAGCACCAGGGCTGAATTTAAGTCTGTACAAGGCACAAAAGGTTTCCTACGCTGAAGAGTTTGCAACCTAAGCAAGGTGGATTGAGTGGGCAGCTGCCCCTGAGGAGCTGGTGTTATTTGTCCCTGTTTATTTATTTATTTATTTGTATGGCTCATCGTAGCACTGTAGTGGGTTGGCTTGTAACTCTGGCCACTGCAGACGTAGAATGAAGATGATATCTTCAAAGAGCCATGCATGCCAATTTTGCAATGTGCATTACAGGCCATTTTACTATATTATAGGAGGAAGACAAAATGCTACATCAAACTGATGTTATCACTGTTTTTAGCATCTGTAAATTTTGTGTCATTTTGTTTCATCAGAGACCTCAAGGCTGTGCACAGATATGACTTTTCCTTGCAGCCTTTTCTCACTTGTGTTTGTAGGTAACAAGAATAAAAACCTCATCTCCATTTACCCTGGCAAGCAAAAGAAAGATTTCTACTTGCTGTCCCCAAGAGGAGTTTCATGGTAACACTTCCCCAGTGAGTGTTTTATGGCTTGGGAAAAGGAGTGTAGGACATGTAATCAAAGGTATCAAAACTTCTCCTAAGCACTCTCTTGTGACAGCCAGAGGCCCAGAGTCAGTTGGTTTAGACATCCCAGAACCGTGATGGCAGAGTCCCAGGATGTTCTCCCAGTAGATGTTGGAACCTGATCTTGAGTTTCAAAGAAACACAAGTGATTAAAGAACAGAATTGTGTTAAACAAATGTAATGCATTATCCCAATATCAGCGAAATCATGGCAGAGGGGGCAAGGAAGAAAAAAAATACCTCAGGAGGCCGTCTTGGCAGAGCCAGCAACACCTCTGCCATTCTTTACAGCTGTATCTGTTACTAAAGCCTTTCAGTGACGGAGACTCCACAGCCCCCACGCAGTCCATCCCAGCACACGTCTGTTCTCACTGCTGGAGTCGCTCCTAAGTTTTGACCCGAACCTTTCCTAAGGACATTCCAGTTTACAAAATAAGCTTACAAAGTAAGTTTACAAAATAGAGAAACTGTGAAATCAGGCACTACAAGCTGCAGAACAGTCCATCACATTTTATAAGAAATGTGGTAATTTAGCACAAGAGTATGCCAAAGGAACAGAAACCAAAAATTTCACCACTGACTTTTCCTTGTAACATAATACAGCCTCAACACGCACCTGCAAAGGCTTAAAAATACATTCTTGCCTCTAAAAGAAAAAAAACAGAACATCAAGCTTAAAACACATTAAAATTTTGCTGAGTGCAGATTCTCTTTTACCTACAGCACACTTCAAGAGCAACGTCTGTTTTCTAATCCAAATTCTCTGTAGTGCAAGCAATTGTTTCATTGTCCAAAACTAAGGGTGAAAGGTGATCACAGAATCACAGAATAGTAGGGGTTGGAAGGGACCTCTGTGGGTCATCTAGTCCAACCCTCTGGTCGTCAGCTGATGGAAGGTGCAATGCAGCTTTCTCTTCCTAAACTGGTCAAGGAATCCATCCCAAAAGGATTCTGGACATGGGGCCATGCTCTTACAGTTAGCTTACCACTGCTGCACCTAGAATATACTGGAGTACGTTGCTTGGTGACAACAGGAGGAAAACCCTTGTGTTGAGAGGCCCAAAACAAGTTGTCTCTCTGGATAGCCCCAGTGTTCTGACCAGAACCACTGTCCACCTCTGTGGATCCGGAAAAACATTACTCTAAGCTACCACAGGACACAAAGCTGCGGTTTTGCATACCGCAGCTCCTAACTGTGTGTCTCGCATTAGGAATTGTATAAAAACCACACACCCACATGTAAACACATAAAAGACAGGCCCTGCCCTCAAAGCACTTACAATTGAAACCAACTAAACGAACACTCCTTTTTATACCAACTGCCACGTATCTCCGACCCTAAATGGGACCAACTGTGTTTTAAGGGAGCCTCCTGGACAGCCTCACTGCCCACACTGCACACTGCAGAAAGCATCCCTCCGGCCAGAGCACAGCTGCAGATGCTGGGGAGAGGAGAAGAGAAGCCAGGAGAGCCAGCAGGAGCAGCAACCCACCCCGCTGCCCAGCCTCCTGCACCCGGCTCGGGAAAGCTGAAGTCCTGCAGAAAGTTGTGGTGGTACTGGAAAGCAAAAGGGGAAGGCAGAGACTTGTCTGCAGCACTGGAAGAAACCAAAGGGGTACACCGTACCTGAACACATGCCAAAGGGGTGTTGGGACAATTATTTTAGATGATTTCTAGAACAGCAGCTTTTCATACAAGTCAAAGTTATGAATAAAGGTAAATCATACTTTCTCCTCTGTGTATCTTTGTGCTACCGTTCAGCTAGGTAGCGGTATAAATCCAAAGAAACAATCACGCTCTCTATGAGTGAGGTGGGGAGGAAATACAGAGACTGCCGAAGGCTAGCAGACAAGCCAATGTTGGCAATGGCTGTGAGAGCCTTGGGCAGCAGGAAGACAACGCACATGCACTGGGTTATGTTTTTCCTGATTCAGCAGGAAGACAGAGCAGATGAAAGGCAGCAGGGGCTACGGTACAAGTTGAAATCCCTTTGGATACATCAGATTAATATGATCACGAGGGCAATGTGTCAAAGTTTCTCTACTTATCAGGAGGGCTGCTGGCCCCCAGAGGTTTCCTAATCCTTCTATCCAAAGACTAGAAGTTACTTATAGTTCCCTCACTCTATCAAGGTGATGTTTTCAGAAACAAGTGGGCAGCCAGCTGTCTCCAGAGAGTAAGAACTGGAAAGGCCATAGACCACAGCATCCTCCACAGGCAAAGAAATCCCCCTCAGTATGCAGCTATGCGCACAATAGGGCTGTTGCCCACAGACAACTTCCAGGAGCAGCACATGTTCCCAGGGGACTCTCACTGGTATCCCTGTGCCCCACCTTCACAACACACTTCTGAGCCTACAATGCTGCCCTGCACTGGAGGAGAGGCAGTCCCCTCACCTCTGACAAATGCTGAACTACAGCTCTGTCCTGACCCCAACCCTCATCGGAGCTCTCTGGGCCGAGCACAACGCTTGTAGAAGCACACCTTTGAATGCCCTCACTCCCTAGCCCTAGCCTGGCCCCTAAACCTCCTCCTCCCAGGCAGCACATTACAGGGGATCCAAAACTCCTGCCTATTACACACAGCAGAGAGAAGTCAAGTCACTTTGTCTTCCCTTTTCAGTCAACAAAGACTCCTTGTATGAAACATACTTACTAGCATGAAGGAGAATTGCACAAACTAGTCCCATGGGACAGCAATGTAGCGAGTACAGTGTTGCAATATATATGTTTTCATATTAAAACCAAACTAGAAAAGTGGTCAAGGTAACAGCAGCAGAACTTCTCATCTCTGTTGAGAGTTCTAATCCAGTGAGATGGTAACCTAAACTCACAGCCTGTAACAACTTTCTGTTTGGAAAACAGAACAAGACAAAAAAATGCACCAAAAAATCCTAATACAGTTTAGTATTAGTTAGAATTTGTTCCAGTCCTTGACAGTTGCTCAAGTTAGAAAAGACATAACAGCAGCCTCTGACTGGGTGTCACTGAAAAGCAATCAAATCTTGGTTAGACAAGGTGAGCACGGAAGTCCCCTCCAAACTCAGACTCTGTCATTCCCAAAGAGGTAGTATTACAAGGGCTTTAGGGGGAACTAGAGGGGACCTGTGCAGATGGAGAAGGAAAAATGAGCCAGCTGTAATCCACTATTTCTTCAAGTAATGCCTACATAGCCTTACACCCATCTACTAGACCAGGTCCACAGAAATAACCAACCTTTGCATCATGGCCACATAAATCAACACTGAAATCTATCAGACGTGATGAACTTTCTGTACAGGAGAGAAAGAAACGTACAGTTTTCAGACATTTCTCAGGGCAGAGAGTGTTTGTTTTGAGGGCAGGGCTCCCGTCAACAATGCTAGCTAAGAAGTAAAAGGTACAGAGTAAGACCTCCATCCCTGCAGGAGTCTATGTTGTGAATTTGAGTGACGGTCACCAAATCTCCCACCCTCTCTGGGCGTTTTTACCAACTTCTAAAAGTGCAGTGGATGTTCACACCACATGGCGATCATAAATACCTTTGATCACATACATGAGGATTGTCAAGACAGACAGCTGTCAGATACACTGTTCTGCCCAATGTGAGGAACTGCCAAGGTTAAGAAGTCCAAATTCTGAAAAGTGTCATGGTATGCTAAACCACATCAAGGGTTTCTGGATTAAAAAAACTGTTAGATTTAATTTGTTTGTCTGAGTAATTTCCATCATATGATAATGAAAGAAAAATCAGAAGCAGGTAAAAAGAATGATTTTTTTTTTCTTACGTGAAGATCCAAGATAATGGAGAATCAACAGATGAAGGATATTTTAACAGAAGCTATCCAGAATCTAAAAGAAGGAAAAGAAATCTACCTACAACTGTATATTCTGCCAGTCTGACATAAGGGACAGCCAACAACCACAGGCATCGTGTAACAGCGTGTCTAGGAACACAGTCACTTCACTGTGGCAAAGTGATCAGGGAATAAACACCGAGAAGGGAGGCAGAAGCGTGTCCAACTTTCCTGAGCTCTCAGATCTGGACCTGTAATTTCTTCATGTACCAGAAGCACAGGAGGAAACCCTGGTTATTATCCTCCTAGAGGAGTATCTGTTGCTACTGCTCTGCTTAAGAGTCTCCCCCACCAGGGTTTAGTATTCCAGGTAAAGTGGTGAAAATACTGTAAAACTCAGGTACCATATCACTGCCACTGCCAGACAAGCTAAATGTGCCAAATGGCTTTCTGACCCCACCCTTGTAAATCAGCTTGTTAATCATTATCGTCATAGAGGTGATAGAGTTGTTTTATAAGCCAACACTGAAGCAGTAACATTAACTACTTACGTAGGGGCTGGTGTATTTCCCTGCAGATAACGTTTATTAGAAGGCACCCTCTTTAAAGACACAGGCTTGCCTTGTAACCATTTTCTGGAGCACTAAGCAACCCGTTCCACTTCTTCCTGCAATCTGATTTACATGTCAGACACAAGTGATGCCTGGAGGGGATGGGTTAAGTGATATGAAATCCCTAAAACACCTTGAACTACAGGTTCAAATCTCAACAGGATTGTCTCGGCCTCTCCTCCTGACAGAACAAAATTTGCAATTATTTCTCAAGGCCAGACACATGCTTGGCTCTATCTGAGCGACAGACACAGACAGAATTTGCCAGGAGGCACTGACGCAATGCAGAAGAGACATGAAAAGGCCAAGAGGCACTGAGAAAACAGAAGGAGTGGTAGACATGAAGCTCATTCCCCATCCCCAATTATATACACTGAAGGGATATAAAGTCCTTTAATTATTGGGATTAGTGTCACAAGCATGGCTGGCAGATGGAAGCCATCTGAAGGAGCAGTCAACACTCCTGCACAGCTTTCCACCATCCTCCAAAGTCAAGGTTTCTCCCTCTTCCTGATTGTTTTCTTTCTACCTCTCCAGAAGCAGCTAGTCTGAATCAAGTATTTTGCTAACAACCTCAGAGGTAAACTCCAGCTTTGCCTAGACTTCAGACTACCACAGAGAATGTTCTTCCTGGACTGAATGAAAAGGAAAATAAAATCTCTTTCTGACTAGATTGGTTTAGCTCCTCACTATGCTTCTTACCCTCCAAATTCCACCAGTGGGAGCTTTGTGGGGGAGGACAAAACACCCAGGAATCTTTCTTCACCTCCAGGACAGACAAGAAATATGCTTTTGAAAGAACTAGGAATGATATAAGAAAATAGGGCTAGAAAAAACACCTCTAGAAACCTCCAGTTTATTCCTCACCCTGCGGCACAACCAACTGACAGATGACTGACCTGCTTAAAAACTTCTCATCACAGAGATTCCACAACACTCCAGCATTCAAAACAGCTGGAAAGTTTTTCCTAATGCCTGCCTCCAATCTCTTTTGCTGCAGTCAACTGTCTTTGTTTCACAGTCTACCTCCTATCCTTGCATTGTGTAATCTGTTTCAGAAATCATTTTCTGACGCATTCCCGTCTCTGTCACAGGTGATCTCTGTCACAAGCCAGGAAGAGCAAAAGCAGATTTGGGATGCAGGAAAGCTACAACGGTTGCCTTCACCTATTTGCTAACTGGAGAACAAGCAGGTATTTTCCGCATTAAGATGGAGATTGGGCATTAAAGCGCAAAGGGTAAATGGAATCTCCGCCTCGCAGAAGGTTTCAGCAGGGTCAGGATTTCTGCAACGAAAACGTGGACTTAGAGACAAGCATGCTACAATATGCTTAGCTAAGGATAATGCAAGCTGCAGAGAAAAGAAAGGGAAAACATACTGCCTGGCTGGGAAGTTCCTAGTCATTTATATCCAGGGAACACACAATGCTTGTGGGCTGCTAACTTCCTTGAGGATTTTTTCCCTTCCTTTCACCAATTCTTAACACCGCAAATTCTTGTTATGATTTCAATGCTCAATTAATCTTTAGTTCAGAGGAAAGGGAAATGGAAGGAGGAAGGATGATCATGAGGTAAAAGCCCCAGGGATGCAGAAATCAGATCTGAGCTCCACACCATCTTTTTTGCAATATACTGGTCTGGTCAGCTTTCCTTGCTCCATTTTGACTCCCAGTCATCTCTTCCAGATTGCTGTCCTTGTTTATTTAAATTGCAAGTGACTTCAGGGAAGAATGATTTCTTAGTATCTGTATGCACGCACACTAGAACAGTCACTATGCATTGCTGTAACACAAATTAAAAAGAACACAGCAGGTACTTCAGGAGAGCCCCATCTTTTGTTGCTACAGCCATGCTATGGGCCACAATCCCGGCAGCCAACAGAAAGGGGGATACCACCCCATCCTCTCTCTCCTCCTCCCTTCACAGTGTTTGCAGGTCCCCGGCTGTCCCAAAGGCCTGTTCAGCCTGTGGTACGGGTGGCAGCAGGGTGGACAGGAGTGGGTGAGGCCCGGGACTCCATTCAGCCACTGCTGACACGAGCACAAGCTGGTGGCCCTGACACACATGACACCATTTTGCCATCACTGGCCTTGACACAGACAAAGCAACAGTGTGCAGCCGTACGTTGTGCTGTGCTAACTCATCACCCACACAGGGCAGAGAACATCCCAAATGGAAACCTGGCAATAAACACCGTGAAGAACAAAAACACCCAGAAAACCAACCACCAAATAAATCAAACTAAAGCAGAAATGAGTGAGAATCTGAATAAACAGAAACCACAGCCTCCTTTGACTTCTCTGAACCAGGCAGTCCACACCGCTGGCAGAGCCCTTGGCTGTTCATAGTCCTTCCAAATCAGACCACTCAATATGTTGCACTTTAATTTGGTATTAAAGTGATATTCCACAAATTAGCCACTAACTATAATAGGCACTGGGAAGAAGAAGAACAACAAAACAAGGTCAAGAGCAAATGCTGCTAATCTGTGACAAGCACATACAGGCAGGGGGCACAGTGAAGACGGATTTTTATATTGGTTGGGGGAGAGGAGCAAACTGGTGATAGTCCAAGTGAATTTACAGCAGGAGGCAGAGAGGATGACAAGGTCCCTCCAACGCCTCCCCCACTCCTCTCATGGAAAGGAAGAAAAGTCTGAAATTTCAGCAGGTCTCTGGGTGCAAGCTGACACAAGTGAGAGAGATGGAATTGTCTCAGTATAAACAACATGCCTGGAAATCACTTGTGCCAGCTCCCCAGCCAGCCCTGCAACCAGACTGCAGCCCCACAGCTCCTGCCTTCACACTCACTGCATTTCAAGCATCTTTCCTCCTTTCTCCTTCCCCCAAGGTTTCCAGGCAGCTACATGTCAATTTTATCACACCCCAAGTTCTCCTACTCTTGTTGCAGGGATGAATTATAGGTTGTTTTAAGAAACAGGTATTCAAGCAAAGGTTAAAGGCTGTTTTAATCAAACAAGGTTGAAAGAGTACCAGGAATTTGGCTGGTAGAGAACAGAAAGCACTTTCCTTAGCTTAAAAACATACATGACTCCAAATACACACACAAGCAAATACGCATTGAGGCACAGAGTAACTATGTGCTTCCCCTCCCCTCTTTTTTTAAGATTAAGCAGGCAATTGCATGCAGAGATATTAACTGACTCTACATGATCACTGAGTAAGACGTTATTTCATGAGTGGTATCACAAAATTAGAAACTTTCCTGCCTTGCACGGGACTAGCTCAGGCTATTTTAAGGAGTCCTCTGAATATTTTAGAACAAGAAAGCAACATATCAATAAAAGGGCTAGGGTTACTCTGAAACAAAAACCAAACCAAAACCCCTGTGAGTAAAAAGTATATTTAAAAAAAAAATTCTAAAAACCCACTTTTCTTCTCTCATCCAAGCAGGTAGCCCTGAGACAGTATTTTGTTTCCTCGGGAAATTTAGTTTCTTGGGATGTTACTCCTTGAGATACATCCACCTGCCTCTCCTGAACAGACATTTTATGTGAAGTACAGCAATGAGGTTAGAGCCCAGTCTTTCACACTGTTAACCCTGATCTCCAGTACTGGGAGTACTTTAATTCTGCGCAGCAAAAAAAGAACAGAAGAAACCTGGTAACCACAAAGCAGTAGAAAAGGGGTAGCTTATATTGTTACTGCCTCTTTTAGGGGCTGAAAAAATTAAAATACCTCTGGAGATCTCAACTCAGAAGCTCTAGCAAGCCACTGGCATCACTGCTGGGTTGTTTTAAACAGAATTTTGTTCTAAAAAGCCACACTTACCCCAAGTGGACTAGATTACATATTCACATGGAAAAACACCACATGTATTTAATAAGCCCTGTTGAAAACTCTAGTTTCAAGCAGTGCAAAAACCAGTTCTGCTATTAAAAATATCTGTTAACAATCTTGCTATATCTCCACACTTTGCCTCCAAGACTTTAACACACCCAACTCTGATGAACTTGTCTTGCCAGCTGCCACTTGCCAAAACACTCCTGGCCAGCTCTTCACCTGCAAGCCTGGCCAGCTCTGCCATGCTCCCCGCCTGACCACGAGCCATTCTGAGGGACAGCAACTGATCACTGCCATTGCCACTAATTGCAAGCAGAGCTGTCAGCACTCTGGGGAATTATACACACACCTGGAATATCAGCTAACCTGAAGTTTCCTGTCCTGCTGAAAGGCAAGCAAACTCCAGGGAGTGACAGAAGTGAGTGATAAAGGAGCCATAGCCACAGGAAAGTATACAAGATGTTTAATTGCTGTTTTGCTGTCAGACCTTTTAATATTTATGGAAATGTATATTGTGTGTTTTCCCCATCCTAGGACTATTTTCTTATTCTTCTGCTAATACAGTTACCACAGTCATACAGCCACAGGCTGAAAAGGAAGGACATGCAGATGGCTATTAGCATTGTGTCGTTATGGTCCAAGATGCATGTTTACATAGCTCAAGTACAGCATTATCCAGGTTAAATTGCACGACATATTTAAAATAGGTCAGACAGACTACCCCTCCAAAGTGCTGGTTTCCCTCTTTTGAACTTACTTGTGCTTAGGATATCTACTTTAAACACACACATAGTAAAGTGGGATCCATTTTACCCTAGTCCCATTAAAAATGACTTGTCCCGTGTGTCAGAGAAAGCCTGCAGCAGAGCTGGGAAGAGAGTCCAGATCTCATGTGCCTTAGGATGAGAACTGGACTGCTGTACAAATTAACGATGTGTACGCCTCCCACCTCCCCACACAACCATCTGCTTCTGTCTACCTCCTACCAAACATTGAAGAGCAGGGGCTGTATCTGACATCAGTTAAAATCCACCACTGTTTTGAACCAGGTCTACTCTGAACTACTTCTTCCAACCTGTGGTCAGCTGAATACTGGCAGTAATGCACTGCACAACTTGCATCTCTGTCACACACGCCACGTCAGCCCATGCTTCGGAGGCTCGGGATGTAAATGAATGTCTTCACTACGATGCTGAACTGTGGCAGCTACGGCACAGATGTGCCAAGGGCATTTTGCTGCCCTTGTTGAGCACAGCAAACTCCCAGAGAGAACTGCGACAGACAAATCTTCAGCCATCTCAGCACAGCCAGGCCTGCCAAGAACCTAATTCTCCTTCTCATTTGCCACCTCCTGTCCCTCAAGCAAAAAAAGGGCTTGCCTAAACTTAAAAGGATCTGCTGGTACAGCTACATGGGTAAACGTCTTTGGTAAATAAAAGTTTAAACTGATACAGCTTATACTGAATCACTGAATGAAACAAATGACAGCAAAAGACTTTCTCATTGATATAACTGAGTTTGCACTAATGCTTTTCACAGCTATCTCTATATCCGTTAAAAGCGGGGGTGGGGTGGGGGTGCTCATCATGCACCTATCCCATTAAGACTTCTAAAACTAGAGCACGCCCAAAGTATGTCAGCCAAAACCCAGTTTTGTCAATCAACACAGCTACATACATACTACTGGCTTTCACCAGCACAGGCATGTGGGTTAGATGCCCCATCCCATCCTATTTACTCCTGAATAAAAAGAAACTGCTGGGCGAGGACACCACCACTGACGGGCCTGGAAGTCATCAGGCTGTATGTTATAAATCCAAGTTGAGCATTTCTCAGCAATTTTAGGAGGACTGAGTGATCAGAAAATAAGTTTTTCTTCTGAAAAAAACAGCAGGTAAAGAGCAAAAAAAAGTCCATGCCTCCTTGCAGTCTTTGCTATTGTTGGGACTCGTGAAACTACTTGTCTAAATCAACCTAAAGTTTCGCACATGCAAAAACGCTAAAAAGAGCATCTCCAATCTCATCCTCCATCTCCTTCTAGGAAAATACAGGGAGGACCCACATTTGCCATTGGAAAAGGAGGCGTGATGAAAGCACAGTATAGGTTCAAAGCCTGGAAAAGTGAACAAGACCTAACAACTTCTTTGCTCTTCTCAGGCTTTCTAATCCTGATCTAACAATATGCTAGGCCCAAATTAGGTGGAACCTGTGTTTCATTGAAGTTCATTTTTATTTCTCACATTTTGGTCAGGGAACCTTATATGCACAAAATCTTGAACAGAAACATCAAGATTTTCATATTGGGAATGCTTCTGTTTGACCAGCTGTTCACCTAGTCCAAGACCTTATCAGGTGCTAATCAGCACTATATACGTCAGAGGAAGATGAAATCATTGATCCGTCTGTCAATAGGGAAGACATCTTCCTAATCCCCTCAGTAAATAATATGTCTATTCTGAAACCTTATAATCTCTTTATCTTACGTACTGGAACTGTGGACATTCTCATTATGGATACTTAATCCTCTCAAAGACTATAAACTTTTGGCCTCACTAATATTACTGTGGCATTAAGTTCCTCATGCTCTGTGTTCTGCAAAGAAGCAGTTCCACTAAGGATTTTTATGAGTATCTCATATTCGCTGTATGACCTTTGCTATATTACTGTGAGAATAGGGCTCTCCTGTTTGTCCTTTCTCTCCACCGTAATTCACATTGTTTGTAGGTTCATCTACAGCTAGAAAGTCAGGAAAGTTGATCTGAAGTAAATGGATATTTTAATTAAATTTTAACAGATTAGTTTATCTACAATCTTACAATGGATAAATTATACTACATTAAATCCCTGTATGGACATACACATTCACAATGAAAATGGCCTTAATATAATTTAGCACACTTTACTTCCAAAGTAAATGGAAATAAACCAAATAAAAGCCACTTATATTTTGAATAACAGTATTTACACAGTGATTCAATGTAATTCAACTCATCATTTTAAATTCTCATATTTTGTCACTCCAATTTCTTTTTCTGAGTGTTTCTGTGTAAATAAGTCTCCAAATCACCATCTTTTTAAATCTCCTAGCTCGCTCATCATTTCCATCGTTGACATCCATTTTTACTGTTACATGGATCCTTTTTATTTTACCATATATTTTGGGGGTAGTACAACCAGGATGAAATAATTGCCATGATTAAGAGTGTTTCTACAGTAACCACCAGCACTGCAATAATCTTTGTACACTTGTATATCTTGCTATTTAACATAAAAACCAGGTAAGACTTAGGTTAACTCTCCGTGTGGATTAAACACCTGAATTTCGAACTTGTCACAACAGCCACTTCAAGTCTTCTACTTTAAAAGCTCCCGTTAATATGGAATCTAGTGTAAGTAGCAAGAATTACTTTTCCTAAGAAATGCAAGAGTCTTGCCTGAGTCAGCTTCTGTCAAATCAATGTTTCACAGTGTAAAAACTGTTAGTGTCACCAAAAGCAGCCCCATAGTCACACAAAATGAATTGATAGTTTTTAACCCCAGCTTGCACGAACTGTGCCCACATGTCCACAAAACTAGTGACATGTACATTAGTAATGTCAGCAGTGAACAGAGTTCACACCTCCAGCAGGTTGAGGGTGAAGCTACCATGGACTGTGACTGCATGATCAGGGACTATACTGCATATAAATAAGAGTAATTAATTTTTCCAGTGTACTATGTCTGCTAAAAGCAGCAATTTCAATTTCCAAGAGCAATTTGTTTGCTTCCTAACAACTGGAAGTCTCCCTCTTTAAAGATTTAATTGGTTGGAATAGCCCTGGATAAACTGGCTAACAGAGATGCAGCCGTGTTACGGGTGATGCAGAGCAGGTTACTCTCTACACAGATGATGCCAGGGAGGGCTGGAAAGGAAAGCAAGTGTAGCCAATGGGGGCAGAACAGGCAAGCTGTCACACTTTGTGTTTCTGCTTCTTAGATCTAAATGCACCCAGTTAGTTATCTTGCCTGCTAACACCTCAGATGACAACAATGACAGGAGGATTCTATGTACCCTGTGGGAATGCCCATAGACAGACTTGCTGTAAACTTTGATGTAGTCCCTGGGGCGATGGTCTGCAGTGAAACCTTGCTGGGGTACAAGTGTGCGCTTGTGTTTATTTTACGTAAACATGCACACACAAACAAAGACCATCACTTCCCGCCTCTGGTTAAAGGTCAGCCCTGCTCACATCTGCACTACAAGCACTTGTTAATGAGTAAAGTACTAGCAAAACCACTACCCCACCAGAATTTGGTGAATTTCCAAAATTAAGGGCATCTTGTTTCAATTTTTTCCACCCTTCTTTTAACCTCATGGTTAAGGTCTTCCCCAGCATAGCCCTGTCCAAATGGATCCAAGTGACAACCACCCCCAGACTATCAGATACCTCAAGTATGTACTCTGCCACATCCATAAAGTCTAGGCATAGAGCTCTGTTAAGCTTGGAAACAGATTTAAATTGGATTTCATTTTAGAATAGTATTATATGCTCCTTCACCTGCTGGCAAACTGGCATTTCAACCTTTTTGCACCTAAGAACAGACCCTCAATACTACATTTTTGAAACTCAGCTGCTTGGTAGGAAACGACCCATGTTTTCTAGGATCTTTAAAGAGAACTTGGCTAGGAAACAAATCAGAATTGCGCTGGGACTAACCAGGGTAAAGGTTGCTTATATCTGCAGATTACCCCTCTCTGCTTTTCTAATTCACTCACCATGCCTTATCTTTCCATTAATCTTTAATAAACCTTTTAGTTAATTCTCCAAACACACACAGTCTACATGACAGCAGGATACAGTGTAAAAGCAGTCCATGGATATGAGGAAATATGCAGCAGAGGAATCAAAAGGAGGGAAAACTTTTAGGATTAAAAAACACCCAGACTGCAGGTCACTAGAAAATGATGAGCAATTGGCAGACAGCAGTGGTAAAGGGCAAACTAAGGAGGAGGCAGGGGCTGTAAGGATATTAGTGTTTCTCCAGCTGTTGGATTCATTTTCTCAATGGGACACTCCTCCTCTTTCCACTCTGGTTCCACTTTGACAAAAACAGGCATTCTGATTTCAAACTTGGAGCCTCCAAAAGGTGGAAAACCCTCTCCGGGCTGACAACAAGGATACAGCTAGATTAAAAGGTAAATGCAATTTAACCCACACCAGCAGAAATGGTAATCAAATTACATTGCCTCTAAATATGATCAGTTTGGGGCTGGGGCCCTCAAGGGAAGAGAAGGTGTCTTGCATACACAAAGAAACATGCTAAAGGGAACTGCTAAATCAATGGCTGAATTGTGACTTCTATCCTCCCTCCCTCCCACAGGGTGCTTGATAAGCTGCTGATTGCTTCTAAAACATCTACTACCAACATCAGGAACTGATTAAGCAGCTTACAAAGCACTGGGGGCTAATAGACAGGCCCACCAGGGAGACTGCAGCTCTGGAGTTAAGTAGCTTGCTTTCTCATGGCTTGATTATTAAAGATGAGATAGTAGAACATGCTGAAAAGCTGTGGAAACTGTTTTACACGTCATATGACTGGCCTTTTGATTTTATATATGGAATCGTTTCTACCCTGTGACTGCACCAGCCAACAACAGCCATGTTTTCTTCAGTTCTGTAGTTTCCAGCTCTGAGGGGCATCTGATCTACCTCAACTTACATGTGTCAACTGAACATCCACAACTGACTATGCTACCCGTTATCCTGCAGAGAAGGCACCACTAGACAAGGGAAACATGAGTGGAAGAAGCTTAAAATAATGTGCTTTACATATCACTGGCAATGGCATTAGAGTGTGAACACAGATGTGCCCAGGTCAGCTAGAGCATCTTGCCTCATTGCTTCCTCCACTGTGCATCTCAGTGCTGCAGCACATTCACCTTAGATTCTCAGTCCTCTCTTTTCAGCATTTTTTGCCAAATTAGTGTTGTTTAATCTGGTACATGATAAAATTCTGCTGTTCAGGCAGATGTACTACAAGGTGCTTGCTTAGTTCAATTAATATCAATGCAAAGACATGTTCTGCTGGCACACTACGTTTACAGCTTACATTGTCACATCTGTCATAGTGACACTGCATGGTTTAACTTTGTGTAGCAGGCTTGCTGAGGTTTTTGTGGGGGGTTTTTTATTTTTATTTTTCCTCCTCTTGTGGTAATGTGTAGCAGACTTTGTAAATAAGCATGTTGCACTAGGGACTGCAAAAACGCATAAATTCCTGAGTAACTATTCTTTCAAGCAAAGAAATAAATACTACTTGTCACCTCTACGCTGAGTCTTAGACGAGCCTTCATTGATCAGATGAAAACTTTCTCACAGTAAAGTTCTCCTTGCAGACTACAGTTGTCTTTTGCAGTCTCTTTCCAGCCCCATTTCAACACTGACGCTCTCGGCTTTCTCTCTCTCATCCCTAACCAATGCCCCTGTTAACCCATTTTTACAGTAAACTATAAACGATAGATGGCTTGGAAGTAAAGCTATTTATGCTATGATTAACTAGAAGAGGGAATGTACAATTAGCACTGAAGATGAGAATAGGCTTGATGTGTAACAGGTAGAATCAGTTGAAGAAACTTACCTGCTGAAGGTCTGCGAGAGAATAAAGATGGATTTGCTGGAGGAGATACTCTCTGGGAAAGATCCTGGAAAAAGAAAAATGGATGTGTGTCACGCCTTTTTGACTGGGAAACTCAAAGATTTCCTCTCCCCACCAAAAGACTGCAGAACAATGATGCCAGCAAGGGAGCTTGTCAGAAACTGTTATTACATCACCCTGTAAGCACCAGCTACTTTTACAGCTTTCCTCATGGGCACAACAATTCCACAGTAAGAACGAATTCTGTGCCAATGTCATCTCCAACTGCCAGGTAAGCATGGACCTTGACATTTACAGCTGTTGAAAGCTCATCCTGAGCACAGACGCTGTTTCTTTAAATAATTAACCGAGTAATAAACACAAATAACTCAAACTACACATTAAAAGTATTTCTTATGGGTTTAAATGCAAGATTCCTGGTCTGCTAGAAAGCTGTTACAGTTAGTTTCAGATGTGATTTATGGTTTTGTAACTGAAATAACTATATTGGTAAAAATGTCATGCAGATACTGTTCTTCCAACATTAAGTTGATTGATATCAATTCCCTTTTGCACACAGAAATGTTATGTATTGGTATAGATTTTATAATGACTTATTTGAGAAAGGCGTATTTTCCTTACATAAACCAAGGTTTCAGGCAAGACCATTGATTATCCACTGACAGACCTGTTCAGTAAAGCTAAATCACAGAAACCTGAACAGACATGTCCTAATTAGAGTGACTTGCAGTAAAATGAAAAACTGTGTAAAAGTAACATTACAGAGAAAAACGGACCTTGTAAAGGTAAGTGGATATTAGCAAGAAAAGTTTATGAAAACCTATGTACCTGTCATAAAAATGTCAGGAAGAGAAAAAGTACTTCTAATTAAAACGTCTATCTTTGTGTGCGCACACAGAGAAACAACCAGTTGGCCAGCTTTATTTTCCACCCACACAGAACAAACATAACGCCATGCTGAAGTATCACGGGGAGTGAAAAAATCACATCACTGTTGCAAAAAAAGCAACTAAATATCTCAACAGGTGCAACTATTTTATACTACATGTTGCTTAGAGAAGAAATTGTAAACTCAGCTCCTACATTACAATCATGTAGTTTCGTGGCAATACAGAAACAAAATTATTGATGTTACTAAATGCATGAACAAAGCTCTGGCAAACACTGGTTTGTAATGGTAGAACTGAATGGCAGTGAACAGAAGGACCACTGGACATGTTCAGAAAACCAAGGATAGTGAAAGGATATTGAACTTACATGATCATGACATGGGACTAATGAGAAAGTACACAGGAACTCAAAGAAGAGATTTTAGAACCCGTGACAACATAATTAGATAAAACACAGATCAGCAGGGATAACAGTACCAACTGCAGTCTTTGACAGAACGCTGAGTCTAAGAAATAACAGATGCACCTCGGCTCATTCTACTCCATTAGCTGTTTTAAACAACTACCTTAAACCGATGCTTTCAAAGCTGTCTTGGAGGGACTAGGACTTTTCCCTGCTGTTCAGCTGAATGGTACAAAGTCTCATACTCCTTCCTTGCTTTTGAAAAAAAATCTAATCTTTATTGTGGTGGGAAGAGAAGAGTCCTGCAAGCAAGGCACTGACAGCTGGGCACTGTCAATCTTGCGGCACTCTTCTGGAGCAGAACTGTGCCCTTGCTCCTCCTGAGTCACCAAGCACATCTGATCTAACCACCTAACTCTCAGCTGCTGTCTCACTGGGATACTGCATTTCCCCTTTCAGTTCTGTACACTATACCATTGCTCCTATTAGAGATGAATATGTTTCAGTGGCTCTGCTGCATCACACCTTCATAATACATTTGGCACAATGTCAAAGATCATTAGAAAACAATCAACATATGACATTGGGATTCCTCATTTGCACATAGAAGATTTATGAAAAGTGATTGCTAAGGAGTCAACTCTGAACAGCATTTTGAAGCCATTAGTATTTTTCAGCTCTGACAGAACTCCTTTCATTAAAATTTCCCTATCATTCTCCCTTGATCACACAGGCAGGCACTAAACAGCGCGGCAGCTTTGCCAGGAACTGTATTATTTGCTGATGCCCTTACAACACTGCTAAGGAAAATAATTAGCTAATGAAAGATTTCCTTTTTCAGGAAATAGCCTGAACAGCCCATAAGGCAGAAACTGTCAACGACTAATATCAATGACTAACATCACGTTCCCCTGCCTTCAAGGACTGCATTTTATTTCCTGCAAGTTCTAACTCCTAACAAAAAGTGTGCAGATGAAAAGCAAACTCATGATCAATGGACTTCCTTTGACTGGGGAGTCTCAGCCAGCACAGGCCCTGGTGACAGTCATCCTCTCCCTGTACCTGTCCCCCTTCCCGAGATATGTTAGCTTGCAGCAGCAGCTCTGCAGAGCCAGCATCCAACAGTCCTCCTCCCTTCCAAATCTATTTCCAGGAAAAGAAGTAGGCACTGCCCTTCCAGTCTTATGCAAGACACATATACACACGCACATACCCAGCACTCAGGTGAGAGGAGTGCTTATTTCCATTGCCATGGAAACTGAGGCATTAAAAAACCCTCAGTAAGGAAAACTGGTCCAGCTTCAGATTTTCAGTCCTTCTATCGACTTGAAAAAAAACACAATTTAGTTGTGGTGGGCCACAGAAAAACAGCTGAGCAGCTAGAGCTCACATGTACAACATCGTCTACAAAATTTCTTACGAAGCAATCGGACCAGTTCCTGTATGGTTCCCAACACATGTGGACCTGCAAAACACTCCCTGACCACCTGCTCACATCACCAAAGGTGGAGAGAATGCAGCTCCATGAGTGGGAAACCACTGAAATTGCCTAAAAGTAGGCAGCTCAGTTCCTGATCATTTAAAATATAAACGACATGCCCTCATCACACCTGTGGTGAGCTGAGCAGCTGTTCTGAAAAAATATCTTGCTGTGCTGCAGGTCTGCAATTAAGATCTTCTCCATAAAACTTCTATCAGTCCCATTTGGAAAGAAAAAATAAAACTCAACAGCTACCTGAACGTGGCTTGCGAAGCCACCTCCCAAAAATGTGTCTGTTTATTGCCAGCTTTGTCAGCCTCTAGTGGATGAGGGAACAAGAGCATAAGAGGCACCAGAATATCAAACTCCAAACACATTTTCAAAAAACTCATCACAAAATGCAAGCAAATCACTTCGAGCAGGAAGACACAGACCAAGTAGTCCAGTGAGCAAGAAAATCAATGACAGCCATTTTCCAGTGGCTTGCTTGTCTGCAGGTTCTCGGAGCCTAAAGAGGTGATGGCTTATATAAAGTCTTTTTCAGTATGGGGCACACAGGACTAATTCAGAGGCTCTTGCTTTTGACCCATACCCTTCTTTCCATGTAACTAGTAGGAACATCATGTCTTAGCCATCTCCTCTGTCAACCGCAACCAAAAGTGGCCAAAGAACACCAAAGTCAGTAGCATACAGCAGGCGAGATGGGGCATTAACATCCGAACAAAGTATGACATGGCATCCAAATCAACTTAAAATCACATTCATGTCTAAAAGTCTGGCACAGACCACAGAGCAGGCTAATATAACTATGCTTAGAAACATTTGATTAGACAATACGTATTTACTTTCTGCGTGAGACGGAGCTTTGAGCATGCTTGGGTTAATATAAAGCCTTGATTAAAAATGACCAAAGAGTGCTTGCATTTTATTTTTCCCTTCATATAAAGATCCTTTACAAACACCCAATAGGAAACTTCTGATAAGTTATTTGAAAGCAAAATAAAATGTCAGTTTTGTAAATCTTTTGATCAATGTGCTATAACAAACTGATTTTTTTAAAGTTGGTCTATTAAAAGCATTCAACAAACAGTGTCCTTTCAGTCAAATCTTAACACAGAAAAAAAACTGGAGCGAGCTAGACAGAGGTCAAACGCAAGATGCTAAGACTCATCACAATAAAAACTCAAACCTCTGCTGCTTCAGAATGTGACCTGTGACCCTTGAGAGGCAAATGGTATTGAGTGCACGTCCCACTAAAAGCACCTCCTAAGCTCTCACAGTTTGGAAACACCCGGACCAGTTTCACCATGAACGCAGAACAGAACAGTTGTGAGTCACAGCATTGCTGTGCTGCTGGCTACCAGTCAGGGTTAAACTTGCAATGAACAAACCAAGTTCAACACTAACCAGCCCTCTAGCTTTGCCAGTTCCTGTGAACAATGAAATCCAAAGTCCTATTGGCTAAAGGTCTCTAAAATTGCTTTATTGTTATATGCTAGAAATAAAAGCAATCAATGCAAGCAGGAAAAAACCCTCCATTGGAGACTATCGGTCCAACTACAAGAAAGAATTGAGCATTCTCCGTTTGTGATTATTATTCTTTTTTTGTTTGATATTTTGTAATCTGAAGCTTAACCTTCACTCAAGATAGAACCAGAAATTTCATCCCTTCCCTTTCGGATGATCTTATCGGGTAAGTATTTGCACAAACAAAGGTTATCTTTTAGTGTCCTCCTGCAAACTGAACCACTGATAAGACTTTGCTTTTTGCATTTAGACAAAGTGTGCAGTCATGGTGCTTTGTTAACACTAAGTAATTGCTCTGTGTTTAAAGCCTGTTTATCATCAGCTTAGGTAATTTTTCTCCAATGGGTTAAATACTCTGACAGCTCTGCTAAAGCTACAACCAATTAATCTGCCCAAGCCTGACACTATAACCAAAGTACAAATGTGATAAGCAGAAGGAACGCTTCTTTTTACAGCACAATCAAAAAAAAATAAAGTTAGCTGGCAGGTGGGTACAACCAAGTCTCTTTTGTACCAAAAAACCTGTTGAAATCTAGGATGGGAAGGGGGAAGGGAAGGGGAAGCTGGCACCATGACTTCATGTGCCAGCCAGGAGTGTCTTGTTAGACCAGGTTGAGAACTATATGACTGAACTCTGAATCACAGGAGACGCAGATGCACCAGCCTAGCATGCAGCCACATTCAGACGTCCTCTCCGCCCCTCCGCAGGAAGCTGCTACACCCACAGCTGGCACATCACGGCAGGTACCAAGTCCAGTTCCTCAGCCAGCACAGCTCATACCCTGGCACTGCAACTTACACCAATTTACTTTTAAGCTACTGCACCATGCTGCAAACTAAAGCAGCTGCCAGGCAAGCACATGCTGATTACTGCTGTTCCCATATTTTTTCTGCGCCCTCGACAAGGGCCAAGAGGACCTCTGAAGTCTCTGCAGCATGCACCACCAACAGCTGCGGCTGTGTGCGTAGCACACAGGCAGGAACTGATCTCATTGACAGGAATTCAAATTTTTCAGAGTTACTATTTGATTTTAGAAGTATGGAGGGATATCACTGAATTGCCAGTTATCCCAAACATATGTGGCAAGGTAAATAACACCTCTTGCTAAGTTTTCGCTTGCAATTCATTTGACATGGAATCCATTAATTTATGGTAGAGAACAGCATCAGAGAGGGGTGAGGGGGAAACGTAGGATTTTTTCCAGTGTTACTAATTCTTTTAGTTTTATTCAGGCTTTAGATTTTGCATTTCCTTGGAAATCTCAGCTCCTGGAGGTATGCTGGGAGAGCAGAACCAAAACTCTACAGCCAAAATGTTACTCAGGGAAATGGGGCCCTGGCAAATGCAGTGATTTGAAAGTCAAAATGTAGTAATAAATTAATGAATTTAAAACAAAACTACATTTATTTATTTAATTCTTCTGGTATTATACCACATCAACGATTTTTTGTAATTCTATGGGTTTGGCTAAAAAAGCGTTTGTGATCCATTTCACGTTCATGAGGTATGAACACTCTTCTGGTTACGTTCTGGGAGCAGCCACTCCTAAAGACCTTCAGCCTGCACTAAGTGCTAGATTTATTAGCAAGCATGTCCAGGTAAGGTATCATTTCATGTTGTTATGAAACTCCCCATGAGCATCACTGTGTTAAAACAGTTACTCTTATCATCTATCAGCAACCCTGAACCAGTATATAAACTTTCAACTCAAATGCAGTACACTAACTCTCTCTCCTCCATGGTTACTTGAGCAAGGTTACAGTAACACTGTGAAAGACAAGAATTGCTACAGATTAAATTCAGGAATCAAGCACCGCCATTACTAAAAACAGGATGCAGAGAATTAGAGGCACACAGTTTCATTTTGAAATCAAAACAGCTTAGACCCCCCAATTAACTTGAAATGAAGAATAAGAAAATGGTCTCTGTTTTTGTGAGGCACTTCTGAACCCTTGCAGTTTGCGGCTGGAAGTTCCAATATAAAAACACAGAGACAAAGATGGCACAAGTCTTATTTAAAGTGGTGTCCACAGCTAACAGGAACTTCTTTTTAAATCATTATGGGTTTTTAAAGCAATCTTGTCTCAAAAAGTGAATGGAAACCACCATTTTGAAAGATGTCTAACATTACCGATCTATTTGACAAGGAAATGCAGGTGCGCCCTTTGACTAGAAAATGCTAACATTAAATGAAAGACCAACCTGTCTCCAGAAAACTTATCATACATACCCTGGCATGCTCCTCAGCTGGATGCTTACCATGGTAGAGCACTGGCTTGTGCTTTTAACCTTCCCTTGGCTTGAACAGACAGCAGTACTGCCTCCCCCCTGGCTGCTCTTGCACATATCTTGTTGCTCCAGCTCTGTTACCCTTAGTTGAAACAAAAGCTCGAAGTCCAATGTAACTGCATCCTCCACAGTTTTAGCCAAATGCTTTTTAAGAGGTCAACTTGCAAGGACTCTGCACACACAGTTACTTCTTCAAAAAGACACAAGAGTTGAAGCAAACAGGTGGTCTGTTTGTATGAGCTCCATCAACAGGCATGCTTTATTTCAGCTACTGCAATGTCTACACGCATGCAGTATCATTATAAAACAACAAATGGCTCATACATACTTCTCTGTATTTATTTTCTCACCTTTCCTCACTTAGGGGTGGTTTTCAATCTTAACACTAGATCCTCTCAGGATATCTAGATATCCTCTTTGAATGAGTTTCTCTCTTGCCCTCCTTCCAATCACCCATGCAACAAATTTTCTTCTTCTGTTGGTCTCACTATTAACTCAGAACTCTGAGTGCTACGAAACCACATGCTTCTGTTCCTTTCCTCTCGAACTTTGTTTTTGCAGTCTAATGCTTTCACAAGTTGTATCTTTGTTCTTCTGCTCTGGGATCTTCCACTCTCCAAATGGCCTACCCATTCCAAAGAATGGAGAAAACAGTCTCCTTTGACAGTGTGCACATGACTTAATGACCTTCTGTTGTCCTCAGTCTGAAAGATGACATAGCCCTAGCTTCACATACGTGAGGTATTTGGTGGTATAGTGATTGCATAAGATCAATCAAGATTCCTGTGATATGTTTAGACAAGTTCCCCAATTGCCACACAAATATTTTGAAACTAATCTACTCCCGTGTCAGAAGTGATATGTCTAAGGCCTCACTGTAGGAAGTGACAGGACTCTATTGTTCTGCATAACTGAATTTGGGCTTGTTTCGCATCATGCTGACAGACAGGCAGACTCAGCCGGGACCACACGTCTGCAGCACTGGAGGTGTACCTTTAACCTCCTGCTGCAACAGCAAGCTCTAATTTGGCCTTCCTGTAAGATGCTAAGTAATGTATCCAGCACTGGAGTTTTGCTAGGGTAAAACTGACATATTGCTGTTCTGGAGCTGATAGACAAATGCTATCAGATAGAGATGAGTAACCAGAGGGAAATTTTTCCACATAGTTTCTCACCACCTTTCAGAAGATTTACTTACAGAGTGAGGGCACTGCAACAAGCAGTAACGTATAGGGGAATGTGCTGCAGAACAATTACCTTGTGTCACTGCCATCTGTCTAAAATATCTGGGCTAGCAACGCCTGAACCACAAGTTTAGGTGTACAGCTGAGAGAGCAGAGGGCCCAGAGAGAGCTCCAAGGTTGACCCGGGTTAGTCTACCTTGCAGTAGACATGGAGGTGCCTGAAGACTTCCCAAAAAATCATTCTGATAAGTTCCTTGACCTGAAGAGCCTTTAACCATTACAAGAACAGAGGCTGTGGCATATGGACATGCTGTCAGTGCCTTATGTCTAGAAATAAAACGAAGAAAGCAAAACCAGAGTAAAACTTGCACCATTCAGCATGGCTTCACAGAATAACCTCATTATTTGACAGACTTGGAGATTCTCGCTCTTTCCTAGCTACCAAGTTTATTGACTCTGTCTTGTTTGCCTGTGCCATTCATTCCTCATCCCACAGTCTGCAGGTGGTGGTGGTATCTATACAGCTCTGTTTGTACTAATTCTATGTTGGCGCTAGGTTTCAGTCTCGTATGTTTCTGTCTCAAGAGCATCCACACAAGCAAGGCAACCAAAACAAGTGAAAACTTGTTGAGTAAAGAGATTTGAGGCAAATTATGTCTGTTGCAAAACTGAAGTGACAGCCACAGCCAACTAGGCATAACAACATCCCTTGTAAAACAGGGAGCTCAGCAACAGGCTGGGAGTCTCAGCTGGCTAATATCAGAGAAATGCTGCTGATATGCACCAGTGGAGGGCCTTATTGCTCCTCCCAGCCAAGTTCAAGTTCCTTTATTTTTTTCCCTTGCAAATATAAAAGGAGCTTAGAATCCAGGGGAGTAACAGCTGAGAACAAATCATCATAACTGATGAAGACCACTTTTAGTGTGAGTCTTCAAGCCACTTTCAGGATTTCTTCTGCTTCTTTTCCTTTCTTTCTTTTTTTCTTCCTTTCTACTTCATCATTTGCTTCTTCAAAGTTCACAATGTGGTTCAGCCCCAAGCTTTCTGCTAGATGCCAAGTTTCAAAGTTCCCAAAGTACCTATCTATGCACACCAAGCATTATAAATAACATTTCCACATTTAAGCCAACTGAATCTTAAGCTAACCCGATTTATAGCCATCTGGAATTCTTCAGAAAAAGTGACTTGTAAGCACTGTAAACAATTTTGTCTTCCCAAAGGACACCAACAGTTTCCAACCTCACTGCCATCTTCATTTTGCAACCTGGGTTCAAGAGCAAGGTATAGATTTAAAGAAGATGATAACGCAAATAGTATTAATAAAAGAAACCTCAGAGTGATCTGCTTTTCCCTAATAAGGCAGGCTCTATCAGTGTCCCAAAGGCAGCAAGGTGCCAATACAATTAATCAGTCTGTTTTTAGTTCTCCCTAGACAGCAACAGTAACAGTTTGTTTTAGTCTGTTTATATGGGTCTGACAGGTCTTCAAGATGCTGTGTTCACTTTCTTGTGATTAATAGTCATTCACATACTAAGGTGAAGACCAAGCAGAAAAAGAATGTTTTCAGAGCAGGACAGACAACCAGATTCTCCACCCCAGCCTTTCATTTCTAACTAGGAAACAGTACTAAATTTAGGAATGCTGTCTCACTGTATTGCTTAAACTCCTCATTTTCTTGCAACTTGCCCATGTAATGAGCCAAAGGGAAATTTAAATCACATATTTTCTTTGTTTACTTTACAGTTGTGCTCTACAAAGCCATCACAGTGATAATGAACGTCTGCACACTGTGATAATACATGTAGAAAGCAAAGCCATTGGGACCAGTTTTGAGCAAGGAACAACTCCTTCTGGGAAAAGGACTTTTCTTCCTTTCCATTTCTGCAAACCTCTTAGGGGAGGTCTGAGGGACAAACTGAGCACCAAACCCACCCCAACAGAGACTTCACAGACCAAGAAGGAGCTGGACTCTAAAGTGTGTTTTGTACTCTCCTTTAGTGGCTTTTACAGCACTTCTAACAAGTCCTACTAAATTGGAGATGCTTCCCTAGTATAAAAGCAAACCCTTCTTGGGCTGGGGTCCTCCTCTCCACCACAGATAGCTTTAATTGGAGACAGTGTGAAGGAACCCTTAGATAAGGAAAGGGAGCATTTGGAGTATTTCCCAGTTTTCCCTTCTGCCATTCTGGGTGTTTCACTTTGATACAGGGAGTTTTTTCTCTCTCCTCCCTGGCCCACAAAAAGACCATGCACACAACTCTGTGCTAACTTTTGTCCATTCTCTCTTCTCTCCATTTCCTCAGCACTTGTCAACTCTCCTTTTTGGAGGTAGGTTTTGGGACTACCCTTTTGTCCTGGTTTCTTCATTAACTCTTAATTTGCTAAGATCCCTTCCCCCTTTGAATCTCCTCCTTCTCCTGGCTTTTCCTGACCCTTTGTCTCTAGTCCACTGATTTCTCTGGTTAGGCCTCCTTTGACCTCTCTTCTTTCACTCTCTTACCCAAGTCCATTCAGCCTCCTGCCTCCTCCTATTTTAATCTGAGCATTCTTTTCTTAAGCATTAATCAGAAAGCATAATTTCTTTTCTGCCACTTTTTCTGAATGGCAGACTTCACAAATCTTCTTCTTTTAGTTTTATTGCAGTTGAAGAGGATGGCATAGGAAAGTTATTGTAGCTGAATAGCAAAACACGTCTGCAAGATAATACCATTCTCTAGAATAAAAGAAATATCATCCCAATTTTTAAAATGCCATAAGCTGCCCTATTAAATAACAGGAATTGAGCAGTGAGACACAAACACATATTAACACACAGTGAGTCTGACACAGCAACTCAGTAGTGCTCTCCAGGAACCTGTTGTTCTCGAGAATCCCCTGATTCTCCTAAGAGAATCCTCCTCTTAGTTGTTCTAGGTAGTTCATCAAAGCAATGATATAGCTTATGTACCAAACTGTCTCACTCCTTACCTGGGATAAATGCACTAGTGCAGACTCCTCTCCCTCCCAGAGAATTCAGGTCCCCCATCCCTAAGACACCATGCTCAAAATATAGTTACTGATATCATCTGCTTTCTTGCCCTTTGGCAGCTCATACTTCCAAAGCAGTGGCTTTCCTATTTGTGGTCTCATCTTACTTACAAACTTGGTGTACACAAATGCTTACAGATGCATTTACCATCAGGTCAGATGTGTGTGCTTGGAGCCACTCACCTCACAGTATGGCATGGGCAGAGATATCTCCCCATCTCTTTCAGAGATCCAAAACAAAAGTAACTTGGCTTTTTTAAGGTCACAGCTGTGGCTTGATGGTTTTAAGAAGATTGTTTATTTTTAGCTCGTTAGAAAAATGCAGCAGCAGCTGAATGGACTAAGATACAGTACTTCTAAAATGAAGTTCACTTTTTATAAAACTACTGTTTCCACCACAGAAAACTCAACATGAAACATCTTCTGTTGTGCTGTGACAATGTGTTTTCCGATAAACAAAACACCGAGCACACCCATGTCATGGATGGAAAAGATAGTGGCTGAGCAAGAGCACAACTGCTCTGGTGTCACACAAATCATATGCTGATCATGTGCCAGGGGACTGCATCTGGCCTCTGCCTTTGTGTGAGGTCACATCACAGAAGAGGGCAGAAGCACTGGACAGGTGGTTGACTCTGGCCTCTCTCATGCTTTGCCATACTGTGGGGTGTTTCAAGGGTTACAACAGTGGCTAACACACTGCAATGCCATGGCAGGGAAAATGAGGTATCACACCCAACTGAAAACACTCACACACAGCCAGGAAGCCTGAGGATGAATGAAAGATGCTCATCAAAATGTGTGACCCCTGCGCTAACAGTTGTCAAGAACAACTTCAGATATTCAGACCACATAAAACCTTTTTCTTTGGCAGCAGATACCCCAGCTGCCCAGGGAAGTCAGACAAAAGCACAATATCTTTCTAAAGGGGAAACACCTTCAGAGCTAGACTGTGAGCGGGGGAAAAAAAAAGGGAGGAAAGCAACATGACAAGGAAACTACATCCTTGTGCTGTGTGTTGTCTGTGGTTCTTACCTTCTACGCAGATCTTCAGCCACTGCTGCTCTGCAGCTGAACAAATAGGCTCGGAGAGATTTTAGCTGCTGTCTCAGGCGGACAACAGTTGCCAGAGGTTCAACATGCTTGTACAACATGGGATTCTCCTGCTGGATATCAATCAATGGCTCCTCATAAACATATTCCAGGAACTCTTTGGCTTGCTTTGACACCTGAAAAATAAAACAACCAGTTTAGCTAGGCTTTCCTCCCAACTCTTCTTAAGCAGATCTTCCCCTCTGTGATCTGTCAGCTATTCTCTGCATCTGAAAAATTACTCTGTCACTTACCAAGTTTCTACCCTGTTACTATTTTTCTGTTTGTTTGCTGTTTTCTCTTTGGCAAGAAGCAAGCGATTAGGTAAGTGCCAAAGCACAACGTTAGAAAAGTAAACATACACCCTGCAAATCCAATCACGTTGTACTATCCCAGGGTGTAGAACTCCAATGTAAAGTACTATTCCCATTTGTTTCATGCGCAGCCAGTATCGTTAGAATTATGTAAAAAGACAATAATTAGAAGCACCTCTACCAAGCTGTTGTGTTTTTTTAAAATACAGATAAATAAAGTTGAATTTTACTCACTACCCATGTTTCATCTGCAAGGAATTTTTCGTATGCCTTTTTCATTATAGTGCTCTGTTCTAACTCCACCTGCAAAGAGCTACTGCAATCTTGATAAATTAATGGGACTTTTGTTCCCACTACAAAAGATGCTCCTCTTTCTGAGGTGAGAAGGCCAAACTCCCTCTCATTCCTTATTTCTGCATTTTATCACAGCTGGAAAAAAGAAGATGGAATTATCTGAAATGAGCTGCAAATCACATGAAACTGGGCTATAGAGATACTAGTCTCCCACAATTCAATTAGTCCTCCTTGACCTTTAAATTGGTGTTTACACTGAGTCGAAGGATGGATGAATTAGGCTAACAAAAGGAGAAAGGGCACAACATAGCCTCAGACAGTCATCATAATTCATCTTGCTACCAGCCAGTATTCTGGTACACTACTAGCACACTCACAGTCCCCCAATTTTACTGGGCAGACTAGACAATCCTATTAAAGAAGCCAGAAGGAGTGAGAAGATGCCAAGTGCAACAGTGTTTTAGCTTTCAGTGTCATACAAGGATGGATGCTAACATTTCCAGACCTTTCTTTTCTAGAGGCTGCAAACTTACAGTTCAGAATTCAGTTTACCAGAAGTCAGCCTCCCTTGAAGCCTGCTGGCACAGCGAGTTCATTTCCCGCTGTGTTTGTCTGGCATTTTGCACAGGCTGGAAGCCACCTGAACCAAACTGCAATACTTACTGGTTTTGCATGTAAACGGGGAAAACAGTCGGCCTAAGTAAAAGGAAGCAAGGAAGTTCACAAGATTGCCTCTTTTCTTCTCCCTTCACACAAACACGTGAAAAACACAAATATGAAAACTGTAGGGAGACAGGAGAAAAAAGGGGACCTGGGGACTGAACTGCTGCTTTGGTTATGACAGAAGAAACATGCCTAACTGCCAAGTCCTTTCAAAGAGCTTTTATTGCAGTCAAGGGGATTTTTCTCTTCCTACCCATGTGCTTTCAGGTATTAAGTGCATTGTTGTTTTTCAAGATCCTGGGTATGGGAAGACACAGCTCTACAGATTTCTGCTGCTTCTGTTTTTTCATTAACTGTCTTGCCAAAAGCAGACAAGAACCTCTGAATTTGCAAAACTTACTTAATTGATGCAAGTTTACAGCTGCTGCTCAGATGTCTAGGAATCCATGAAACAAAGAGAAACGTGCCCATTTACATTGTATCTTCACAAAAACTCATGTCCACAGAAACCTCTGCAGAGGCAAGGAAAAGGTGGCAGTGGGAAGGAGTACAGGTTTTCAGACTCTTCATTCAGTTTACTTCCGTTTGGTGGACTGACAGGCTCATTGCAGACCATGTGAAACACAGAAGCTTTTGAAGACTGAAGCCCTGTTTCAGTTCTGACCATCAAATGCGGTATGTGCTTCTTTGCTGCAGGACCTCTCTTGGGTTTGCTACGAGTCCCAGCCAGGAGCAAGTCACCCGTCACAGAAGCTCCACTTTCAGATACTGCTGCGCTACCTGTGAGGGGCAGGGCTGTGCATTTATGAGAAGTTCTGTTGTTCAGCTTCATTTTGGGATGTTGCTGTGCAGCTGTTTGTGGACACACTGATCAATTATGAGAGGTAAAATGCTGACAAATTAAGTGATCTTCTTTTAAAAATGAGCCCAAAGAAAATTATTACTAGCAAGATCACCTCAAGGAAGTGGGACAAGATATCTGTCTCTGCCAAATAAATACACTACTAAGGAATCATGTAGTTTCATTGTAACTATCAAGTGCAGCAGCAAGCACTAAGTTGCCCTTTAGATCATACAGAAGAAATAAACATTAGACCTTGTCTCTGAATGGAGAAAGGAGAATGCAGATGTAAAAGTGCAGGCAATAAGTGCTCTACCTCAGAAAAGTACTGCTTAGTTCCCATGGAGGTATAGTAAGGACAGAAATAAAAGCATATGTATGCAGAATTGAACAGAAAGGGAAAACCCCAAATATTTCACATAAGCAACACGGTGTCCACCATACATGGATGGGACAAAGTTGAGATCCATTCAGTGACTGCAGCTCAGTTGTCACACTGTCATTGTGGCACTTGATGCCCTCTTCACCTTACCTCCCTGCCTTAGTTTCTGCTCTAATAGTTGGGGATGCTGTAATGTTTTCCTACCTAAGGAATAGGATTCCTTTCTTAAATCTACCTCTCAGAGCACTTGGCACAGAGACTGGTAAAATATCTGCACAGAATTTGGTTGTGCTCCCAAGCCACCTCCTTGTTGTTCTGCCTGTCTACAAAAAGTGCAAATTGATAGCTTCTCACTATTACAGTGAGATTTCAGTAGATTAAGTTTTCAATGCATGCTTCAGCTTGAAAGTCCCATTTCCTTTTGTGCCTCAGCTGCCTATACCAAGGCCACAGGAAACAGAGCATAAAGCATAGTTTTTACCCTACAGAGTTAGAAAACAAAAGAGTTTGTTTTCTTGGCAGTCTTACGGACAGCTTGATATGCGGTCTTTGCCTTACCATCCACTTGCCCCATACCAGGGCTCCCTATACTACCATGGGTTAGCAAGTATAGTCCTTGGTAAAAGCATCCAAAGAAAGAACTCTTAAATATTTATTCCTCACTTCTAGGAAAGGGAGGGGGTTTGTCTCCACTCATAGGACCTTTGTAACTCTGAAGAATCTTGCATTTTGTGGCACAAGACTATCATTTTCCTGATGGCAGGCTCTGGCTACCTTTTAATAATCTCCCCGTCTGACAAATTTTCTTCTTCAAGAGAGCTGCTTTTCCTCTAATGGGGCATTTACTGGTTATTTTTTTCCTTTTCAAATAGCCCATAATAAAAATAGCATTTGCAGACACAAAACATCAAACAGCCTCTCCTAACAGTGGCTGCTAGGTCTGAAGCTCTAGTATGGTCTGGATTCCTTATGAGTTTGTTATTGTTTCAGCATATGCTCTCTGAGATGGCAAAACAACACTGCTACTGTGTTTGGTGGCATAATGCTTTGAGGTATGTAATCAGTTGCCTGTATCTCGCAACCAGCCACCAAGGCAGCAGCAAACAGCAGATTATGGAACTTTTCTAAAAGCTGCTTGTGTGGCAAGCGAACAATTGTAGAATTTTCTCTTTATGTTACATTTGGCTGTCTGGTCCAAACAAGTGCTATAGCAATGTCCTTCTAGTGTCCTCAAAATGTTCGTGCCACGAGACAGGACGTACCGGGCTGCAAACACCACGTTGGGCATGTCAGTTTCCTGTGGGCATTTCCATAATTTAGCATCCACCACTAAGCAGTGCCAATCCATAGTGCCTAGAGCTCATGAAACAGGTACTCCTCAAGGGCCCAATAACTGCAAAGATTAGAGCTAAAAGAGAGCTTTCAGTATTCTGTCCCTCCCTGCCTCTCAAACAACCAGCAAAGCAACAATGGAAAAGATGCCCCTAAGAAAGAGCAGCATGGCTGCTCCTGTGGAGAAACGTCTTAGGCCTGGTGAAGGAAACTGTGATGAAAACATCTGTCTTGTTGAAAGAGCATGGCTCATTCTGGCAAGAAGGACAAAGAGGACAGTATTAGTAGTCAATGCCTGTAACCTTCAACCTGTTGCAATGTCTGTGTTTCTATCTAAAGAGCAATTCAGTTCACTTGCTAGCAAGCCAACCTGCAGGAAGCTTACCTTGTATTTGGAAGTGTCCCAGTTATGAACCAGCCGTGCAGGGATGAGGAAGCTGTCATCCACGTGGCAGGTGCTGCAGTAATACCATCCACTGTAGCTGCACACCTTGGCTTTCCCACTGGACAAGCCTATGGAGCGCTGACAGCCTGGAGAAGAGAGAGGGGAGAAAGTCTGGGTTCGTACACAGAGAAAAGTAATTATTCCCCCATCTGAGACATTTTTAAAGTGTTACTTCTTTATTTTACCAATGAGCCATTTCTCATTCCCTAAAAATAGAGGAATAAATATCAGTATTCTTGGACTAGTGCTGAACAAGCATACACTAACTTGGGCATCTATGACAAAGAGTTCAGAGAGCAATCAAAGGATACTTAGCAATTCTCACGAAACAAAGGCAGAAGACCAACTTTGAGACACTGGGCACTTAAAAGCCATGGCCATCTGAAAACCATGACCTGAAGTTTAGACAGAAAACACCAGACCGCAGAAGTACTGCGCGCTTGCTCCAGACAGCTCCCATTTTCCCCACAATAGACTGGGCCAGCACTGGCTGCCTAGAGAAATGTAAGCCAGCTCCTGCTGACAGCCAGAAGGGATGCTGACTTTGCAGGTAGGGTTCAGCCACAGAATTAGTACAGCCAAGGCAAACCACAGCCAGACCATAAATTATAACTGTGAGCAGCAGTCACACTGAGAACGAATAGTCCTTGACTAGCAACAGTGACACAGCTCAGTTTCCTGCAGGTTTTTTTCCTTAAGATTGGATTATCCTGTGTCTTACAAGGTCTGAGGTCTGCTTGACACTTTTTTCACAGCTGCCTTGTCTCTTGCCTCTTCCCATGCCCTCTTGTGTGGAGTCCCTGCGGTAAAACAACGTACTCAAAAGTTGCTGCTTTAGTTGGAAAGAACTAATGCGGAGCTCTCCTTCACCTGACCACCTGTTTTCACAAAAATACAGAAAGTCAATGTATTTGACACCTCTGTCTTTCTATCAATTGTGGCTAAAATGAGCCAACAGGTTGAAATAATAATAAAGTGGAGGGCTAAAGACAGACAGGACAGTCACAGTAAACAACCTGGTCAGGAAGCGAAGGTAAAAATACTTGTACAAGATACAATGAGATGTCTGTGGTTGTTATTAACACCTCTTTGACGCAGCACACATGACAGTATTTCTGCTTCTCCTTCACATGCTAGTGTCTCCATATGACATTTACAGCTACAGAGACAATTAGCACCAGAGCCCCACTCCAGCATGCGCTGTATGCTCAGACAGTCTGGTTAGTAATGCTGATTAGCAGAATCCTTGTACACCACTTTTACGGCAAAAGTCTTAGCTACCAGAGCTTTTCAGGCATAAGTCAATTGACTTGATTGCTTTTGTCAGTATAATTGGTTTTGTTTAGTGTAATTATGTAATTTCTCCGCATCTTTTTTCCCCAACAGAAGTTATCCTGATTTAAGGAGAGATTGCAGCTCAACTACTGTAGGCATAAATCAAGACTCCTCCTCCTCCCCATTAGCTTATGTCACAATGTCCCCTCTGCTCTAACCAAAATAATTAGAATAACCTGACCACCAACACAATTAGTTCACTTCCTCCTCTTCCACACTCCAGAGCCATTTGGCCATTGATTCTCCGCAACACACACTAAGTCAATCAGTGTGGGACATGTCATGTCTCCATCTCTCTCTCCTCCTTCCCTTTTTTGTTTTGAAGTGAGGATATACAGTTTCTTGAAAAAGGCAAATATATAAAAAGGTCAGTTGATGAAAGAGATACTTATGTTAATGTCTCCTCCTTTACCATTCTTACGATCTGAGCATAAGTATAAACATATATTTCAAGTGGTATAACTCAACATACATAATGCAAAAATGTGATCTCATCTTAGCTAATAATTTAAAAGATATGACTGTGGCTTGGGATCAGAACTTAGGAGCCAGCAACTTCCTATTTCTCCTCAGTGCAAAGCATCCATTTTTCCGTCTTTCCTTCCCTGTTCTTTTCTTTTGTTTTAAAAAACACCCAGTTTCCTGACTACTCAGTTAGAAGAGTTTCCATGCACTCCTGCTCCACTATGCCGTTACAGATGAAGCTAGCAGCCACGCCTGGTAGTAAGCTCAGTATCAGTGCTCTGTAGTACAGATAGAACTACTTTTGATTTTCACAATGCATTCATCCATAAATGTGAAGATTTTGAACAGCTGATGAGACACGAAATACCAGTCCTGTTTGCCTGACGTGACATTCATCTGACTAGTAGTACTGGAAGATGGTTGCAGAAGGTACTCACACTGTTGCTATGGAGCCCATGTTTTTAAAAGCACAAACAGAGGTCAATCTTGCCCCTCTGTAAAGGGAACAGAGAAGTATGCCCACTCCATCTCTAGACGAAGGAATCTACGAAAGCGGGCATTCCCCTTTCCCAAGCTAAACAGGAACAAGCCCTCAGAGAGGATGTTTGTGTTAGCAATACCTCAGTACAGCACGTTCTTCTGTGGCAGCCTTGCTAAAAAGTGAAGGGTCTGCATCTTTTTCCTCACTAGTTGCCTCTGAATTTCCTATCACTAAAAAGCACAGAAGCATCCGTCTTTATACGTAAACTGGTTCCAACTTCAGCATTCATTACATACAGACGTCACCTCACCCTGGATGAAACAGAGACTGCTAAATGATCTGTATTTTGTAGCTCAATTGTTTGGACCAGCTGATGAAGTACTAGTGGTAAAGCTGTGTCTGAATGAGACTGATGTCTCCCAATTCAATGCCATTTAAACCTTTATAAACGTTCCCCACTAGCCAACACTTACTCACCTGGGGGATGAGGATGGGACAGGACACATTGCTTTCACCTAACTGCCACTGTGCGCTCGCGGCCACTACAGAGACTGCTAGTTTGTCTTAGTGCCCTAATTCCTATCAATTAGACTAAAGGCAAGAATAAGGTAAACTCCAGTTTGAATTGCCATCACACTAAACTAAAATGTTTGCAGTTGAGAAGTCCCCATTTTAAGGCCTAATTTCTTGCAACTTCCTAGTGCCAGAAAGTCATTCCAGTTCACAGAGAGAGTTTCCTCAGGAGAACAAGAGGACAAAGCAGAAGACAAAGCACAGAAGTGCTGAGAGGGCTTCCCTCCTCCTCCCTATGTCTAGCCCATAACAACTGAAGGTCTCAGGTGTGAAGAGGGTCTCAGCAAGCAATCTTGGATTCAGGAAGGGTGGTTTTATAAAGAGGAAAAAGTGGAAGAAGTTCCTACCTAAGCAGCATGCATTGCTTTCTCCATTATTCCACCCCTTCTCTGAGCCCACGTTTGTTTCCTTGTTCCTCAGAAACACATTTTTACATAGAGTATTTCTCATTAGAGTCATAGAATGGGTTGGGTTGGAAGGGACCTTATAGATCGTCTAGTCCCAACCCCCCTGCCAGGGGCAGGGACACCTTCCACTAGACCAGGTTGCTCAAAGCCCCATCCAACCTGGCCTTGAATACTGCCAGGGAGGAGGCAGCCACAACTTCTCTGGGCAATCTGTGCCAGGGCCTCACCACCCTCATGGTGAAGAATTTCTTTCTTATCTCTAATCCAAACTTACCCTCTTTCAGCTTGAAGCCATTACCCCATGTCCTATCATTACATGCCCTTCTGAAAAATCCCTCTCTGGCTTTCTTGTAGGCCCCTTCAGGTACTGGAAGGCTGCAATACAGTCGCCTCACAGCCTTCTCTTCTCCGGGCTGAACAGCCCCAACTCTCTCAGCCTTTCCTCACAGGAGAGGTGCTCCAGCCCTCGGATCATTTTTGTGGCCCTTCTCTGCACCCACTCCAACAGCTCCTTGTTGTTCCTGTGCTGAGGGCTCCAGAGCTGGACGCAGGACTCCAGGTGGGCTCTCACCAGAGCAGAGCAGAGGGGCAGAATCCCCTC
>Ga0065711_1001374_pt1 | contig 44153 bp, 25 predicted proteins | sample Hoacrofraction12_FD_59098 | JGI IMG/M metagenome (GOLD analysis project Ga0065711, IMG submission 59098) | Hoatzin crop microbial communities from Cojedes, Venezuela - Epithelial fraction 12 v2 (version 2) | ecosystem: Host-associated > Birds > Digestive system > Esophagus > Crop | place... | reverse complement strand
GCGGCCCGAGGGGCGGGGCTGGGCGGGGCGAGGTCACGGCCGTGGCTGCTGCGCCTGCGCAACGGGCGGTGGCTGGGGAGGGGGCAGCCAGGGCGGGCCGGGCCACGGAGGAGGAGGGAGGATCTACCCGGGGGGGTGGGGTAAAACACTGTTTTTATGGAGTTGCTTAAGCTTGGGGTGACGGTGGCAAAGGACGGCGGATGCGCTGTGTACCTCGGTAGGGTGGCGAACGCCTTGCCTTGGGCATTAGGAAGGTAACGTTTTGCCTGTGGTTTCAGGTCCCAGTCGGCTGCTTGCGTTCTTTCTCACAAAGGTAAAATTCATTTTCTTACCTTGTATTTTCTTCTCTAAAGGAAAATTTGTATTCACGGCATGTTGTAATTATTATCATATATTTTTAATAGATTGAACAGATAGAACTTTCTACATCTCCCGCTGCAAGACATTCTTCATCTCTTGGATATTTTATGAATTTGAACTGCATAATCTGTAGTTCCTTTTCTGACTCCTGTCAGTATGGTGGGTTGACCCTGGCTGGATGCCAGGTGCCCACCAAGCTGCTCTGTTGGTTCTCTTCCATCAACAGGACAGGGGAGAGAAATATTGATGAAAAGCTCGTGGATTCAGATAAGGACAGGGACATCTCTTACCAAGTACCATCTTGAGCAAAACAGACTTGACTTAAAGAAATTAAATTATTGCCAGTTGATAACAGAGAAGGATAATGAGAAATAAAATCTTAAAACAACTTACTCCCACCCTTCCTTTCTTCCCAGGCTCAACTTGAATCCCAATTTTCTCCACCTCCTCCCCCTGAGCGGTGCAGGGGGATGGGGAGTGGGGGTTACGGTCAGTTCATAAAACATTATCTCTGCCCCTCCTTCCTCCTCAGGAGGAGGACTCCTCACACTCTGCCTCTGCTCCAGTGTGGGGTCCCTCTCACAGGAGACAGTCCTGCACAAACTTCTCCAGCATGAGTCCTTCCCACGGGCTGCCACTCTTCACAAACAGCTCCAGCGTGGGTCCCTCCCACGGGGTGCAGTCCTTCAGGAACAGGCTGCTGTAGCGTGGGTCCCCACTGAGGTCACAAGCCCTGCCAGCAAACCTGTTCCGATCTGGTCTTCTCTTTCCATGGGTCCGCAGGTCCTGGCAGGAGCTTGCTCCAGCACGGGTTCCCCACAGGGTCACAGCCTCCTTTGGGCACATCCACCTGTTCTGGTGTAGGGTTCTCCAGAGGCTGCGGATGGATATCTGCTCCACTGTGGACCTCCATGGGCTACAGAGGCACGGCCTGCCTCACCATGGTCTTCTCTATGGGCTGCAGGGGAATCTCTGCTCTGGCGCCTGGAGCACCTTCTGCCCCTCCTTCTTCACTGACCTTGGTGTCTGCAGAGTTGTTTCTCTCACATCATCTCGCTCCTCTGTCCCAGCTGCTGTTGCACAGCAATTTTTATCTTTTCTTAAATATGTTGACAGGGACACTCCCAACGTTGCTGATGGGCTCAGCTTTGGCCAGAGGTGGGACCGTCTTGGAGCTGGCTGGAACTGTCTCCTTTCAACACAGGGGCAGCTTTGGGTGTCTTGTCACGGAAGCCACTGCTATCTCCCCCCTACTACCAAAACCTTGTTGCATAAACCAAATGCAATGACATTTTTGCACACTTAAAATAGTATCAAGGCAAGACTTAAAGGCAGTATTCCGGTATCACTTCCTCAGTGAAGTACTCGGTGGCCACAAAGAGCTCATGAGTCACATATTATCTAGGGTCCTTTTGGCACAGCACAGTGGTGGTTCACATCCAGGTGCTCATCTGTTCCCTTCTAAACACTTTCAGAGTTGCTGCTTTTTGGATTACAGTGGCCTGTTCTTCAGGTAAGGTCTGCCTGCCTTGTCTGCAGATGACTGCATATCTGGTTGTATTACCTAGTGATGGTTTACTCCTGGCAGCTGTTTTTAAGACTTGGCTGCTATTCTTTAATTCATCATGGGATTTCATTATCAATGGTTAAACTCATTTTTAAACCACATGGCTCAAACAATAGTGGTGTCTGCCCTGAATGCCAGATGTAGCTGAGCAGGGAGGTTTTGCTGCTCGTTGTTGTATGACTTTCTTCAGGTAAAGGCCACTTACTATTATGAGAGCAACATAGTGCTGATAGGCTTTATACTGTGGTAGCAGTGTTAGCTTAAGCAGCTTCCCCAGCTGTGTCTGCCCTTGTGCAAGCCCCAGGACTCTCCTTTGCTTGCCAATGTGGTGAACTGAATTGGATCTCCTAAAATGGCTTAAGAACCAGTGGCCCATCTGAAAGCCACAATCTGAGCTGGCTTTAAACAGGCTAACTTGCATTCTTATGACAACAAAGGGTTAGGCAGAACAAGTCCTACAACTTCAGTAAGAAGGAAGTTTGGTTACATGAAGCTTCTCTGACTGGCAAATGAGGTGTTGGAGGTAGGTGGCAGCGGATCCCTTTTATCTGCATGTAGCTCCTTGCTCGAGAGTCACACCTTCTCCCGTAATCTCGTCGTAAAATTCTCTGCTGTGCCTGCTCAGACATTCGTCCCATGGCTGGGATACGTACAATGGTATGTCGTTTCATACCTCTGATAAGGAAAAGGTTCAAGGATTTTACATTTCAGGTCTAATCGCAAACCCACGTGTTCTTGCCACACAGCTCTCCCCGAGGATGAACAAGCCGCTCTGATCTGACATGTTCAGAGGCCCATCATTCATCAGCTTCTCCAAACAACCACACAATTCTCCGAAAGAACTCAAAAACACTGGAATGAAAAAAGATAAATTTCTGTATTCCCAGGCACAAATTCCACATCCACACCTTCCTCATACATTTTGGCAATTTGGTCTTCTCTTTATTGCTGTCATGACATTAAGAAGAAATGATCTCAAATTTGTGTTAAGGCATCCCATTTGACTAAATACCTACTTCTTATAGAAGAGAGATGAATCCACCTGCGGTATTCAGGGGGTGGCTAGCTCCAATTACAGTAGCTTTCACCTAGTGTGGAAATGATCCTGTTATCACATTTTGAGATACATTTTAATAGGATGTACATTAACAGTTTTAAAAATACTTTCATTTCAATACTTTCCATGGGAAGTCTCCAGCAAGAATTCGTTGTGATTATTGATGGTTTTTTTTCTGATCTGTATTAGGTTACATACCCAGCACTCAAGCTCTGTCAGCGTGGTCCCTTAAAACATGACAGTTTCCAGTTTAGGTTAATACTGAAAGTAGTTTGATTTTAATGGGTGCTATCCTTGTAACTTAATTAAAAAAATCAAAGGCTTTCAAAACATTTGCTCGACATACATGTTCATACATGTTTTTGTAGGTAAGATGCAAACTTTTGTAAATCAAATTACAGCTCCAAAATTGTGGTGAATCTGCCTACTTTAATGAAAGAGAGTTCTTTGGTGTACATGATTTTTGTCACGTTATAGCCAAAGTATTGTGATGTCCATACTACAAGTGAGTTAACTATGTTTATTTATATATATGCTATATTTTAAATGTCATTCATTATTTCTAACATCCCCATTTGTATGTTTGTCTTGGGCTGCTACTTGGGGAGAAAGTCATAATGCATTATGAGGTACTTTGCTAAAAACGGGATATTTACCAGAAGTACTTGTTCCAAAATTTGCCTTTCTAGGTTTCTCTTTCCCAATCTGTGAAATATGGAAGTTTTCAATTTTTTTACAGCCTCCTTTACTATAAAAGGTGGCGCAAACACACTGAAATTAATTAATTCTGGAACTCTTTACAAAATTAAATCTTACTCTTTATTGTTCCATGACTTCAGCTTAGATGAATTAAACTTGAATAGAACAGCTTCTAGGGGTGAGATATTAATTCTGAGAAAGTATTTTTGCATATACTTTCACTTTAGATTTGATATAAAGGAGTTATAAATATGTATAACATTTCAGTATATATAGGCAGGGTTGGTTTTTTTTTTGCTTGCCATATTGATTATGCGTGGTATCCTGGAAACAGAGCACTGTCACCTAAAAGACTCAAACAAATTAAAAATACCCCAAGTATTTGCAAGCACTGTGACAAATTAACATAGGTTGATAGGGTAGTATTCTGTTAATGATGGTGCCTGGGATAATTACTTAAATCTAACATCTTCAATTAAGCCTTAGGGAAAATGCAGTTTTCTATTTTCATCAGCGTAGGATGACATAGGCAGAAGCTGTGTACCACTCCCAAGTAGGTTAAGCTTTGTAAACGCGGAACACAGGTATTCTGCTTCTTAACACTAGATGGCAGACAAAAGTGGGAAAACATTTCCTTGTTTTCAGCGACAATACTGAAATATTAGCTTAAAACTTGAATGAGCATTCACTGAAGTTCTCAAAATAATACGAATGAAGACCATTGGACACAGACGCAAATGATGTGATTATGATAGCGTGCATATTTCCTGCAGCCTTTTGGCTGCGGTTATTGGAACAAATACTGCAAATAATCAAATGGAACATTTCTACGTTATTTTCGTATTACTTTTTTATCTCCATTATTTCCCTTTAATATTTTGCTCTCGTCAAAAAGAACTAAAAATTCTTGAAGCCTTAGAAAGGCTTAAACAACTCAAACAGAGGAGAAACTTTCAGAGAAAACCGTCCTTGCCAGGTAGTAACATGGTTGTGAAATTGCCTTCCGTAAATCCAAAAAGCAGGTGATAGAAGACTTACATTGCAACTGCTTTGTATCTTTGTCTTAGATCAGTCAGCTAAAGTAATTAGGCTGGTTTGCTCCTTATTGTCACTGAATCTTAGAAAATATTATGGAAGTAGCACGTTTGCTAAGGAGGCAACTTATTTTCATAGAATATTATAAATTGTTGTATAAATATTACGTAACCAGTTCACCTAGCAGCCAGTGAATATTTGCGTTGTTACCTCATTCCCTTCCCAGATTTTCCAAAACAAGTGTACAGGAGGGTCAGAATCCCCAAGGGTACATCCACACTGAATGACACATCAAAATGTGAGTTCATTGAGCTGCAGCACCACACTAACGTGGCTGCTTGCAGGATTTGAGCTGCTGTCTGCACCGTGGATGAAGGCACTTGCTCTCTGTGCATGCACAAGGTGCTGTTAGTTAACAAGACAGTCTGGAATTGCTTTACAAAAACTTGCTTTGCGTTGCCTGTTATGCATAGATGTGTAGTGCATTTATGGGGCTAATAACCAGCACAGACTTCATTGCTGTTCAGCCGCAATGTGCATATACAATACTAGAGCCGTAAGAGATCCCGCCAAATCACACATCTTTCCCTCTCTGTGCTGTTACTGTGGCTGCACAGACTCCACGTCAGCCTGGCTCTCTTTGGTGCCGCATTGGGCAGTGTGGGCAGCTGTATGAACTGTGATCAGAAAGCCTCGAGTTATTCCCATGGTGTCTTTCCTGTTGGGGTTGTTCGAGATGAGAAAAGTAAGTGTACTGGAACAGAAGGGTATATGTAAAAGTAAATATGACTTTTCTTCCTCATGGTTAGGTAGTCATCGACAGGGATGGCCATAGTTTCTGGTCTTGGTTCCTCAGATTATTATGCAATAACTTTTGGTATAAAAGGTATATATAGGACCGAACACCAGACTGTGGCCTTCCTCTTCCTGTGGGAGTGCTTTAGCCACAAGGAGACAGAACTACATCCTTTTTTTCCAGGGTTTCGTCTTCCATTCTTTTGTGCATGGTCAGCTAGTTTCAACAAGAGGAGAAAGCATTTTCCATTCTGCTTTGCCAATTAGTTGGTGAACAGGAACTTCTCTCAGGGAAACAGAAATGTGTATTTAAACCTTCTCAGGCTGAGCCTGTTTTCTTTCATCACCTAGGCAAGTTTTCCATTGAAAATAGGGTTATACTGGATGTTGTCAATGACCTTCTTCCTGTTCTTCTTCCTGCTTATTACTGCTGTTCCTCCTCTCCCTGCCCAGGGACCTCCATTTTCTCACTCCATTTGAAAGAACTGGGCAAGTCCCAGCCTGTTCCTTGAAGGGATGGTTGTAAGGCACCTTCATAGGTGCAGGCTCTGCATTTTGAATGGGTAAAGGTACTCGGCTCTAGTTTGGAGTTGACTCCTATGCCCCCCTTTGTTCATTTTTCTACTTTGCAAAGTCTAAGTAGTTTCCTGCTTCCCACACAATGTAAAGGAGCTTGGATCCCTAAATCAGGGTTCTGGATTCTGCTTGGGGAGTTGGTGCCTGAAGCCTTTTACACAGCTGGCTGTGATTTTCTGTGAGCCTCCACAGCTCATAATCAATGGGCTTCGGCCTTGATCAGCACTTTTGTGCATTCTAGAAATCTAGCTGCTAAAACCAAGTGTGTACTAATCAAATAATTGCATAGTAATTGTGAATAATGCAGTTGATAACTTAGCATTTGCAATTCAGACTCATGCTAGAGGTCATATTATAATTCCTTTTCAGCCCCCTGTGATTACTTGAACAGTTATTCTGTTGTCGTTCAGCACTCGAGAGCTGACAGATGTGAATTTCGTTACCGCAGCGTCTGGTTGAGAGTATGATTGTGCAAGTGCCAAAGTGCTTGGTATGAATGGAAGGAGGTCAAAACGCACAGTCTCTTTAGGTCCACTGGAATTAATTCACTGTCCTCGTTGTTTACAATTGCTTATTCAGTATTGTCAGAGAAACTGAGTCATTGCTATTTACTTTGTCTTTTAATTAAAACATTGAAATATGTCTGACCTTTGCACCAGACCAGGATTCCATCTTAGCATTTTTCCCTTTATTAAAAAACTCTGTTTGTAACTTATCATCTGTGGAAAAAGTACTATGTCGTTTTTCTTCAAAAACAGTCCATCATAGTTCCTTCTCCTGAAGTAACACATTATTTCTCCATTTTTGTTTGCTCTGACCAGCCTTGGTGACGCTCCTTATCTGTCAGTTGTTTTCCACAGCCTCAGTGGCAGGTGAGCTGGCAGGCCATTTAGTGCCCTAGTAGAGAACCCAGACTGTCTGGAATGCTGCAAATAAAAAAGACATTTTTTGGCGCTAGCCTATGTAGCTGATTTATAATGATTTATTTCTATCTCAACTTAAACTAGCCCCATGAATGTTGTGGAAGTACCAGTAAAAGCTCAGTATTGTACAGGTACACACTATTTATTAAAGCTGCACAACATTTAGCAACAGCAATGGGGAAAAGGCATTATTTAGAGAATGATTTACAATCTGTGGAAGATAATTCAATTATCAAAAACATGAATTATGCAAACTAGTTCCAGGCTTTGGGCCGAGTGGAACTCTCAACCGCTACTATCAGTAACATCCCTGAAATCAGAAACATGCCCAAAAAATGAGGTCAGTGCTGTTGAATAATAAAGCTTTTGCTGAAGCAGGTTAAAACGTTATTCTTTCAGACATAATCTCCTTAGGGATTAAAAAGAGGTGCGTAGTAATGTACGTAGTTAGTGGTAGTATTTTACGATGAGTACCTGGGGCATGCCTAGTTACAAGTCACAGGGGGCCCATAGCTGTTGTTTTTTCTCTGGCTTTAGTGCCTGTGGCTAATTCCCACTGAAGGATGCACTTAATTTAGGAGAGTCTTGTTCCAAAATATTGCATAACAGTAATTGTAGCAGTTTGATGTGTTGCAGTGCTGTTTTAAGGATATAAAGCTAGATTTGTTGTTAAGAAGCTTTTAATCTTACTGAAGTAATTTCCCCTTCTTTTAAATACACGGTTAACCTGCTCATCTTGGAAGTGAACATAGTTTCACAGAAAGTGGTAGGCATCCAGGTCGTGTGTGTGAAGCTTTTGCACACACATAGACGCACATACAAACACACACAAAACATAGGCATGTGCACAACTGAGAGCTAGATCTGCTTTGAAGGGTTTAAATTCCACTTTCGGTATATAAACAGGGTTATCAGGAGAGAACATTGTCCCATGTTCATGACTGTTAATTTGAGAACTTAAGGGTAATTTGTAGTGTGTCTTGACTGGAAATTGATGAGATTTTGGGTTGTTCTGACATCATTGTCTAATAGTCTTTTGGCTTCCCTAGAAGTTCTCCTTCCTGCCCAAATGGGTTTTTGTCCAAATCGAAGCTTAACCCTTTCTGAGGAATGGAGTGGTTGACGCTAGTCATCATTTTGTGTCTTTGCTTGTCATGACAACAGCATTAGTAGCTGCCCACATTGCATGATTGTATATGTGCTATCTGCAATATATTTTTCTCTGTCTTTTGTTGGCACATTGGCTTTAGCTGTTGCATTTGAAGCTGCTTTAGTTCCATAGACCCTCTCTAGTAACTTTCTAACTCCATAGGGTTGGAGTGAATCATGAAGCCTGGTTCAAAGTTATATGTTAATATAACTATTGAATTAGTGGAGGGATTTTTTTCTTTAAGAAACCAGAACTGTAGGAAATTGTACCAGTATGGCAGCAAAAAGTTGTACATAATTTTAGTCCAGTAAAGATGCCTTACAGTGAAGTATTTTATCCACCACATTCTGGAAATAAGCGATATTTGAATACTGAAGAATATGAACCTGCCTTGCTGCAAGTGCATCCATGCTACAGGCTAAATCATTGAACAGTGCTCATGTGTAACTTTCGCTGATCTCCTGTATGAAAGAATCCATTTGCTAACCATTTTACTACTTCCAGAAGGAGTTCTTGTTACATTTCATGCTACTGGTATGTATTTACATTCCTTAATACATCTCCTTGGATGTATTCTCTATCACCAGGGCAACTTGAAATCAATACTATGTTAACTCTTTTTATCTACCCTAGAATATGTTGCTAGTAAATTTATATAAAAATATATTAAGAAGTAAATGTTTCTTCCATCTTCCTGATAACTGAAACTTTTATTGCACACTCTAGTCCTTTCCACCCTGTAAGGTCTATGGTATCTGGTTTTTAGATTTTAATGTTTGAAAAGAAATAGAAACACATCAGCACTAAAGAAATAATTTTTGATTTCTCTAAAATTCTCTAGAGACATAGCCAACCATGCGAAAATTTGCTTTTCTTAATTAATTGATTTTCATGACTTGACAAGTGCAGTAGCAATAATCTACTAGTTCTTCAGATCTACAGAGTCTCACAGAGAAAAGGGCAGACCTGGGCTTCTTAAATCAAACCCAGACAGTGGTATTTTCCACTTGATCTTTTCTTCAATAGGAACTTTTTAGAACTTGTTTATGTATTCCGAAGTAAGAGAGTTCAAACCTGTTATCTTCACAAGTTGTATTTAATAAGTAATGTCTGTCAGGAGATGAAACAGTTGCTGGTTTTTAGAAGTTGGTGGAGTGGTTTTAAAATGAAAATGCACGTATTTCTGCTTCAGCATATATTCCTTGCTTGGGTTAGCTAAAAACATCTGCAATGCTCTGTAATTCATGCAGTTTTTGGAAGACAAAGATTGTTTAGTGTGACAAAGATTTGGTTAAGGAGTAGTCTAATACCAGCCTATAAGTACTTTAAGGGCAGCTACGGAGTTGACGGAACAAAATTCTTCAGTGGTGGCATGTGATCTAATAGGGGACAATGGCCACTGTGGGAGGTTCCGAAGGACATTAGGAAGTAATTCTTCACCAAGAGCACTGGAACAGGCTTCCCAGAGAGGTGGAATTTTTATACTTGAAGGATTTCAAGACGTGGCTCAACAAAGCTGCGTCTGACCTGATCTAGTAATGGTGATAGTTCCACTTCAATCGGCAGTTACGCTCTGGAGGAAGATCTCAAGATGTCCCTTCCAACCAGTATTTCTATGATTCTGTGATTCTATGATTAAGATACTCAGGCTAGTATAGTCAGTATTGTTACCACAGGAGAAATTGTGGCTGAGGTTTGCCTAAATCCAAGCTTCGAAAATATCTCTTTGAACAACCAAGTGACTTGAAATGATTACCCAGCTACAGGTACAGAAAAAATGCTTAGCTGATTTACATCTTGTATAGCCTCAGTAAATTCACATGGATTATTTGACAGGACCACAGATTTACAGTATCAAATGCCAGAGGAAGGATGAAGGAATTGTTATTTGGATGGTGTTGGAATTTTGCAAATCATGACAATAATAGCAAACTAGGCAATATCTCATCTTCCAAGATATATTTAAAAATAATACACTGAGGAAACTGCATGGAAAGACTTTATAAAATTAAATTGTTGTACAATCCTAACACAACGATAGGGTAAAACCCATGCTAAATGAGTCTTGGGCCAGCTCAGTATACCCTAGGGCAACTCAGTACTCAGTACCTGCATTTGGGCACTGAACTGAAGCCTTGATTTCCTTTGCATGTGATGGAATTTGGGACACAGGGCTCACACATAATCTGTAGGAAGAGGAAAGCGGTTATTCCCCTCTACTCAGCACGCGTTATACCACGTCTGTAGCACTAGCTTCGGTTGTGGAGCCCCTGCACAGGAAAGGTGTGATGAGCTTGAGTCAGCTCAGTGTAGGGCAGTGAAGATGATCGAAGGGCTGGAAGATGTAAGTTGGTGGGGGAGGCTGAGTGAGCTAGGCTTGTGCTGTGCACCAGGGTGTGGTGAAATAGCTGTTTTCATAAGATAGGGTAAACCCAGGAATATAGATAGTGTGGAAATCTTAGGTCCCTTCCAATTCTGGGAACATTGCTTCTGTGCAGCATCAGACAGATATCAGATGGATCTGCCCCCAGCACACTGCACAGATGCCATCTGTGGAGGGGTTCTTCCTTCCTCCCATGCTGTGGAAATGAAAATAATTAAGCATTTGCAACCAATTACCCAGGGAGGTTTTGGGGTCTAAGCTCTTTGAGGTTTTAAAGACCTGACTGGGCAAACTCTAAGTAAACTGGCCTGAATTCCGTGTTGTGCCTGCCTCGAGCAGCTGTGTGATTCTGTGTTTCTAAGCAAATGCCTAAGTTTAAGTCTTAATCCATGAGATGAACCCTTCCTACCAGCTAACCAATAAACATTAGATGAAAGCCCACGCTGAGAATTTCAGTGGAAGTTAATTAAAATGTGCCTTCCCACACTACTGAAAGTAAGTAGTTTAGGAAAAGAATTTAACTTGGACAGATATGATTTGGAATAACGCTAAGCTGGGCAAAAGGAGTTACGCTGTTGGACTAAAAGAACAGCTAAGACTACTTAAACATTTTCATCTATTATCCTGTTTTTCTTTTCTCAGTGAATTATATGCCCAGAGTGGATTCAATTTCAATATTATCCTGAATGTCTGCTAGTGTGGATGAAAAAGTTGGAAAGGGCACAATTACAAAGTTACGAAACTATTAACATATATTGAACTGATTATACGCAAGATAGAGTCTTACATCACTAGGAAAACTTGTACAAAGAGGGCCGCCTCCCTATTTATAAACATGGCAAAGGCTACTTGTTGCAGAGTGTGCTTGCCCTTTAACCTGTGTCCACATGCTGGGTCTGACATCAGTTATAGCATGTCTGCTGCCCAGACAGCGTGTGCTGTGTACGTGTGTGTGCCTGGGAAGAGCTGCCTGTTCCCAGGGATCTTGTTGAACTAGTCTAGATGTATGTGATAAAACACATTTTCCTGAAATATATGTCTAGCCATACATTATGCATTGTGAAAATCATACAAATATATGCTTCAGGTACTATATTCTGGTTAGTCTTCCAATAGTATCCCAGATGTGACTTGTGTTGCATATTCTGGTGTTTTTACATATAATTCCTTGTTCGTCTTTCAGATCGTGAAATGTAAATTTATCTTCCATGCCTGACCCTGAGCTTAGTTTTCTGTTCAGCATGTTCCTGTTTCAACCCACTTAGTCCTAGCTCTGCCTAGATGTAGATGGCTACCCAGTATCTTGCTAGAAGACTAAAGATCCCACCTGGCTTTTTGTTAGCTCATGGAGTGAGGATGGTCAAAGTAAATTATTTTGGAGCACAAACCTGAAATTTTGTCCCCATCTGAAGGCAGAACTGGAGATCAGCCAGCCTTCTCTGCACTGCAGTGTTTGCCATCAGCAGAATTGCCAGGGCTTCTTGATCTGTGGCCAATTCAGTTATTCTTCTGGAAGTTGCCTGGTGAAGGCAAAACCATTTGTTCCCTTATGGTCTTGCTGTGCTGTTTCCCACTAATGGGGATAGATTCTGAACTGAGGGGAAAGCTAGAAGGAAACAACCTCAGGAATCCAAGTTTTCCATAAACACACTTACATTTAAGAAAAAAATTATCAGATATATTAGATTAAGTTGTTATGATTCATACTCTTTGCAACATGGTCATAAAGAAGAGTCATTGTAGACTCAGGCAGCTGCAGCAGTGTTCAGCCAAATCTGGATTATGGATACTTATAGCTACTGTTGGTGGCAAAGTTTCCGGAGGTTGTTCATCTTGTCTGTTGTCTGTTCTCAGAGTCTTGCCCTTGCTTGACATATTCACGTCAGTCGCATGGTGGAATGGAAGGAGGAAAGAGGGAAAGAAAAGAGATCACACTGTTTTTATAAGCCCTTGTAGTCTCTCTCAGCATCCTGTTTATGAATTTTGCCCTTCCCCTGTCTGGTGATACATGAAAACATGAAAAGAGGTGGTAGTCTGTTTGTGAGATTCCTCAGCTGGTTTTATAACATAGTCATGATCACAGCAGTTAATCAGTGTAGACGCAGTATTATGTACTATACATGCAGCATGGACATACTTTTAACCATATCAGTTTCATCTTCAGAAAGACTTCAAATTACCGGTCTCCCCACTGTAACTAAAAGGATATGAATGCTCTAGCTTCAGAGAAGGTTGCATACAAATACATGTTATCTTTCATATTTAATTAATTCATTTTATTAAATCCATCATTTGTGATTGAAAACAGACTGAAGGAAAAAAATAAAATTAAATTAAAATTTCTCTTCATATCTACCACAAACAATATCCAAAAGTGATACTGGAAGATCAAAGAACAGTGAAATTCTTGTGGTCATGATACTACTTCACAAAAATAAAAAGGATTAGGTACGGAAAAATGACCTCCCAGCCTTTAGCTCTAGAGTAGAATAGAGACCCTTTGAAATTGTTTCATTGTAGAGACCTTTTCCTTGGTTGAATTTCCCACTGGATTTTCACTTATTTTTCTGTTCAATTCTCAGTAGACTCACAGTCCCATTAAAAGTCATGTATTTCACATGTGTTATTTTTCATTTTGCTGAGAAAAAAACTTTAAGTCTTGACCCTGTCTTGAAATAAAAAAACTATTTTTAGGGCAGTTAAAGTATTTTTGGGTTTTTTTTTCTGAATCAGGTGACTGCAAGAAAGAGAAGAGAAGAGAAAAAAAAAGCTATGGAAAAATGCATTTCTTTGTCTCATGCTGCGTTTAGAATGTGATCGTGCCCCAGGAGCCGGGAGAGTTGCAGTTATGATGTGCCTGAGCTCAGGGGTCCAACTTTCCGTCTACGTATAAACATTCCTCCCGCTTCAGTCAAAGCCTGCACTTCTGGTTTGACATAAAAAAACATTTGCAAGAACTCTCCCGAGTAAGATCACGTAAGTATGATTTTGGCCACGGCTATTTACAAGTTCAGGCTTTGACTGAAGTGAGTAATTGAATTACGCTGAGCCTCTGAAGTTTGCCTTTTATTTATATATTTCCCCCAATTGTGTTGCTCGGTCTGCCATTGGCTGCGGTCCCGGCAGCCTACCCGAGGGCTCTGCAGTTACATAAGGCTGTGTCTGCTGGGAGCCTATATAAAGCCTTTTTGCACGCCAGCAAGAGACAGAATTTTATCAAGATCCAGGTCCCACTGCTTTAGTTCACGCAAGCAAGAGGAGATTTGCTTGAAGATATACGGAAACCTGAACCCAGGCTGGTTTGTTTACTAGCCAGTACTTCACAGCTGTCAACCCGAGTCGCAAGTAGCAGCTACTGTAAGTAGCTTCTGTGCACTATGAAGAATTTTTCATTTCCTGTGCAGGATAACACACATCAGACTGAGAGTCCTTCTCCTCACAGATTTCTGAGCTTGACAAATCATTCAGATCCTGTTGGAAGACCAGAAAGAGATGAGCAATTAGCTCAAGTAGAGATTGCTGTACTGGGGGTCATATTTCTGACAGCGTCTGTGGGCAATTTTATTCTTATACTGGTGCTGTGGCGAAGAAGAAAGAAGCTCTCTAGGATGTATGTATTTATGCTTCACCTCAGCATCGCTGACTTAGTGGTAGCCTTTTTTCAAGTGCTGCCTCAACTCGTATGGGATATTACAGATGTTTTCATAGGGCCAGATTTCTTGTGCAGAATTATCAAGTATCTGCAATTGCTGGGCATGTTTGCCTCTACTTACATGATAGTGGTCATGACAGTGGACAGATATCAAGCGGTTTGCTACCCTATGGTCACTTTCCAAAAGAAGAGAGCTCTTTGGAACATCCCCATTTGCACCAGCTGGTCTATATCACTGATTCTTAGCCTACCGCAGGTATTTATCTTTTCTAAGACTGAAATATCTCCAGGTATCTTTGAATGCTGGGGTGAATTTATTCAGCCATGGGGCCCAAGGGCATATGTGACTTGGATTTTTGTAGTTATATTCTTCATTCCCTCAGCCATCCTGATCACATGCCAGGTTAAGATTTGCAAAATAATCAAAAGAAATATATATGTGAAAAAACAGAATGAATATGAAGTAACAAATCAGAAGCAAGTCCTGCCATCCCGAGCCAGCAGTGTTAACTGTATTTCAAAAGCTATGATCAAGACTGTAAAAATGACGGTGGTGACAGTTGTTGCGTATGTTCTCTGTTGGTCACCTTTCTTCATTGCACAGCTGTGGTCTGTGTGGTTCCCCAGTGTTGTGACCGAAGGTAAGATACTCTCCATCCTCATTCATAACTTTGTAGCAGGCTAGCACATTGCTATATTGCTTTATATTTACACTTTGCTTTTGTGTAAAAGTTATGTGTGATCATTTGAGTGTGATTAAAAAGAAAATCCTGGATTGGTTATCTGCTATGTTTAATTAGGTACGGAGAACATCATGTGTTCTGTGATCAAAGCATCATAGAAGTGTGTATTTTGTGTGTGTGCGTATGTTTTGAGTGATTAATGTTTTAAAGATTAATAACAGCACAGAAAAGTATCATCTGCTCCAGCAAGGGTTGAGACTTTTAGAGGTTTGGATATTATAGCAGCAGTATTTTGTGTTCTTGAGCTGAAAAGGAGTAATTAACTATTCAAAGTAAAGATTTCTTATTTACTGAATAGAATACCGATGTTAGAAGACATCTGATTTTTTTTGGAATGTTGAAATCATATTGATGAAATCTCTGTAGTACACTATGAAACAATTAAAAGTTGTGAAGCAGCTGTTTATAAAGCAAAAAAAGCAAGTCCGAGAGAGATATCAAAGAACACCATGTCGTAAACAAGATTAATCCTGTCAGACTTATGCTGTTGCCTCTTTATGAAAGGCAGACTCTGTATGTGACTATTCTAAACTCAAAGATACAAACCAAAGGAGAAAAAAAAAGAATAGCTCTGTCTGATGAAAAAAAACCCTTCTGATGTTTGTTTTAGTAATTCTTTCTGTCAGTGTAAATTTGAGTCTTACTGTACATATATTTATATCAGTATCTGTATCTGTATTTATCCATATCTGTATAGCAGGTTAGCAATAGCTTTTAAATTTAATGCAGCTACACCTAAAAAGAGCTATATGGAACTATTTAACTCTGAAATGCATACAATGCCGTACCTTCAACAATTACAGATTGCATGGAATAAATGGGAATTTCCTACTATTAGATTAACTTTATTATATGAGCAGGTACACCAGAAAGCAGCAGACTATGAAAATGTTACTTATTTGTGTAAGTGCTTTATTTACTCTGTTATTCCTTTAACTATTTCATTCTAGGTTCAGCATTCACCATTATCATGCTCCTTGGCAATTTAAATAGTTGCACCAACCCATGGATTTACATGTATTTTTGTGGCCACATTCCATATTGCACGAATAAGCAGCTGGAGAATACCTCGGCTCAAGAGGAATCAGTGATCACGGGCAGCATTCATCTCGCAGACAGAGACCCTGAGGAAAACAGTACTTCTGCATAAATGTTGAGTGCTTTTTGTTATTTTGTTACATTTGATATGTTCACAAGCTATATTGATATTTTACACTGTCCCTTGTTTTGTGGGCAAGGAAGCTGGAAAATTGTCTTTTGTTGTATGAATATATTTCTTTGCCGTTCTGTAGCTTATACAGGAAGTTTCTGTGTTGTGCAAGCCTGACTCGGTACTTCCATCACCACTGTGTTATGAGAATGAATTCATGTAAAGACTGACAAAGATACATAAAAGTATCTTAGTTTTTTTGTGTCCTAAGGTACTTTCTGTTCTGTGATTCTGGATTTCTAAGTAGTAAAATTTTGCAACTGAATGGTTCAACAAATTGAGACATAATTGGAAGGGGATCTGACATAAGTAGACTTGAATATGTTTTCAAATTGAATCAGGAATTGTTCATCATTCTGGTGTGATTGGGGGACAGTCTGGCAAATCTTGAGAAGGCAGCAGAAAGTCAGAAAAATCCTTTGCCAGCTATTATTAACACACGGTTTAAACTAACTCCTTATTCATAAAATGCCAAGCAGCTTAGTATAATTTGTAAAGAAAGAATTCAGTGTCCTTGTGACACTGAACACCTACTTCAGTTTCAGATGCCATCGTGGATCACATGAGGTCAGCAGCATAGTAGCGGTCCAGGCTTGTGGCTTCACACCATGGGATTTGAGCTTCTGTGCATTCCTTGATGTGCAAGCAGTTAACTGACACCACACACAACCCCCTCCAGCCCTACACACACACGTACATACTTTAAATGAAAATGGGCTCTAGGACTTATTGACAGAGTGTGCCGAGAACCCCTTCAGTTTCAAATTAAATTATTTCTTCTTCGTGGTAAAAATAAATCTGCATATCTTTATCTCCAAATGCTATTTGCTTGCTGGTTTGTGGATGTTTTGTGCAGGTAGCTATTTATTCCCCTTTCAGTGTCTGCAGTCTAATCAGAGGAGTGTGTAAAGAATATCAGCAAGGCCCTTTCAGGGGAGAATAGAGCTGCATTCACAAAAAAACTTGGTGATGCTTGCATATCATCTGCCTACATTCTACTATGTTTCATCAGTGCTATTCACATTTAATTTTGATGAGTGCTAGCAATCTCAAGTTTCAATGAAAAAGCTAGAAGAGTGGGGTTTTTTAATAGTCTTGAAGTTGTACTCAAGGAAATACTGATTTAAACTAAATACCGATTGAATTATGAGAAATGCTGCTGTACAGTGAGTAGGTACGCTTCAGGTTAATGTGCACTGATATGACTGAATATTGTATCATTTCTATTTTCTGTATAGTTAGACCAGATAGGGATACAAAAAAAATATTGCTCTTCTTTATGTTGGGAAAAGCTAGTGTCCCAGTTCAGCTGACAAGAACAGGTCTCCAGCAAGTAGGAAGAGGAAGAAGGTGGATGAAGGTAGTACCAGAACCAGACACGAATGGGAAGAGTCTGTATGAATTCTCTTATTATAATTGCAATTGATACTTTTTTTGTTGGTTTTTTTTTCCCTCTCTTTAATTAATGCTTGTTAATTCTACCCCACAACATGTCCCCAGTTAGAGCAATTCTGTAACTCAAATGACAGTGTCCTTACCTGGGGTATGAACATCTAAGATACAATCCATATTGTTGATAGGATATTTTTTATTCAGCCACTGACTTTCTAAGACTTTCATTCAAATTAGCTCTCGGTTGCATTCTCCGTTATGACTTAATCCAAGCGTTAATGATGGGGATTTTGTTTTTCTACTTCCTTTAATTGCAGTTAGTTACATTGTAAAATATGTAGTGTTGAAGGGAACTGTAAATAGAAATGCTTCAGGGAATTACCTGTGTCAATGTGCCGCTGGATTTGCAGCAAAATACATTGAAAGCCTCAAAAGGTATACATTTGGAAGGAAAACAGGCATTTTAATTGCCTGCAAATAGTCATCTAGATCCAGAACTGACAGAAGTCATGGTACTGCTCAGAGACTGCAGTGGAGCCATGCCATTTTACACCCCCTGATCTGGCCTCTGATATTTAAGAAGTGTAACTTCTAGTACTTGCATTTCTGCATTGTTCATGTGTTTGTTACTGGCTCTATAACTAGTTTGGTAGAGCTTGATTTCTCAAATAACAGTAGCTCAATGTGTTCTATAAAAGTCTGAGAGCAATATTAACTGTCCATATTTCAGATATTTTGGTCATGTAATGAATGAAATGCCAGAACTTCTTAAGTTCAATAATGAATGCTCAGTCTGTCATGCTCAAAACAATGATATTTTCATCTCTCAAGTGCTTTCTTTCTGTTTTTTTAATTTTCTTTCCCCTGAGATCAGCCCTGCTGTTAAGAAGAAAAATAAAGGTTACTGTACTATGGTGTCAAACTACAGACTATGGATACTTTTAGTTTCAGTCTGTCAGGAGGTATTTGAATGGCAGGTATTCCTGCTTTTTTTCCTAGCAAAAAGTGAATTGGGCTGCATTTTCCAGATGTAAGTCATTATCCCGCATGGCCAGCCCTGCTTGCCCCATAGGCAGCAACAACTCCTGACAAACACACTCAATTGGGAGATTGGTTCTGGCCCACAATTTTCTGTCAAAACTCATTTTTGAGAGGTGGAAAATTAATTTTGATAACTCTTTTTTTTTTTTTTTTTCCTAATAAAGTGTCCTGTAGAGGACTTTTCTTGTTTCTTAAAGACATTTAAAAATGTAATGAAATTTTGCTCTTTGTATATCTGGGCATCGGTTTTCTTGGAAGTTGTAGTTTGAACAACTTGTGCCCTTGTTTTCCTCTATATTTTGATTTTTCAGCTGGACTATGTCTATTCCAATTCACTGTCACATAGATTTCTAATAGGCATGGCAGTGTCTCATTAAGAGGGATGACTGTGAGACATCACTGTAGTCTGGCCAAGGGGTTTAATCCATATGGGAGAATCAGAAACTCGAATGTGCAAGGCCCTGGAGGCACTGTGGAAGCACGTACAAATGAAAAAATCCAATTATCAGATGAAAGCCTTCCTCATCAATTCCTAGGTTTTGTTTTCTCACACAAATAATTTCTGGGCAGAAAAATACATAGCGTACAAGTTCATACTCCTGAAGTGAATGGCTATATTGTTGGTACTGTCACTGCAGTATAGTTTCTGGTTATCAAGTTTGGGGTTTTTTTGACTTTCCAGGGTTTTGTTACTACTTGGGAAAGGCACAGTTCACTAAAATGAGTTAGGTTCTTTCTTAAAAATTATTGGATTGTGTTTTGCAGTACAGATAAGAATTAAAGACAATGTAGATTTATTACAGAAAAAAACCCCAAACCACACTAGTAGAATGACAGGAAAATCCCAACATGTATTTTGCATTCTTTACAGTATATTTCAATAATTCTGGTATTCTACAGAACTGCTGCTGTATTTTCATAGCCAGTAGCAGCTCAGATACTTGAAAATGGTGAATACTGAAGCCAGACGTGTCGGGTGACAGTCTCTAGAATCTTTCAATGAAATGATGCTGAAAAATTTTACAGAAGGTGCCAAACTCATGTCCTGCCAATTTCACTGTGGTCACTTAGCTCTGGCAATGGTAACTGGTAAACTGCTCCTGTCTCAGCATTGTTGGGGCAGGACTGGCAGTGTGATGTGGAGACCAAGTTGTCAGAGTTTATTATGTGAGGCAGACATGGCATGCAGACATGGCTGTATTGTCTGGTTCCCAAACATATGGCCAGGATAAAAGTATCCTCAAGAGCTTGCGAATGTTAGTTATTCTTGGCTGAAGAGTATCATGAGCACACAAAGGCAAAGCAAGATGATCCAGCTACTCAGTTCTTTCAGTCAAATACAGTTTTGGTTGGATTCCTCAGAGAAAAAAATGGGAGTGGGGGGTTGGGAAGGGGAAGCAAGCCATTTTCTGTCTTCAAAAGGTAGGGATTTGGCCCGGAATGCCCTGGTATCTACCAGAAACATCCATGATTATGAAACAGATGGTTTACACATGCAGCTAAACAAGTTTGCAAAGGAAAATAGTTCAAATGGGAATTGTATTATAGAATCATAGAATCATTAAGGTTGGAAAAGACCTCTAAGGTCATCAAGTCCAACCGTCAATGCAACACCACCATGCCTGCTAAACCATGTCCTGAAGTGCCATATCCACATGTTTTTTGAACACCTCCAGGGATGGTGACTCAACCAGACTAGACCCTTCACGAGCCTCTTTGCTCTTCACTGGACATGCTCCAGCACCTCAATGTCCTTCTTGTAGTGAGGGGCCCAAAACTGAACGCAGTACTCGAAGTGCAGCCTCACCAGTACCGAGTACAGGGGCACAATCTCTTCCTTCCTCCTGCTGGCCACACTATTCCTGATACAAGCCAGGATGCCAGGGTAATTACAGTAAGGCAGTCACAAATTATTTACTATTATGTTAGCTGATCCATGTAGATTTGAACTGAAATCCCACTGTTAGAAAAGCAGAAATAAAACCTGATGTAATTTATGCTACCACATCAAAACTCCAACTGCTGTCCCAGACCCCACCTCTTCAGTTCTATATGTGCCAATCCCAGACCGGTCTGTGCTCACATGGGCCAAGGTGGAGCCTTATGATCTGCAACACAGTTCCCAATCTCTACCCACCTTAATCTCTTGCAGAGGTAGGTTGTCTTCACTTTGCGTCTCTGAAACGAAAGGGTAGAAGCTGTGTCTTTTTCTTGGGCTTATGTGATCCTCCTGCTGTTGCCACTTGAGGACTTTCTGAGGGTCATCTCATTAAGAAGGCAAATTCTGGGCGTATTTACAAGCCCTCTGTAAAATTTCCATTACATGGCACTTCACTTTTATAGGAACGAACGAAGGAAGAGGCTTTGAGTGAAACTAAGTAGGTTGTACACACACCCTCTTGCTTCCTTTTTTTCAACACATCAGACTAAAGCATATGCTTTCCACCAGTAGGTCATAGCAACTAATGTAACGAACCTATTCTATCATCCATCTCCATAGTGAACTTTGGAGGTAATGAAACTAACCAAAGGATTCTTGAATTTCCATCCAAACATTGCCCTAGAGATGCAGTGCAAACATGTTCCAGTGCTATTGTATTCATCAAATGTTTTTTTTATTATGACTAACACTCTGAAAGAACTTCGGAATTGCAGATTTATGTTTCTTGCATCCATTTCAGTATACTTACCAAAAATAGTTAAAATTGTATATTGCCCTATTTTTAGCAATAAATCTCCTGATTTCTGAGTTAACAACATGGGAATCAGTATGACCATGTGGAGGAAACATTTCAATACCGTCTGGGAAGGAAGTTTGAAAAAATGACAAGCAAAAGCATATGACCTTGAAGATCTATGGAAATTATGGCTGCAGAGTTGGACACAACTAGAGACAGACATCACTTTACATCCCAGTAACCATGTTTCGAGAAAATTGATGCAGTAACAGATATAACAACCAGATACAAGGAAGACTTGATATTATTGTCAACATCGTCATCATCATCATTATTTAAATGAAATCAGCATATAACCTACAGCAAATTTTAAAAGAAAACATAGACTTGACATCGTGCAACATATGTAGAACAGTTCTGAAGCTGAAAAAATATAAAAGGCATGATTTCAATCATAAATGAAACTTTTATCTCTGATGTTGCTATTTTGTTTAGCTAAAAAGATATAGATATGTTCTTTGGTTCCAAGATTATTGTTCTGTGCATTCAATTCCATGAAGCTACTTAAAGATGAATTTTGGCACAAAACATTAAAATTTTACTTCATATTTATACATTTAGTTGTGTATATATTAAACCAAAATTTTTGCTTTAAGATACTCATCTTGTATTCCTCAGCTTATTCTTGAGACAAGTTATTATCTATAACACCACCTTTGAAAAGATACTAGGAATAAATTATCTGCTAGCTATCACAGTGTTTTGGAAATGTTTGCCCGTGTGTCTAAATGTGTTAATAGATGTCTGGCCTCAAATGATTTAGTGCTGAGTGGCTCCAGCGTTTGACTTACTGATGGGAAAAATTATACTTTATCACAGAGAATATAAGCCTTCTGGCAGCACAGTTATGATGTGAACACACTGCTTATTGATACATTGAATACAAATTCCGGTCTGCTGGCAATGTAATTCATGTTCTTGATCCTCTATTGACAAGACTGATGCAGTCTCATGTTCTGACATGGTATGTGTTCAGCTGTAACTATCTGTTCATAAAATATATGTTAGCAAAACCCCAGGAAAGAAATCCTTATTTTCTTTTTGACACCTGGGTATCTTGGAGTTTAATGCAATTGCTGTGAAAGAGGAGCTTAAAAACTCCACTGTAGCATTTGAGTTTGATTTGTGCTTCTGTTCACACAGAGGAGTAATACTGAATTGTATGACGCTTACACGTAGACTGTATTAAAGGAATGATATGATGGAAAGTCAAACACTTGGAGCTCCAGAAGTGCCTGAATGTCAGTATGCATGTACTTAATACACTGGTTAATCACATGGAGCTGCTGTAAGGCTGCTCTGCCACTGCTCCTGCAGAGCTTGGATCGACCATGCTCAACTCTACAGAGTCTTCAGGAAATTTCCATGCCAAAGTCTTCCTGATGAGGATATGGGAGATCAAATAGGGGTAAGATGTCATATAAAAGCCCCCTCAGAGTGCACTAAGTGCACATGCACTAAGGGTGTGTACATATTGTGTTTGTTTGGATTGCTAACAGTGATGACAACAGATGATCAGAACAGGACCACATGTGTTATTAACAAGGCTGTCTGCTTGTGGACGTGTGCACACGAACAGGCAATGTCATCAAGAAGTATCTCTGGTGATGTCCATATTGGAGGCACTAGCACAGGCATATTCTTAGCTACTTCTTGTGCTTTTTTTGTGATGAAACACTGCACTGATTATCCAACTGGGCATGAACAAAACAAAGTGAGTGATGACTGTACAGGCAAATCCTGCTGGGGTGCCACTGGCTGTTTCAGGAACCTAGAGGGCAGAAGTGCTCTGCCCAAGACTCTCCCCACCTCCATCTATTCATTATTCCATGGGGCTAAAAGGAGGAGATGACATATGGTTGCATCTCTGCAATGTAATAAATGTATGGACTTAGAAACATCTTTATCTTTTGATTCCTTTTCTCCACAATGTCACCGTAGCCTGATAGTTTTGGCAGAAACTCCCTAATGATTCTGCAAGAGAAGGAGGTTACCCTATGATAGAGGTTTTGTTCTGCTGAGAAAGAGACAGTTAAGATCATCTTACTTGCAGGTTAACCAGGGACTGTCTCTAGGTGCCAAAATGTTGAATTTTGTTTTTAATTCACTGGGGACACTCTGAGAAATACATTTTCAGTCACTGAAATGGAGGAACCAGACTGACTGAATACCTGATTTCTGTATTAGTTCAGTACGTTCAGGTTTTCCTTTAATAAAGATTCTTTTCTATAAATCAAAAAAGATGAGAGGAATATCATAAATGTAAAATTAGAGTAATCCTATTGAATTTTATGCTGTGTTGAGGCTGTAAGATAGAATTGATTCATTGATAGAAGACAAAGAGTTAACTTGAGACTTTGATAAAAAGAAATACAGTAATTTATGCACATTATCTGTCAAATATCTGGAGGCATAGAAGGACTATCCTTAGAATTCTATCCAATACTGTTGTATAAATCAATTTCTAAGGTCAGTCCATCATTTTGTAATAAAAAAATCTACGTGAGAAATAGATGTGTTTATTTGTTCAAATTTAATCTTGTGATTTGATACAAACTACATAAATTGTAATACTCTGTTTTTTTCTCTATATTACTTTCCAAAGCTGAAATATTTTCTCTGCCTTCAGGTTAAGAAATCAACAAATTACAAGTTTATACATGCATTTGTGTCCTGGGGGGAAATGTAGAGTTGATTCAGACAACCGCACTTGATTCAGGACTCAACTGCATTCAAGTTGTTCATCAGCCTCCTGCATCTGTAACAGAAAGAAATTGTGCAAACAGTATTATATTTCCTTGAAATGTCAACATTTCTGTTAACACTGATCATTATGAAAATGTGAGTATGCTCTGTAGCTAGAAAATGTCACAATACCCATAACCTTCAAAGTTAATATTTTAGCATTGTATAGTTTAACATTGTTATCAAATGATGATTTATCTGGTAATAACGAGAATGGTAAAATAGGAATGGAAATACTTCTTCAAATCCACTCTGAAAATTCCTTTAAGCTCTCTTTCTTTAAATTCTGCTCTTCACAGAATGCTTCAGAACTCCAAAAATTAATGTTAGTTTTATTAATTCAAGCTATTTCAACATGTCTCACCCCTCTGGTGCCAAAGGTAAGGCAAATGATTTAGATGAGTGTTCATTAGCAGCACAAACTTCTACACTTTATTGTGGTCCCCAAGGCATGCTGCACACTCAGAATGTGAATGAAAGTGATTAATGCATCACATGTGACAGACAAGATAAACCAGAAATCTGTCTTGGTTCAAAAAAAAGTCTTAACTGAACCAAGGTTCGAAACCTAGCACATACACGCCTTCAGACATACAAACAAATTCTGCGTTTAACGTGAAGGCATGTTGGAGGAGAAAGTACTTAAAAAACTTCTCGATGTCCTAGGCTATTTAGAACTAGACCACTTACTGCAAGACTCAAAATCCAGTAAAGTGCAAATGCGATTATTGCCCAATCCTACAACATCCCTATCAACAAGTTTATCGCATCTCTCTGGTTTAAAGCGAGGTTTGGCAAAGGGCTGCATCATGTGAAAACTCGTGGTTTCCTTTGTGGTCTGTGGAGAAAATGAAGCTATTTCTCCCTGTGTAGGCTTTAAAACAATATTATCAGACACCTTAATGTGTCACATACAGAACTGTGAAGTATTTCCATGCTATGCAATGTTAACGCAATGGTCGTGAGTGCTGCTGGTTGCTTGGTTGCTGTGTAATTCAGTGGCACGATTGCCACCTGTCTCGCTACCAAGCCAATACATTTAAGGAGGCATAGACTGTAGAAAACAGGCAGTTAGTAAGCAAGCTTCCTGCAGCACATACGCTATGGAAGAGCAGATTGCAACAGAGAGATGAAAATACAGGTTTGAGCATCAGTGAATAATGCCAATCACAGAATCACAGACTCAAAGAATGTTAGGGGTTGGTATGACGCAATTACAGAAACATTTGTGCTAATTTTTTCCTACCTGCTGAGAATATCTACAGACTATGTAATAACTAATAAAGTTTGCAATTTGTTCCTGGGCAGATCAACCGTCCAAATGTTCAGCTGCTTATATGACTCTTTTTTTTTAGTGTCTGCAGTTTGAAGTTGATTACTGCTTGAACAATCTGACACCTCTTTCTTCCCAAGCCTTGTTTTTTTCCTGAAGTTTGAGAGTGTTCTGTTCGAAATTAAAGTTTCAATGACTGAATCATAATCTCAAAGCCAATGAGAATCTAGTGGGTGACAACAACCCACCACTTTTTGGGGCTCCAAATCTTAGGTCTGGTTGAAGACATCAGGATTCAAGATAACACACGGGTCTGGAAGAACCCTTGTAAACTGTCCTTGGGGGCTGCCCTGGTCCCCGGCATGCTCTGCATGATATCTGGATGAAGGGTGATATACATCTTATTCCTATGCAAGGGACAAGAGGCCATATAAATGGATTTCTTGTCCTACTGTTTTGTTTGTCAGACAGGGAGAGAATATTATATAAATCAGTTATTGTCTTCATTATCCCCTTATCATCTATGCTTGAAAAAGACCTTTGAAACAGTCTTTTAGAGATTATTATACTGAGTGCTATATAAACAGATAGATAGAAAATATTCCTTCCATAAAATATTGACCACGTTATTGAAGACAAAAGGCAACGTTATCAGGCAACCAAAGATAGAAATTGTGAATCTTTTTCAGTCAGACAGTAATCTGAAAGTATGAATATTTTCCTAACATAGTTTGTTTTATTTTCACTCTATACGTCAGCTGTCGAACATGGAGGCTTCCAGCCTGTCCCGTCCTTCAGCAGTCTCAGCCCAGATGCCAAAAAATGACTCCCAAAGAGCAGCGCTGCACAGGGAATTCACACTAGCAAGCAAATGAGAGTGCATCTCTTTCTGCCTTCCTCAGCTATCCATGGTACAAATACTACTGTGAAGGTTTCCTACAGCTTGAAGTCACAATGTGTATGTTAGATACCCATAGCTGTGTGGTTAGAGGCCAAGATATGTGCAATCGTAGCAAAAAAGTAGCCTTTGAGGTGTAAGCCTCTAAAAGAACAGCTTGTTTATTGAAGAACAGAGATTAATTACGGGTATAATTTTAAATACAAATGAGTTATGCTATATTCTCATTCTTAGAGCTGCTCGTGTTTGTCCTCTGAATATGGAAATAAAGGGACTGAAATGGGTAAGAAAAGAAAGAAATGAGACAAGGGGATGGGTTGGGGGGGCTGGGAGAGTGAGAGCCTTAAAAGTTTGTTTGAAATAAAAACAGGAATACAGTGATCATGGAGAATAAAAAGAAATGGTACCAAGGTTACAGTGACTGCACTTCCTCAGAAGTTCGGCTTACCTTAACAGCTTCAGATATGAGCTTTCTTGTAAATCTCATTATTTTTGTATATGTCTATTTGGAAAACATGTTGGTGGCTTATTCTGAGAAATTTGTCATATAGCAACAACATTAATTCTTTTATAAAGTGTTCTTAAATGGGAACTACATCAAGTTTTAAGTGTGAAGCTTGTAAGGTAATCTCAGTTCTAATTTTAATATTCTAACAAGCCAGCCTACATCAAAGAAACTGGGTGTTAAATAAAAGTGCCGATATATAATTCCTATTTTCATTAAGCATGCTATACTTGTCTTATTCAATCTCAATTAAATGAACAGAGGCTTGTCAATCTAATAAAGAATCTAATTACATGTTGAGGGCTTGCCTCTCATCTTTGTTTGAAGAAAGTGAACTGTGAAAAGTAGTTTTATCCCTGAATTTGATTATGAAAGTGCTCGATTGCTTTTGGTAGCAACGCGGTAGATTGCTGGTGACATTTGCCCCAGTTCAACCGCCAAGGAGAGCTGCAAGCAGGAAGAAGAACTAGTGCTGGAAATCAGAAGCCAACTCAGGCACTAGGCACTGTGGAGGCAGAGACGCTGGGGCATGGCTGCAGACGGAGTCAGGACAATGGGTCCAAACAAGACCCGCAGCAGGACTGAATGTTTGCTGTGGATTTGTGGTCAAGTGAACGATTACTGGAGGAAAATGGACAGGCTTGAGTAAGTGTTCATGGGGCCAGAGCAGCTGTCTTCCATTCTTCATACTGAGTTATTCCTTAGGTTTGAGAGAAGGATTGCTTTTAACTTTGTTTTGTCATTGCGAGAGAAATGTGTATAAAGCATTTCAATTTTTTATCACTTGTAGCTATCACAATAAGGGAATTTGTGGGAGTTCCTGGAAGTCCCTCATTTGACACTGTAGGGGAAGGTGAACGTGGGCAAGGACTTTGGTTGTTGGTTTTGTCTGAGAGAATTAAATCCATCAGAGAATTTGATTCGAGTGAAAGGTTTCAGCTAAATAAGTGTAAGAAAAAAAATAGCAAAATGTCAGAATGATCAATTTTTCATTTAAAAATTAGCAATTTATCAAAAAGTAAACAGGGATTCATCTGCAAAATGAAACAAGATGATTTGTTTTTAATTTCTGCTTCAGTAAATTAGAAGAATCTCTCCATTTTGAATTGATCTTGATTTAAAATTGTTGTCAATGTCCTAGCTTAAAAAAACATGCATTATATAAACAGCTATGCCTCTGGGAGAATAGTTGGCCCAATGTGCTACCAAATACAAAAGGACTGTGTATGCCACAGATTTTGGAAGACTGCTCTGAGATAACTGTCTGGGTAGTCACTGCTCAGCCCTCATACCATCTCTTGACATGACCATGGAGATGAGTGGGGACTCAGCAAATATAGATAGCATTATAACCCCCTATAACCATATGTCTGTGCCAGTTTTGTGCCTCCTTTATGGTATTACAGCCAACTGAGCTGCTGAAGTATATTTCTGATAGATACAGTGTTCTTCTGAATAACTATTAAAACCTACATTAATTGAAAAAGAGTTACGGGTTAAAACTTCTTGGACTCAGATGCAAATGAATGGGGAGTAATAACCACGCAATATGATTGTTGAATCATAGATCTCTCTTTGAATAATAATATAAAAAACCTCCATGTATAAATAATGCCTCTATGTTTAGAAATTTGTCATACCAAGTGGCGTACCAGCAATATGAACCGAGACTACCGGAAATTTTTAGCACATGGTTACATCGCAGTATAAAGGAGAAAATGACCTGATATTCTTCCCACAGGAAATGTATACAACAGGAGAAGGCATAGTTAATTGAAAAGGCACCTCACTGAGACATAAGTCCTACATTGCAGCATGAAATAATTTCCTCCAGAAATTTGTTCAAGTATTGCATTTGATGCTGTTCCTTTGTGAAGAACATAGCTTATATTAGGATTGCCTTAAATGAAAAAGGTCTAGATATTGTCTCATAGAATCATACAATTATTTAGGTTAGAAAGGACCTCTGGAGGAGATGGAGTCCAATCCCCTGCTCAAAACACTTCTAATTACTTCAGGTTGCTCAGGGGCTGGTCCAGCAGAGAATGCTGCAAGATTATAAATGTCATCAATTCTGTTTTTGGCTGAAGGCCCTGTGGAACTAGGCAGGACCTACTGATGGAGAATTTAAGGAAGCTCATTTATTCTATTTTTCACAGGCAATTGTCTCAGACCATAATACTAGTACATCGTATTTCGCAAGCATACTTGAGTTATGCCAGTATACAAATAGATAAGAAGTTGGCTCCTGCTCTGGATTTTGTCATGGCTTAGTCTTTGCATTTGCATCTGAACTAGAGTTATGTGATGTGTTTTTGGAATACTGCAAAGTTCTGGCAATGTAGTGGGAAACCTTTTATGGATCCTTCAGACATATTGATACTAGTTTTTTTGGTTTTCTCAGATTGTAATTTATGATATTTCTATTTATTTCTAATTTTTGACAGCAAGGATTTTAACAAGATGAGAGGATTGGTCTGTATACATTCTCAAAGCTAGTTCATCATTAGTGCTGACCTGCCACTAGTGCACTGCTAGGACAGAGGTTTAGTGAATAAAGTGAAAACCATCACTCAACTCTCTGGAGTCACCCTTTGTGTCTGTTTGTCTGAACCTGGCCCACACAAGTTCTTGCTGCCTTGCTCATGGTATGTATTTTGGAAGCCAGCATCTAATTTAGGCCATAGCTCTACTCAAACATGGGAGTGCTAGATTTTGGTTTCACCCTTTGATTCAGGTATGAGCCCAGCCACATCTGAATGTGGCAATGGGAGGAGGACACCGTACTCTCCTTACCCTTCCCGCCTCCACACTGGTGTCCTTGTGTCTCCAAATAAGAGAAGTGACCCTGCTGCCGTCGAGCACTTACTCAGCATGGATAGCTGGAGAATCTGGCCGGTGAGGGTGCACCAGCCCTGCGGCAGAGGTGGCATAGGAGCCTCAGCTGGGAGGTTTCATATGTGGTTGAAGGGAGGACAGAGGGCAGGTCAGAGCAGGAGCCTATTTTTAAAGGTAGGTGATCATCTCCAGAGAAATCACTCTTCTATTAACTATTCCTACAGCCTACGCAGCTTAGCTGACTAATCTAGTGATCTAAAGCTACCCTGGATTGCTGCTCCACACATACAGAGTGATAGAATTCTTTGAAAAGGGGTCTCAAAAATGTCCAAAATGACAAAATAGGTAAGGGATTAGCAGGCATGGCACCTTGAGGGGTCTGCATAAGCCTCAGGTGGGAAAAATTAATACCATGGGTGATAAAACTGAGCTTTGGACAGCAGGACTTCTTGTTTGGATAAGACTAGATGTTCAGTGAGAAAGGTCATGACAGGGTAGATAGACAGAACATTTTCTTTACTGTGGGGAAGACAGCATAAGAAGCTGAACCATTTATCGCTAATTGTCTGACAAGTAGGCTAGATTTTTACAAATGGAGTAAGATGGCTAACATCCTTGTGACAACCAAGTGACAGACTATTTCTTGTCCTTGTTTCTTTGAGATAGATTTGTGAACAAAGGAAGTGTGATAAATATTTTAAACCTTTATTTCATTCAAACATTAAATATTAATGGGGTTCGTGATTTATATGTGAAAAACTTGCCATTTTAAACCATTTCCTTTTTCTAGTACTTTGAGGAAATGAAAGGAAGATTATAACTTTATGGACTCTTTAGATAAAAAATACTCAGGAAACTTTTAGATCTTCTTATTTTGACAGTGATGTGCCAACAATAATTTCAAACTACCTCTCCATTTATTTGTGGTATTTCTACTGTACCTGCTACATAAAACATCAAAGGCTGATTACAAGGAAGTCTGTTAATCAAACAGCTTTCTGACGTATTTGAAATAAACAGCTCAACGAACTTGACAACTGACCTTTGCACATATCTTACCAACAGGCAAGCAGAAACCAGTGGGTTTCTTTTGTGTATATTGCTTGAGGAAGCTGCTGGAATTGTCTCTGCAGCCACAGCTGCTACCTCTATCTGCTCAGAGTTGTGTGTCTTGGGATCCATGTGATGAAGGGTTCAGACAGCCACCCTGGGGATGATCCCGGTATCCCAGCGTTTGAACTAAGGTTGTGGAGCACTGCTTTGCCTGCATCTGGGGCTCAGTTTCCACGGGGAACATGAGTTATCTTCCTACAGATTTTACTGGCATCTTCACAGAAGTTTCCCTGAGTCTGATTACGAGGCTGTCATGTGCTCATCGAATATGATCTGGCAGCTCAGGCGCTGTGTCAGCAGCACTTGCAGGGGTGCCTGCACAGCCCACCCTTGGCAGAACGGCCTGAACAGCAACTGGTGTCCTATGGGAGTGTGAGTGTATCTGGACTGTGCGAATAAGATACCCCAAACCATATGAAAGGGTGTCTGCCCAACTGACAATGCCAAAGCGGAGGCTAAATGTTGGCAGGATTAAACAGGAACCAGGGAATTATGAAGACACCTTTGAGACAAAGGAGTCAGCTTGAGAAGCAGTGTAAGCATGAAAATTCACAACAGTGGGGAGAGACCTTGGAGTGGGAATGGAGCAGTAGTGTAAATCTCATTTGACACTGTCAGAAGCTGCCTCACCAGCATCATGAGCTCTGCCTCTGCCTGATGGCATGTCCTCCCTTTTGGACATGATGAGCAGCCTGCATCCATCAGCTGGAGTGACTGTGTGGGGTGCACCAAGCAAGGACCCACTCCCGGGGCATGCTTAGATTACCTTACGTGATGATCTCTCACCAGCTTTGAATTAGGAGCTGCAGCGAGCAGCATGGGATGTGGAGCACCCACATCTGCAACAGGAGGGAAGTGCAAGTGGGGGAACTCTTACTCTCAGGAAAGTCTGGTGCTTCTAACCTACACGAGTGAGGGCATGTGGGATGTGTGTGCACCCAAGTGTGATTGGGTGCCGGTGTGTATCAAAGGGAGTAGAACTTTTTAGTATTAGTCATGGAGGAGTGTTTAGAAATGTGTAGGTATATGTTAACATTTTTTAAGTGTTTGGTATTGTGGTATATCTGTTGTATTGCTGGCATTGATTTTGAGTGGTATTGATCCTGAGCTTACTGACTGGCAATTAATTATGAGTAGCTTTGATCTTGATTTTATTTAAAAACATCTTTTCCCCATGACAAGTATCTGTCAAGACATAGCACGGCTACTGTATAGTAGTTGAGCAGAATTCAGAGGTGATGTGATTTCAGCAGAGATCCTCCTGAGAGTTGAGGGTGTCTGCTTTCAGCTAATGCTGTATTAATGATGCCTCCTTGGTGAGGTTGGGAAGGGAAGACTATGAGACGGCTGCCTGCAGGGCTGCAGTATACAGCTTGAGGGCCTCCCCCTCGGTCAGCTCATGCTTCTTTAGGAGAATGAGGTGGCCCTGCTTCTTGTTTTCCTTTGTTGCTTCTACCTACAGTTTCTTCAAATTATTAACTTAAAGTCAACATAGTTACAATCAGCTTCTCCTGTCTGTCTTTGGTTTTGACTGCCTTTTATAATATTCTGGTCTTCCTTCTAATTCTCTTTCTGAATCTTATCTCCTAAGCCCAAGACACCTCCAGAAAGCTCTTCTGTCTTTCAGGTCTCTTTTCTTAGTCTGTCTCCTTCCTCTCTCCATTCAGTTAACCTACAGCACACACCAGGAAGATGCTTACTTCATATCAGTGCCAATGTTACATGAAAACTTTGCGGGTATTTGTGTGGACACAGATGTGGGTCATATTCCAAGCAGAAATGTCTTTTGTGGATCGAAAGCTTGACTGAGAAAAAAGGGTGAAGCTGGGTGATTGGACAGACAAAACAGGTGGCAAACTTTCTAGTGATTTCAAGTCTATTACATGTATGTCTACTTTGAGTCTACTATACATGCATGTATGTGTGGGGGACAGTCTGGCTGTCTGGGGACAGCTTTGGCATCCAGTATTTCTGGGGTGGCAAGAGAAGAGGCTGGAGTGGCAAAGGCTGTGGCTAATGGGAGACTGCGTAGTCTGGAGTCTGCCTATGCCTGCAATTTGGACAATGGCAATAACCTGCAAAGAGAGAATTTCCTAGGGACCATTGGCATGGAAAATAGTGTGGAAAATCTGCCCATGGTGTCCTGCAAATCTAAAACAGCTGACCATGACACTTAGAAAATGCAGTCAGTAGAGCAAGCTGAGCGGTTTACAGGGTCCATGTCTGGGTAAGTATGTAAGGATAAACTGTTTAGCCTGTATATTACCCAAGACATTTACACACTGTCCTGTAAGTGGATTATGTGATATTCTACAGAGCAGTACAAATAAATCCAACTCAAAGATATGCTGAGTTGGCTCCTTGTTAAAAGCTAGAGAGTGCACAAACATACACAGACACAGGCATATAAGCATACGCTACTTTAAATGCTTATAAAAAAGAAGATACGTTAAATTCCAGGGAGACTTTTGGGAATCCGTTCAGTGTAGGATTTACAGAGCTTTTTCATGTCTTTGAATATTCAACTTCTATTAAAATGTATGGGAACTGAGCATCCACATCCTTTAGGAAGTAAAATAAATATAAAATTAATCACTTCATGCCTTAGTTTTCCTTTGGTGGATGGGGAATAATTTTTTGTTCTTTCACTTCTCATCTCTCACAGCTATTTTGAAGCTAGGGTTGTCTCTGTAGGTAGGTACAACATCTAGCACAGTGAGGTCCTGATCTCAGACAGCTTAAGCAGGACAGTAAGGTAAATAATGAACAAAACCACTAAATCTTTGAAGTCAAAACCATTTTAAAGGCATGAATCTGTGCATAAATGTGCTCCTCCTGATGCAGAGTTATTGCACATGGCCAGGATTTTCTTAGAGTATGGTTGTCAAGTTAATCTAACAAGTTGCTGCTGCTGAGAAGAGCAGTTCCTTTTCGTAGCCACTCACTATCGTACATCCCCAGCCTCTCCCTCGTGCTGACACTGTATCTCATGAGAACTGGGTCAGGAAAACAAATTAAGAAAACCGGTCCATGATCTTTCACTCATTGCTAGCTGTCTGTATCCTTCCCTCTAACTTGAGATTCTGATTAATCTCACCATTCTAGGAAAGCAGGAGTAGCTTTAGCACTGCTCTAGAAAAGCAGCAGTAGTGGTGGGAGGCTGGAGAAAAGGCAGTCTGAACATGACTTTAGTCAACAAGCTGACACTTCTGAAAAAAAATGCAATGCAGCTAATGCCTCAGTAAAGGAAAAACTGTGACTACTCTAGTGATCATTCAGCTAGCATTCAGACTAAAAACTAGAGACTAAAAACCTAATCTATCAAATAATTAATCCAGGCTGCTGTATTATATGCTCAACACTCATTTTACATCTAGTAGCTGTCTAGAGCTGCCCATTAAGAAGACTGCACTAAGGTTCCTTGAAGGTATGGTCTGTGCCTTTTTGAATAAAACACTTCAGTGTCAGGTAGAATGACTTCCATGTGAATTTGCTCTAGAATTGTCCTGGAGCTAAGGCTAGACTGACCAGCCTATGGTTCCCCAAATCCTTTCTTACCTTTTCTGAAGATAAGTATACCATTTGACTTTTTATAGTCATCAGTCTGGTTGTTATCTAGCTCAGTTAGGAATTTATTATTTAGCCAAGCTGGCCTTGTTGTACTTACATATCATGGAGATTGTCCTTGGAGATCAGCCAAGTCTCTTGGGCACATTTGCCTGTGAGAACAGCCTCCCAGGAGGACCGATTTAACAATTCCTTGAACAAGCTTAACTCCACTTTCCTAAAATCCAGGGTATTTAGTCATAGTTTTCAGAATAATTTAGGTTAAAAAGGACCTCCGGAGTTCACCTGGTCCACTCCCACACCCAGAGTAGGTCCAACCTACCTTGGGTGGCTCAGGACCAAGGACAGAGGTTCCACACTGTTCCTGGGCCATCTCTTCCAGTGTTGGGCTACCTCCGGTGTTAAAACAATTTCTATCTGCCTACTCAGAATTTGCCTTGTTTTAACTTGTGAACCTTGCCTCTCATCCTGTCACTGAGCACCTTCGAGTAGAGTCTGGCTTCATCTTCTCTGTACCCTCGCACTAACTACTCTGCTACTTAGCTATCTCACTTCCCTCAGGGTCCACATTGCAGTCACTGAAGCCAAAGCTGCCCTCGATTGTTGCATTCCCAACCAGTTCTTCTTTGTTTTTGAGTAGAAGATCCAGCAGAGTACCTCCTATGGACAGCACATGTGAAAAAATCCTCCTCAAAGCATACTGTGAATATCTCTGTTGCATGGGTGATGAGTGGCTGAAAAAGTTCATTGATTTATTTAACTGGAAATTGAATGACTGAAGGTTGACTTAGTTCCTAGCTTGGCCAACACAATAAACACCCCAAAAGTACACTATTTATTAGCCTCTGTCACTGGCGTGAACAACATAGATATAATACATTTGTCAGAATTTAACAGCAATGTGCAGCTCCAGTAAAACCTGAAAATGTTTCCTGTCTCATAAGTATTGACATGAAGAATACTAAAGTCTATTTGTGTAAAGTATTGAGCATCCTTATTAGAAAGATCTCATTAGAAGCCATTGACAGTACAAGTAAGATACCACGTGAATAGATCTTTCTTACATCATGACAGTTGGTCTCAAAAAGGGCAGAAAAGCCTACTTGTATAATCACAGTTCTGCAGTCAATCATTTAAAGCAATAACAAGAATTATATTACTGAGTATCATTGTTATTATTAGATTGTCCTGCAGAGTTTAATGTCACAATGAAAACCACCTACTGATGATTTTAAAAGTGTTTAAGTGCTGGTTAATTAGGATACAGGAACTCAAATTAAATGCAAGGCTTCAGGTCTTCATGTAACATGTGAATATGCATCATTGTAGACTTATCTTGCTTTCTCACCATTCCTTGATGAGACCATGTATGAGACTTATCTCTCATTAGAAGTTCTGCAGGAAAGCAGTGCATTCAGATACAGCTCTCTGGCAGTCTTTCAATACTTACATCTATTTTTAATCGTTTCCCAACTAGAACACAGTGGGAAACACAGGATAAAATATATTTGGATATATTTAGTCAAGAGATTTACAACTGTTAAGAAACTCCAAATAGTACACAATGTGACCATGTGTTCCTCAGTAATACAGGCTACTATGGGCACTTCTGATCTGCATTCAGCTCTTTACATTGGCTTGCCACAGCTGAGCTCAGGGTTTCAGTTCTTATATTATTTCTTTTGAAAGTCTAAGTCCAGATAATCTGAAATACCATCAAAAGCTTGAGGGTAAAAACTTCTTTCCCTCTTTTTATGCTATGGCATAAAAAGGAATGTGTTGTGTGTTTTATAGGTACAAATTTCTGTGTGAGGATAAATACTCTGCAGAATCAAGTGAAGTGCAGCTCAAACCAGGCTCTGAAAATCAGTATCTATTTCTAGGCTTGTTTTCTTTGTGCTTCAGCTGAACCTCTGTGAAGTAGAGCTCATAACACCCACAATCTCAGCAGGATGCTGTGAAAATGAACTTATCTGTATGCAATGCTCCGATACTGGAAAGACAAGTAGTACAGAGGAAGTTCATGAGGAATTCCCATGTTCAATGCAAAGTTTGATTGACATGCAACACTTAAAACATTAAGGTGATCATCAAACAATAAGAGAAAGTTTTTAAACTCTGTCTATGTACTGAATGACACAAAGATCTCAGAAAAAATAGCAACAATCAGGCATTAAATTTAATCTCTATTATAGGCACAACGAAGATACAGGCTCCTACATTGTCTACCAATGTATGTGACATGGTGTACATTATGATTATCCAGATTAGTCTATGATTGATGCTAGGCCATTTATCCATTTGATTTTGAAGCCCTAACATTCTTGTAGTCTAGTGTTCATGTATCTGTGTATATTTGTATAGTGGAATAAAATTTAGATCATTGTACATAAGTGACTATATGCAGATGGGATGTTCTTTTGCATTTTTGCAGCTTGCCTCGAGATTATCCTCATCGTTAATGAATCCTTGGCCAAATGTTGCTTAGTATTTGAAGGGCAATATTCACAGCCTGATGGTTTTCTGCATCTAGTAATGTTTATATTTTATCTATTTTTTAATCTTTTCTATTATCAGCTATGGATCTTTCATTTATGTTTAGTTAAATTATTACTGCTGTAGCGAAGATTTTCATAGGATATTTCCATCTCACTAGATTAAAAAATTGCAAAATCATGAGTACTGCGGTATTATTGTAGTCTTTTATGGAGATATTCTTTCTGGTCAAATATGACCAATTCCAAGCCACCGAGACTGGAGTGTCCATTCTCACACAAAACAGAGAAATTTGTCAGTAAAGTATTCACCCATGCTGACAGGACACACGTATCTGAATTTATGTGCTTGTATTTGAAAATGTTCTCCATGGATGAGAGAAATTAAATGAATGAAACTGGAACTTCAGTTCTGTAACAAAGGGGTCAAATGCCTCTCTGGTGGTATTTCATCCTGAAAAGACGTATAAATCTTTTCACATTCCTGCTTGTCAAGAATGGAGGAGCATTTTCTCGGTTTTCTGACACTGCATCTGCGAATGTCTGTTACTTTGCTTCTGTCACTGTGCCGCTAATGCAATTATTTATCCATCTGGGTGCCAGTACAGTGGATACCATTGCTGGAAAGCTTGAAAATGTAGAGTGGTATTATATTTTCTTTTCCAAGTATTTCAGATGTACCATTTGCAAGGAAACAAATCAAACCCATCTCTCTAAAACTACTGCAATTACAATCCACATCTCCTACCATTTGTTTGTGTGGAGGTAGAAGCTTAATTATACTGGTATCTCTTACTTGCACATTTGTTCTGGATCTGCTTCTGTTTATTTTCATGATACATAAGGCATGGTGTCCCAGAAACAAATTAAACCGTGTTCTGCCCAGAACAGTTATTGTAGCCAGACAGGAAAATTATTTTTGCTTGAAATCTCTCTGAAGGAAAGACCATGTCACAGCAACTCATAATTGAAGCAGTTCTTGTAACATTCATCCATTTAATTTGGCTTCTGCTTGACCCTAGGTCTGAATACAACGTGGTTTAAGGAGAGCCCTTCCTCTCAGACATGAGTTTTGATAGCGTTTATCACTGCTGAAGGGGAATGCAAAATTTTCTCTGACCTCCTTGGCAGTATTCTCCCTTTCTGGACACGGGTGTAGAAGGCTGAGGTCTGTGTCTGGAGAGGGAATACACTGAGGGCGAAACACGGCTGCAGAGCAAAGTGAGAACTGTGATCCTTTGACAGAAACATGGTTGCCTGAAGCAGACAGTATGAGCACGGTGTATGGAAATTTGTAAGGCAGGAAAAATGTCAGGCTATACAAAAGCACATTTTTATGTCGATGTTCTTAGCTTGTTTCCAAGGTGAAAAGCCGATGTATGACTTGTAGCTTGTTATTATTATGACATGTTTAATGGAAATGAAAGTTTTGTAAAGGACAAGTGGTAGCCTTTTACACAGAACTGAATTTCTTATGAATAAAAGGGCACCTGAGACTCAAGTGCAGTAACGCATTAGCATGGACGTACACTGCTATTAGCAGTGAGAGGAAGTGACCCCTTCTTCAGCTCTGGTGTTAGGTGCTTTTCGTTGTTGCTCTTCTACAGCCTTTCACACAGCAAAAGCCTATAGGCACTTTCAGTTTATAAAACTTCCACGTATAAAATTTACTGCATGGAGCAATTTGAAGAGGAGAATATTCCCTCTGCTGCTTATCTTGTGGGAATCTCATCTGAGCACTCTGCAACGTGGTCTGTAACAAGAAGCAGTTCTGTAGGAAAGATGGAAAATATTTTTACATTTTTTTTTACCGCCAGAGTAATTTTTCTTTTGAAAGCTTTGTCTGTGGACTCGTTTTGACTGTGTTTTAGCTGAACTTCTTGATATATTTTTCAGGACTTGACTAAAGCTTTGCAGTACTGTTTTCCCAAGTCACCAAAATCTGTCAGATCTCAGTGCAATAGTTTATTTAAAAAATATCTTCTCTCTCTCAGTGTAACAATACTGGACCCGTGGAGGATCATATATTACAAGAGCTTCAGTAAATTGATAAATTTTGCTTTCATATACAGACTTATCATTCTTACAACCCTAACTTATTTTATTGCTAGTCTGATTTTTTCCAAAGATTCCCTTCATCCTCTGGCAGCTGCTGCTGAGATTCTTCATAAATATTAATGATTGCTTCTCGTAGACACTATTTAATCTGCATCACTCCACAGATGTATGCCAGTCAGTTCATTTATTATTGCCTTTTGCTTGTGGTTTTTTTTTACTATCAGAGAAGATAAGACTTGGTTCAGATCTGTTTTCTGCCTTCATATTTGTAGCCCAGGGCTGTGTTCATGCTATTAGGTGAGACTTTCTCACAGAAGAAATTGAAAAGCAATCACTTCTCTGCTAATCCTGTTCTGCTTGGAAGATGGTCAGTATCACAGTGTTGTTGTACAGTGCCCGTCATGCCTCTGTATCTCAGCCTTACTGATGTGAGCTCTCCCTGAGATGCCATGGCACTGTTTCTCCAGAGTCACTGTGGCAGTATTTTCCCCATGTGTTATTCTGGTGCCTTCAGTCTCATGACTTTGTGCCTGCAAACCTCTATATTTTTGTCAGGGTGGGTTCTCATGGCAGGTGACTACCACCAGCCTGAGAATTGCACCCTTTTCCCCCTTTTTCCTTCACCTCTTGTTTTGCAGATTTTAGTTTATAGCAGAGAAAAAGCAAGCACAGAACACAGCAAAGTAAATAGCAGTCATTTAAATATGGGATAAATATTATCCATTAGTACATGTGCACAGGAACTTAACAGCCAATGAATATGCAGCACTTACATTTAATTAGTGTATTCCAAATCAATGCTAACAGCATCATAAACTGGAACAAGTATCAGGGCCTCTGAGTGAATCACAATGGAAAATACTGAGTGGAAAAGCATGATGGAAATCATCCTTCTCGACATCGTCAGTGTTGCTATCTGCTGCACTGGAGAGGGCATCCAGACGAGGACTCTGTTGCTGCTCTTCCTGGCTGGCTACGGCAGACAACTTCCCTCCCTCTCCCTCTCCCCATCCTCTACCTTTATCCATCCTTTTCCCCCCCTCTCTCTCTCTTACTTTTGTCTGAAAAGTAACTTTCACTGTTAGAATTTGTGGTGCCATCAGCTGTATATGACCCTAATAAATCTTTGTGCGTATGAAACTGTCTTGACATCATTTGTGCAGTAGTGCCATTCAATGATAAGGAGCTCCTTCTTTGTGGATCTACACAGTTTTAAAGCCCAATCTGATGTGCTCTATGACAGTAAAGGCATGATCACTTTGGAAACAGTTGCAGGATTTGAAAATATTACATCTTTCTCCCAAACTCCATCTGTTTATTACTGAGAGCTACTGGGGACAATGAGTGTCTGGCAGTGCTACTTACCACATGGCGTAAGGGGTGCCGTTCACACGCTCCAGGTGATGTGACAAGGCTATGTGGCTATTGAGCTTCACCTGCACCCTTTGCAGCAGCTTCTGGCTCCAGGAATAGCCCCTTTCAGCTGGAATGTATTTCCCAACTAACACAAGACTTTATTAGAGACACTGTCAACATACCTAATCTATTCCAGTGGTGTTAAGTCACTGCTGAAGATGATTCAAACTGAATGTGCACATTTCGGTGAGCATGCATTAAAGTGGATGCACCCTCCATCCCAGTGGCCTCCTGTAGGGGCTGTAATCTCTAGTCCAAGGACAGAAATTAGTATCTGGGGACATCTGCTTCTTAGACTGCTGTGATTAAATGTAATCACGGGCACAAACTGAAGCAGAGGAAATTCCAGCTCAACATGAGGAAGAACTTCTTCACTCTGAAGGTGATGGAGCCCTGGAACAGGCTCCCCAGGGAGGCTGTGGATTCTCCTTCTCTGGAGATATTCAAGACCTGCATGGACTTGGTCCTGTGCAGCCTGCTCTAGGTGACCCTGCTTCAGCAGGGGGGTTGGACCAGATGACCCACAGAGGTCCTTTCCAACCCCTAATGTTCTGTTCTGTGATTTAATTGAATGAGCTGCTGTGATCCCACCTATGAATTCTTACAAGTTAGTTGTGGTAGTTGCTACATGTGAGATGCTGGATCCTCCAGAGTGTATTGCAAAGTCCACTACTACCAGGGCTTTTGCACAGTCCTGAAAATACTAATTTATTTAGGGAAGCAGTCCAGAAAACCCAAGCATTGATCCAGGAACTGATTCCAGCATGATAATACTTGTAATAACTTGTACACATTGCACTTTGTCTTCTTGATGTGACTCCAAGAACAGAGAGCCTTTGTCTTCTTTGTAGCTGCTCTTTAAGTACAGGAATGATGTGATGAAGTTCCCCAGAGCTTTCTCTTCTGCAGGGGAAAGAGACCTAACTCCTTCAATCTTTCCTCATAGGGCAGGTTCTCCAGCCCTTTGATCATCATTGTGGCCCTCCTTTGGACCCTCTCCAGTCTGTCCGCATCTTTTTTGAATTGTGGGGATCAGAACTGGACACAGTGCTCCAGGTGCAGACAGACAGACGCTGACTAGAGTGGGATGATAACAACTCTGTCTCTGCTAGAAGTTTTTTTAGAGCTACTGAAGTTCTTATTACTGCATTAATTATTTTATCAGTTGTCCTGGAAGAGAATTTTGACAGGAGGACATTGGAGAATACATAGAAGAAACACAAATTCTCATTTCTTTCTAGTGCTCTCATTTCTGCCACCTTTGGTAATCACTTATCTTGTAGGAGGGTTCTGCTTTTGTAGTAAAATATAGGCAGGTTTCTAGCTTAGGTATCTGTATGAAGGGCAATTAGTTAACAAACAGAAGGGTCTTTGCTTAGTTAGGGATTATGCTGCTTTCTGCCTGGGAAGCACAGCTGTGGGGGAGCGTAAGTGCTGAGAAGCCGATGAGATCTGTACTGTCCTGAGAGTGAACAGGTCACTGCTTCAAGTTTTTTATATCTTTTTTCCTGGAAAGAGCTGTCTTTTCTGAGTAGAAACCCCAATTAATCCTGAACCCCTTCTGGCGTAGAATCCATCTAGCCCCTATTAAAAAGGAAAAAAAAAACCCCAGTAAGTCACATCAAAAGATCGTTCACCTCTTCAAATCTTCCAATACATTGGTTTCTCTTGTGGGGTTTTTTTGTATGAGCTGTATGAGTTCTCTCTTCATTCTGTCATTTTCCAGGGTAGGGCAGACAGTCTGCCGAGAGCTAGGCAGTGCCATTTTCTTGGTAGTTTGCTTTTTTAATTTGATGTTTATTTTTTTTTAATAGGGACTCAGTTTAACATTTTTAATGTGTTCTCAGGCTGTGGTGTCATTCTCATTTTTGAAATGTCATATAATTTCATTGTGACATTTTAAAAATGCTGCTTATTGTTAACTTCAGAGCAAGAATTTTATTTAACATTGACCTAATTTTGGAGGCCTTACTGATCAGAGCATGTGAACTATTTGTGTCTATCATGGAAATAACTTTTGGTTGGCCAGACCTGAAAGCAGGATAGGGTCTTCCAAGTTTTATGAAAGTCAGTAGCTTGACAGAGGAGGGAGATCCTTCTGGTGACCTGATGGATAGGCTGTAGAGAATCTATGCCTGAGATCACCGTTAAGATACAAATTTGTAGGGCACTAGACTTCATTGATACCACCACTTGTGTAGTTTTGGCTTTATTTTCTGATCTTTCCCTCTTCTGATTTAGCAGCTAGACTAAAATACCCATTATTGGCTCATTATCTATTATTCACAGTGACAGTGTTAGAAATCCATCACCATCCTGCATGTGCCTGGGCTTTGTGCAAGTATCTTTTTGAAGTAGGCTGTTGCGGTGTTCCTCGTTGTGACAGGGAAAATCTGCTCTTTTACTTATACAGGACTGTAGGACCCCGTCCACTATCCACTTCCATCATCAAAGACTCGGTTCTCCAGCCCATAACAGCCAAGGCCTTGACTTTGTAAGTGATTAAGCGTATGCTCACTTTTACTCATTGGTGCTTAAGTGGAGCAATCTGGACAAGTGGGAACATATGGCTTCATGTAAGTTTTCAGTATAGTCCCATGCTGATCTCCCTCAATAATCCCTCAGATCTCTTCTATGATGTTTCTTTCCATCAGGAAGTGAAGAAACCAGATACAGAATTCTGAACGTATGGAAGTCTCCCCTTTTACAATATTTTAGAGACTTGCATCTCAGTCTGAAACAGGAACAGTAGCTGCCTTTATCCTGTTCATTGAAAATAACTGTCTTTTTGTAGTCTGAAAAAGGCCTAGTACCTAATTTTGCGGTTGTTGGCTATGTTTTTTCTATCTATCTAGTCAGGCAACACCCATGAACTGCATTTCATAAAAGCAGTGATGAATTAAAGAGCAGTGAGGGAGATCTAGGTTGGGTATTGGGGAAATACCTTCTAGTGGGGACATTTAGGCATGTGATTAGGTTGCCTAGGGAGGTCAAAGAATCTCCATCACTAGAAACTTTCAGACTCTTGTTTGACAAATGTCTGCCAGGAGTTATTTAGTTGATCCTGCCTTATATAGACAGATAAGTAATGTGGCCTTTAAAGTAATTTCCAGCTCTATTTCTTATGATTGCCGAGAAAGGAACAGCATATATGCATTAGGAAACAGGAGCACTGATGCCTTACAGAACACAGATTCTGTAACAGTCTTAACAGTAGGGCTGTCTATCACAGAATAAAACATTAATCTTCCCGAAGCCTCAAGGTGCTCTGCAATAGTGGTGTGTGCTTTAGAATACAGAGGCAGTATCGTCATTAGATACAGAAGTTAAATGTATTTTTAGACATATAAAAGGACATGTTGTTAGTAGCCTAGCAACAGGCTTGTCATCTGACATTCTAGTGCATTTAGAGACACACAGATGTGCTTGAATGAATACTGTAAAGATAGAATAAGTAAAAATAAATTGGAAGCTCTCCTGCTTACTCATCACCATCAGCATCAGCAGCATTAATTGCAAAAAGTTTCTATAGAGTGTGTTCTTCTTTTCATGTCAGCTAGGGAGCCTTGCTGATTTCCAACAGTGTACTCTGATGCAGTGGCACAATGTCTTTAATGAGGATACTGTGGAGTAACTGAAGTTCTGATAAATGAGATCCTGAAGCTAAAGCCCAAAAGGTTTAATTTAGTCACTTTATTGAGTAGCTGGGGTTTCCCAAGCAGTCAGCACAAAGCAAATAATATTTTTTTTCATTTTTAAAAATCTGATTGCTGATGTTCAAAGAAAGAGGAAAAAAAAAAAGAAGGAAGGAAGGAAGGGAAGGAAAGAGAAGGAAAGAAAGAAAGAAAGAAAGAAAGAAAGAAAGAAAGAAAGAAAGAAAGAAAGAAAGAAAGAAAGAAAGAAAGAAAGAAAGAAAGAAAGAAA